>WNFX01009459.1_pt1 | contig 18702 bp, 20 predicted proteins | sample 5400111 | NCBI WGS metagenome assembly WNFX01 (sample SAMN13153363, study PRJNA577476) | soil metagenome | isolation source: 40 cm soil or saprolite under grassland replicate 1 | place: USA:California | collected 2016-06-15 | reverse complement strand
GTCCATGGTTGTCCAGTGTAGTTGTAGTACCAGTCTGCGTGCCAGTTCGGTTGGTCGTACTGCCACATCATCCGGAGATAGACTGATGTTGAGATGTCCGTGGGATTGATAATTCGCTGGGTATGATACCTCAGATGTTCCCAGAATATTCCGCCACAATTCGCGTTTCCATCACAAGTCTCCCAAGTGGAGCCGGAAACTACAAGGGTCCCGTTGGGTAGGACGAAGACGTCGGCCCTCCATCCGAAATCCCAACCGTCAATGCAGCAATTGGGCGATTGGACCCCCATGCCGGCCATTAGAAAGTTGTTTGGAGCAAGCGCTTTCAGGTCCACCTTTGTGAAGCTTACTCCGATCTGAACACAACAAATCCTGTACTGAGTGGAGTTGTAGTAGCCTGCGACGTACGGATAGGTGGGGACTCCGAGTGTCAATTGGCCGGGGCCGGAAGAGATACTTGTGGCGGAGAGGACGCTCGGGTCCCAGAACTGAAATGATACGAGGGTCCACAACGAGAAGAGAAGGACCACAGCGATTCCAACACGGCGGATGTCTTCTAGTCTCGGATTGAAATGCCTCAATGGACCAACGATTAGTTTCCTGGGGAGACCAAGTTCGAGTACACCGCCGAACAGAGCGAAGAATCCCCACGAGGGAACAATCAGAAACAGTAGGCTCCTGTCGCAGGATGGACAGAGGAGTGGCCAGAGAAACCCGGAGAGGAGGAGCGCGGAAGTAACGCCTGAGGCCGCTGCGACAAAGATGGATTGGCTTATTTTGGCAGCTTGAATCCCAACTGCTATCTCTGAGACTCCGAAGAGGAGTGCTGCCTGAAACGGGACTAGTGGAGCGAGATAGGTGACGCCTGAGAACCATGCTGTAAGCGGAAACCATGCGGTGACCACGGATGTGATGAATGCGCCGAATATCGCAATCCATGGCCGCAACTGCTTGTTCAGCTTGTCTTCCTCGTATGATGCTCGGACGAACGCGGGCAAAGCTCCGAACGAAAACATCATTGTGCAAAGACGGACCCCTGCTAGACCGTCTGGCCCAAAGGAATAGCACTCCGACCTCCAAATCGTCCCAGCCAGATACGTGGGACACGCGAGATAGAATAGAACATAGATTAGCGAAGCACTGAGGAAGACTTGGACGACAGCCCATCGCGGGAGGAGAAGATATGCAACGAGTATTCCTCCGAGGGCGAACGAGACTACATCGGCTTCAAGCCTTGTCGTGGAGAACTGGTAGTACCAGTAACCATTGTTGGTCTGCCCAAACCAGAAATCAGCTCTCTCGAAGAGATACGCTGGCGCCCACGGGAAGATTGCAAGCAAGGCCCCACGAAGAATGCTCCGAGAAGTGAGACTCTGCAAAAGCTTCGCAGAAGAAAAACGTGAAAGTCGAGACTATTGACTCTTGCCCACGCGAAGAACCGCCCTCATTCCCGTTGGAATATATTCTCTCTGGAATATTCTGCATCTTAGCAGACCGTTTGGCCAAGACCGAGCTTTTCGGGAATGCTTCCGCATTTAAGCGGATTACTAGGAGAAGAGAATAGTTCCTACGCTCCATATGCTCTTGTAGAGGTGAGCGCGTCAAAATGCGAAGATGCGTGATATGCGGTTCCGAAGAGGTCTTCCTCTGGCTTGGAGGTTCCATTGGATCTCTCTACCAATGCACAGATTGCCATTACATCGGACCTATCGTCCTGGAAACTGAAGCACGGCAACCATTTGCAGACCAGTTCATGTCCTTCTGGGCCCTTGTAGAGGGAGGAAGCTTCTGGAGCGAGACTGGAATATCAAACCAAATGCTGTTCCAGACGTGACCGCTTAGTGCCGGAGCTTGTAGCTCCCCTCTTCCCTATTCTCTTAGCTGTTTCCCGATCATCATGAGGTCGGGCTGTGTTTCGTATCCGATAGCCCTGAAGAACTCAGAGGATCGCTCGTTCCACTTGTAGACTTGCGCATTCACCTTCTTCGCTCCCTTGGCAACAAGACGCTTTTCGACTTCGCGAACGAGTCCCACCCCGATCCCTTTCCGTTGATGTTCAGGCTTCACAGCGAGATGGTAGATCCAACCACGTCTTCCGTCCCAACCGCCCATTACACTACCCACGATCTCATCGACCTGTTCAGCAACGAGGAACAAATCTGGGTCTCGTTGGAGTTTCAACCTGATATCTTCAAGTTCGTCTCCCGGACGAAAGATCAGACCAGTCGCTAGCCAGAGGTTGCGTACTATGGGGTAGTCGTCTATCTTGAATTCACGGATCTTCATGATTTCTTGAGCATTCTCTTGGTCCAATCGAGCTGTCTCTCAAGATTGAGAGCATATTCTTTCAGCATGAACTGGATTTCTCGGCGCGGGATCTTGTCCTTCTTCGATTCGAGGATTCCACGGAGAAACGCGAATTGTCCGGCCGTCATATGGGTGAACATTGTTGGAATGTTTTTTGGATCGACCAATTCTATGAGTATGGATCTCATCGCTCCCCAGTTTTGTCCAGTTTTCAAAAGCATCTCGCCGGACTGCTGCAACAACGCGCGTCCTTCGGAGGTGATATGGTAGACGCGTTGTGGCTTTCCGGTCTTTTTGTGCGCTTCTGCTCTAATGTATCCTCCCCTCACGAGTTCCTTCAGAATCGGATAGATGGAACCCGCTCCGGGCCTCCAGACACCCTCAGTCTTGCTCTCGATCTCCTGCAAGAGATCGTATCCATGAGCTGGCCTCGCCGCAATTCTATGCAAGACGTAGAGACGTAGAAAACCTCTTGGAATCCCTTGCGGGTGAGCAAGAGCGCTGTGAATTGTTGGGTGTTTGATTATCGTTTCCCCAGAGCCAGGCATACGTCTTCTTTGCATTGGCAGCCCTTCGCTAATAAACCCGCTTCGCGAAGAATTCTTTATATAAATCCATATCGGATGCGATATATCTAATACGATAGGGGAAAAAGAGAGTTTGCCTGCAGTCCAAGTTGAGAACCTGGTAAAAACCTACGGGGATGGCACCCAGGCTGTTAAGGGAATATCATTCAAAGTAGATGAGGGCGAGTTCTTCGGATTTCTGGGACCAAACGGTGCGGGAAAGAGCACCACGATCAAGATCCTAACAACTATCCTACGGAAAACCTCTGGGTTGGCTAGCGTAGCTGGACACGATATCGAGCGAGACGCTCAAAAAGTCCGCAAGCTGATCGGTGTCCAGATGCAAGACACGGTCATTGATGAAGATCTGACAGGACGAGAGAATCTGATGCTTCAAGGGCATTTGCAGCAGATGCACGGCGAAGAGTTGAAGGAACGCGTTGACAGACTTCTCAAGATCGTCGACATAGTGGACGCTGCCGACAAAAGGGCGGCGTATTACTCTGGTGGAATGAAAAAGAGGCTCGACCTGGCTTCTACCCTGGTTCACCAACCGAAGATACTCTTTCTGGACGAGCCCACAACCGGTCTGGACCCCCAGTCGAGAGCGACAATCTGGTCGTATCTCAAACAGTTGAACGAGCAAGGAATCACGATCTTCATTACTACACAGTACTTGGAAGAAGTGGATCGCCTGTGCCGTCGACTCGCCATATTAGACCACGGAGAAATCGTCGCCCAAGGCTCTCCATCAGAGCTGAAGTCAGAGATCGGAGCAGACCGCATCTCGCTGGGATTTGAGAATGGCAACCCAGGGACTGGGGTCCTCAAGGACAAAGCCAAACAAGTCCTCAGCAATCTGGGGGGAATCAGTGAGATCGTGGATTCTGACGAGGGGATGGTCATCTACGCGAAGAACGGAGGATTCTTGGTCCCTGATATCGTCCGAGCCTTTGACGGCGCCGGGATCAAGCTCTCATCTATCGGTGTTTCAAGCCCGACCCTTGATGATGTGTTTCTCAAACATACCGGAAGGAGAATTCGGCCCGAAGAGATCGACAAGTCGAGGGCTACCGGAATGTTTGGCCGGAGAAGGAGATAGATTCGAAGATGACGCTCTTCTCAGATACATCTCACCTCTTTGTCCGGTCCCTGAAGAAACTCTTTCGCAATCCAATTCTCCTCTTCTTTTCCCTTTTCCAGCCGATCATCTTTCTCCTGCTTTTCACTCAGTTGTTCAGCAAATTCGCTGACCTTCCAGGGTTCTTGCAACTGACGGGCGCAACTAGCTACCTAGCCTTCGCTGCGTCAGGAATAGTGTTGCAGAACGGTTTCTCCAGCGCATTCCAGTCTGGCACGGCCATGGTAGACGACCTAAAGTCTGGCTTCCTAAGCAAGATGCTTGCGACACCCGTCAGCAGGCCTGCTATCCTTCTGGGTAGGATCTTCAGCGACGTGTTCAGAGTGATCGCACAGTCATCAATCATCCTGGGCCTCGCTTTTGTGTTGGGAGCCTCTGCAGATACTGGAATTCCCGGGTACCTCCTCATGCTGGTCATCATTGCCTTCTTCGGAATTGCGTGGTCGGGAATATCTCTCGCCCTAGGGCTCAAGACAAAGAACAGTGAGACTGTCTTCGGTATCGCGGCGTTTCTAACCTTCCCGTTATTGTTCATGAGCACGGCACTGGTCCCTCCATCGTTTTTACCAGGCTGGATGCAACAGGTGTCCTCATTCAACCCGATTAGCATCACCGTCGACGGGCTTCGGACGATAATGCTTCCAGGGTTTGACCTTGGAAAGGTTCTAACGGCATTCGGTGTTATCGGAGGGATAGGAATAGTGACCATGGGGGCCACTCTGTACTTGTTCCGGAAAGTAGTCAGCTAATAGAATCGCGCGGCAACATAAGTCCGCACACGCGCTCCACGTCTAGACGCTGAAGTCCGCGATTATTGGGTCCAAGAACTCGAGTATGTCTCTGGTCTCGAGTTCCACAAGCTTGTCCGGATCCCCTCCCCCGGCGATGCTTCTTGCGTTTCGCTGAACGGTCGGGTCGAGAAGGATTCGGCTGATCTTGTTGAACGGTGGTACTCCTCCGACTGGATAGCCTGAGTGTTCCAGGACCTCATCGGGTTGGGCCAGGCGCACGTCTTTGACTTTGAGCAGTGTCTTGATTTTCTTGTAGCTGATTTTGTTTTTCGCTGGGAGTATTGCGAGGATGGGCTGTTTGTCCGAGCCTACTAGGACGATGGATTTTATGATCTTGTCTGCTGAGACTTTTCTTGCTGCTTCTTCGACCGTTCTGACTGGATCGTCGAACTCAATGAAACGGTGCCAGATTCCTTTTGAAACCAGCGTGATTCGGAGCTGCTCTGCATAGTCCGGTTTAGGCTGACTCAACTAGTCAAGTCTCCCGTTGTCCGAGGGTGGACAGAAATCTTGTCGCCTCCATGGGGGATCTCAGCCTTACGACTGCGAGATGAGAATTCTCTGGTCTACTCAGAAGAATTGAGTATTGTCTCCGACGTCTTCGATAGGTTCGGACAGCCCACAAGAACACGGAGTCCCGAGTGAACAATCCTCGAATGTGCTCCTGGTTACCGTTCCATAACTTCTCGTTGGTGAGGATTCTCCTCAAGGTCCGTCTGGCCAATCTAGCAATAATGGTTCTGAAGGGATAGTCTAGCCAGACAACCGTGTCCGCCCGGCTCCAGACAATGTCTCGGACCTGATGATAGTTTCCGTCAACGACCCAGGAGTCGCCGTGCAAGGCCTGCTTGACTCGCTCTCGAAAGAGATCGTTCGGCGCTTCTACCCAGTTGGGTTCCCAGTGAAGAGCATCCAGCTCGACGTGTGGAACATCGAGGAGCCGGGCTGACTTACTGGCAAACGTGGTTTTGCCGGAACCGATCGTTCCAACGACCGAGATTCGTCGGTGCAAGACCTGCAGGCTCCTAGGAATCTGTTTAAAGGCAGCTAGCCACTGGAACACTTGGATTCTCGACCGCGCGTAGTCTGATGCGATTCTGATTTTTGATAACAAGAAAATCAGAGGCCGAATCTCTTTTATCTTTCGAACGAGCATTCATCGAGAGCAAGTTGGGGCGAGGGCGGGGCGGGTTCGGAAGGGGAACGGCTCGAGCCGGAACGCGAGCAGCTAATCGGTTTACCTACGTCTTCGGGCCTATTCTGATTTTCGTGATCGTCCTGACCGCATGGTACGTGGCGAGTCCCTCATCCTTCAATACGATGACAGAAGCAGTTAGCAAGTTCATCAAAGCTTGGAGAGGCTAATCCTCTTCGTTCATTCTGTCCCAGACCCAACCAAGCGCCTTCGCGACGTCCTTGAGTTTCTTCCATTCCAGCTCGTCCCTCCTTCGAAGCTCTTGCTGAGAAACTATCTGCGTCGTCTGCCGAGGCTCCCGGACTTCCCTCCTCATGGTTCTAAGCAAATCGAAGGCGGCCTTCGATAGCTTTCTGTCTTGTATTTCTCTCCATAACCCGACAGCCCCTACGACGATCGCGATGGTTCCGAGAAGAGCGGGAATCGTGAAACCTGGGTCGGAAAAGTCAGTCATTCCAATCTTCAAAAGTTCCGGAAACTTTGGTACTTAGGACTTCCGACGTTCGAACCCATCCACGTAGATCCTTCGCTAAGGCCACTAGGACCTTGTGGTAGTCCAGCTTGAACATAAGCCGCGTAGCCCCAATTCTTCAACTCAATCTAGGAATCTGCTTAAATCCACTGGAGCGCGAGTCGAATGTAAGCACCTTTCATTTCCACGGAGAAGAGGGATAGAACCTGTCGTCAATCGAGGATCCTCTGCTAAAAGAAGTATTGGCCGCTTTCAAGGAGGACGCAGCCCACATGGCTGACGACCTGCTGAGAACAATCACTACCCAGGCTTTGATAGCTGCCTTCGCCCTACTGTTAGCCATATCGTCGTTACTGAGGCTGCTGTTCTTCGTATATTTTGCTCAGCCAGGGGGACTTGGGTTCCCGATGCGTCCGTCCGTGGACGCATCAGCGGTGGTGGAGACTGCTCTGACAGTTGTCTTGTTCCTGCTTTCGGTAATCTCAATCTACAGCCTATTAGGCCTGCGAAGAAGATATTCCAGACTGTTGGCCATGGCTGAGAAACTCGGCCGATGAAAAGTGCCCCTCTCACCGGAAACAAGGAAAGAGGCAGAGAAGCGACTGACAGTACTGAAGATGATAGAAGTTTTTGCGGACAAATGTCCTAAGAGCACACTGCTGAACGGACCATTCGGGGGAGACGACAAGGCGTTTGATCGACTTCTCGGTCCTAGCGGCATTCTCACGAGGACATCATTGATCCTAGCCAGCACCGATGGCAGGGTAACACACTACTCTCGAACAGACGCCGGCAAAGTCTACCAGCAAGTCCTCGACATGCAACTAAACTTCCTCGACCCGTATACGGGCGGAGAAGTCTGGAAGAAGTGATCAAGGTGAACTCGCCTGCCGCGACTATGGTTTCAGGACTTGATTGGAAAAAATGGGGAATTTGAACGAAGACGTAAGTGTGTGTTGACTAAGCGGCTAACTTAGTGAAGCCAGGGTGCAATTGTGCGCGCTAGTAGTTGCGTTGGTTGTGCTCGTACTTTGTTGTGTTGTGCCTGTCGAAGTACCGTTAGCTGCAAAGGCAGTGCTGATCGCATAGGCTGTAGCGCCTGCGCCAACTCCGACCAGAAGGACCAAGAGTAGTACTGACCGAAGCGAAAATCCCCTCGAAGACCTGGGTTGAATTTCATTCTCCAATATTTTCACCTCTACTATTCTTCAGTACGCCTGACATCATGATCATTCTCCTAGGAATCAGCTTAAATCCGGACCGTTCCTGGCTCGAATGATTGCGCTATTGTGGTGACGGTTAGTACGGAGACTTTCTGCTTAAAGGCCTTTGAATCCTCTTTGAAGATCGTCAAGTAGATCTTCAACGTCCTCTATTCCGACGCTCATGCGTATGAGAGTGTCCTTGATTCCCTGCTCCATTCTTCTCTGACGCGGGATGCTGGCATGAGTCATGCTAGCGGGATGTTCAATGAGAGATTCGACTCCTCCAAGACTTTCTGCCAAGGTGAAGACGCTAAGCTTAGTCAGGAGTTTCTCGCATTCTCGGAATCCTCCTTTGAGTTCGAAGCTCAGCATTCCACCATAGCCTCGCATCTGGCGCTTTACGACATCGCGTTGTGGATGATCTGGTAAGCCGGGATAGTAGACTTGTTCTACCTTGGGTTGTTTCAGGAGGAACTCGCTGATCTGTTTCGCGTTGGAATTGTGGCGATCCATCCTAACAGCTAATGTCTTGATTCCTCGTAGCACGAGCCAGCAGTCTAATGGCCCTGGAACGGCTCCGACGGCGTTCTGCAGAAACTTGAGACGCTTGCCAATATCAGCGTCCGCCGTAATCGCGGCACCACCGATCAGGTCGCTGTGGCCTCCAAGGTATTTCGTTGTGCTGTGGACGGAGATATCGGCGCCAAGCTTCAACGGGTTCTGAAGATACGGGCTTGCGAAGGTGTTATCGACGACTAGCACTGTATGATTCTTCGTCGCGATCTTCGAGATGGCACGAATGTCCACGACTCTCATCAGCGGGTTCGTGGGCGTCTCGATCCAGATCATCTTGGTATTCTTTCGAACTGCCTTCTCCACATTGTCAGGAGACCTTGGGTCCACGTACGTGAATTGTAGGCCGTAGTTTCGGAGAACTTGGTCGAATAACCGGTAGGTTCCCCCATAGATGTCGTCCCCAGCGACTACGTGATGAGCGTTGCGCGTAGGATTTGCCGTTCGCGAATACACGTACTTGCCCTCTCGGCCAGGTTTGAGTTGCATGTATGTTGAAGTGAGATAGACCGGAACCGTGACCGAGCCTGTGGCAGGATCCGGGTCCTGTCCTGCATGAATGGCTTTGGTTGAAAACCTCATGATAAATCGCCACCTAACGGGCATTGATTTAACGTATCTTTCTGAAACCGAAGGTGACATCGAAGGCGAGAGTAAGCATGAGATGTCTCGCGAGTCAGGAGGGACTCAAAGACGCTATTGGATCGAGTTCGTTAACGAGGCCCCGTCCAAAGTGTTCCTCAAGTCAGGCCGGATCGTAAGCGCTGACCTAGGCGCTTGACGAGGCTGTTAGTCTAGTCTTGGAGCTTTGCTCCAAGGCCTTGTAGCTTGTACTTCAGATATTTTTCCATAGTCTTCGTCATTAGCAGGCCGCTTTTCATGCTCTTGTATACGAATAGCCAGTAGTCCTTCTGGCTCGCCTTTCCCTCTCCAACTCGCAGAGCGTACAATTCGAGCTGGTCCAAGAGATTCATCACGTCCCTATCCCTCAACTCAAGCTCCTCGTTTGAAGCTACAGAAACCCTTGTTCTTTCATCCATTGGTCAGAGAATAATTTGCTGAGGTAGTTCCTACCGGTATCCGGAAGCAATGTCACAATCGTCTTGTCCTCAGGCAGGTGCTCTCCGACCTTCACTGCCGCGTGGACTGCTGTGCCCCCTGACCCTCCTACAAATATTCCTTCTTCTTGTGCTAGTCGTCTGGCCATGTGAAACGCGTCCTTGTCAGAGACTTGGATGACATCATCCACGATCGACATGTCCATTGTCCCGGGCATGAAGTCTTCTCCTATCCCTTCCACCTTGTACTGGTGGGGCTCTTCCTTGTGTCCGTGGTAACGTGGGTAGAAAATTGACCCGTCTGGATCGGCGCCGACAACCTTCAAGCCTTTTTTCTTCTCCTTCAGAAATCGGCCTATTCCCGTGATGGTCCCGCCGGTTCCCATGCCGCAAACAAGAACGTCGACCTTTCCCCCGGTCTGACGCCAAATCTCCGGTCCTGTTGTACGGTAATGAGCATCGGGATTAGCCCGGTTCTCATACTGGTTAGGCATGTACGAGCGCACAGTCTCTTTCGCCAGTCTCTCCGCGACCTTGGTGTAATGTTCAGCGGATTCAGGCGAAACGTTTGTTGGGGTCACTACGACCTTTGCTCCGTATGCCCGTAGGATGCTCCTCTTTTCCTCGCTCATCTTGTCGGGCATGACGAAGATCATCTTGTAGCCCTTCACGGCGGCAACCATTGCCAATGCGACTCCAGTGTTTCCTGATGTGGGCTCTATGATCGTTCCACCGGGTTTTAGGAGTCCCTTCTGTTCGGCTTGTTCGACCATTGCGATCCCGATTCGATCCTTAACACTTCCACCTGGGCTGAGATTTTCCAGCTTCGCGAGAATAGTGGGCTTGAGACCCTGCGAGATCTTGTTCAGCCGGACGAGAGGCGTGTTTCCAATGACATCTAGTATGGTCCTGTGAACTTCCATCGAGACAACCGCTTCCGTTAGCATTCGTCATTCAAGGTTGCATATCAGAATATGCAGACAAGCGAGTCTTGCGCTCCGTCGGACCGATAAAGTTGCATAGGTCACCACCTTATCCTCCAGTCCATTCACCCACGAACGTGAACCGACCCATGAAACCGAGATACAGTTTGCAAAAGCCGCATTTTGAAGGAAAGGGATCTCACCCTAACCTCCTAGCAAGGCTATCTGTGGAGGCGGAGATGCCAGGATGGGACGGCATCTTTCTTTTTCAAACTGACGGCTATTCCCGTCCGGATCCTTCCGCCTTCCCCGGCCTTTCCAGTGTAGAACTGGTCGAATCCAGAGACTTCTGTTCTAGAACTTGGCGTTGTCAATTTTCTCGACTCCTTCCAGATTCCTCAGATGCTTCGCGATAGCGTCCAAGACTTCCCTGTCCCTGGCACGGTCGAGGAGCAAGACTTCTGAACGACCAATCCTTCTTGTCTTTAGGATACCCAGATTCACGAGACCCCGTACGTCTTCTTCGATCGCATTGCCTGTTCTTCCAATGCGGCGTGCGACGCCGTCGAGTGTGTCGATGAGTCCAGGGTTTCGGTGGAACAATACAAGCAGGTCTCCCGTGATCTCTGAGCCGAGGAGCGTTTCCAGCATCTGTGCAGCGCTCACTTTGTTGGAGCCTCCACTGCGCAGGCTTCTTTTGCCCTCTCAAGGGCTTCGCCATAGTCGAAGTGTTCTTGAGAATTGTATTGAATGTTCAGCTTCCGGAACAGATCTTTGATGATGACTTTTTCGAGGACCGTTGCGCCGTTGCCGAATATCGTTTGTAATTTCCTGTGAAACTCTTTTGGAGTGGTTGCTTCATTGAATAGGCCTTGGCCGTTTAGAACTCCGAGGATTGCCTGGCCCAGGGCCGCTCTTACTCCCTCGCCGATGCTGAGCTGCAACATCGAGGAGAAAGTCTTCTCTTGGGCCAACTTTGAGTTGGTCCTGCTCGTCTTCCAGCTTGCTCGAAAGTCGTCCTGAGGCATAGGTAAAATGGACGAACTCATGGCTAGAGCTAGGCTCCTACTCATTTGCTTCGTTGAGAAGCCGTCCGGGCATAAGCTCGTTGTAACCTAGGCCTCGAGATTTTAGTTGTTGCAACATCCCCGCCGATTGAATGGAAACTCGATAACGACTACTGAAAGCTGACCATTCGATTGTGAATCTTCGGTGTGTAGCGCGAGGGATGTTTGGAGCAAGCTGAGAATGGCTAGCTTTCTCGCAAGAAATGCATAAATTACCGCCACGCCCGCCGGTGCGAAGCCGGTCGAGTCAACATGGCCTCACTCATCGCGTTCGTTAGCATATTCGTGGAATCGCCTTACATGGACGATGTAGTCCAGGCTCTATCCCGTCTCGACAAGGTAGTCGACCTTTACGAGGTCACTGGCGAGTTTGACATTGTAACTGTTGTCTCAGCTTCAGACATTGAGGAGTTTCGAGATGTCCTCAAGAACAAGATTATGAAAGTCAAGGGCGTCAAGAGCACTGTCAGCTCGATTGTTCTAAAAACCCACAAGGGCTCCGGGTCCAACGGCGATATTTTGAACGCGACTTCGGCTGTAGCGGCTTCCTTCAGTCACCGGAAATAGATTAACTCGCAATGAACTCTGAGGCCGTGCCATGGAGGCTGTTAGCGGCTGATCGACCCGAGCAATTTATTCATACTCATCACGATTCTGGTTACAGCCATCCTATCGGGCCGTCTCCTGTCTCCACACATTACTAGAGTATTCACGCTAGTACCTAGTCGCCTCGACAAGATACTCAACCCTGTCGAGCGAGGAATCTATAGACTGGTAGGCGTTGATCCAGCTCGCGGCATGGGCTGGAAAGAATACTTTCTCGCCGCAGTCATTGTCAATATTTTCCAGATGGCAATGGCATTCCTAATATTCTCATTTCAAGGCGTTCTTCCATTGAACCCTCAAGGGTTTCCAGGTCTCTCATGGGACTTGGCGTTCATGCAGGTCATCAGCTTCGCCACTAACACCAACTTGCAACATTACAATGGCGAAGGGAACTGCATCCAATTGCCGAATTGCACCGCACTGACGCCGGGGGTTCCGGGACTTTCATATCTAAGCCAAATGATGGCCGTCCAGTTCTTGCAGTTTACTAGCGCAGCTACGGGAATATCCGTGGCTATCGCGATGATTCGAGGGTTCATCGCCCACTCGAAGGATTTGGGTAACTTTTACGTTGACTTTACAAGATCTCTGACAAGAATACTGCTCCCTCTATGCTTCGTGGCGTCCCTAGTATTTGTCGGCCTCGGAGTTCCTCAGACTCTCACAGGATACGAGAGGATCGTGAGTACTGTTGAGGGTGCGACCCAGACGATCCTAGTCGGACCGGTCGCCTCTCTTGTCAGCATCATGCAACTGGGTACAAATGGAGGAGGATACTATGGGACAAATTCCGCCTATCCATTCCAGAACCCGAGCCCTGCATCCGGCATATTCCAGATCTTCTTGATGCTGCTTATTCCAACGTCACTCTGTTTCGTATTCGGCCAGCTGATCGGCAAGAAACGGGAAAGTCGTCCCATACTCTGGGGTGCCTATGCCCTCTTTGCGCTGGATCTATTGATCGCTTTCACCCCTAGCTTCCCAGGTGTGGGTCCGGGAATGGAAGTCCGTTTTGGTGGCTTCTTCTCAGTTTTCTGGACGGTTGTCACGACAGCAGTGACGACTGGATCAGTCAACGCATCTCTATCGAGCGTGAACCCGCTGGTCATACTTTCGGCGTTCAATGGAATGCTGATCCAAGCAACTCCTGGCGGGAAAGGAGTGGGGGTGATGTACATGGTCATGTTCATCGTCCTCACAGTCTTCATCGTCGGCCTCATGTCCGGCCGAACACCAGAGTACTTGGGAATGAAAATAACTTCCCGAGACGTCAAGTTGGTTATGATCGCGTTTCTCGTCCACCCGGTCATCATCCTCATACCAACGGTCCTCGCCTTTTCAACTGGCGCTGCGAGTGCGATCGGCGTTGGGACTAACCCGGTAGGGTTCACCCAGATATTCTACGAGTTTACTTCAGCAGCGGCCAACAATGGAAGCGATTTTCTCGGAGCATCCGCAAACACTCCATTCTTCAACATCTCAACAGGCCTTGTCATGTTGTTGGGGCGTTTCGCACCTATGGGTCTATTGCTCGCTCTAGGCGGATCTATGATCAATAGAAAGAGACTTACAACAGATGTCGGCGTGAGGACGGACAGCTTCCTCTTCTCAATTGTCATTGTGGGGAGCATACTTGTCCTCGTCCTTCTCACCTTCTTCCCGTTTCTCGCGCTAGGCCCGATTCGAGAGTTCTTTCAAGGACGTGTAAACGGATTCTAGGGAAAGAACCATTGGCAACAAGATTCAGCAGGATGTTGTTTGTCCGGCGACCGGCGCCCGTTTCGAGAAGGGTGTTTATTGATTCGCTGGTTCGCCTGAACCCGCTTAGGCTAGTCGCTAACCCGGTAATGTTGATCGTGGAGATCGCGTTCTTCATCGTAGCAGCCATGGCAATTTACCCAGAAGGATTTCCCAGCGTCGCAAGCCTCACCCTCCAATCGTTCTACGTGGAGGTTGCCTTGATCCTCCTGATCACAGTCTGGTTCAGCACTCTGTCGGACGCACTCGCGGAGAGTCAGGCGAAGAACACTGCGAACAGCCTTCGAAGACTCGAGATGGAGGTATCCAGCAAGAAGATTTTCATGGAAGAAGGCTCTAGACGAATCGTTCCGACTCCCTCAAGAGAGCTTCGCAAAGATGACTTAATTCTTCTCGAGAAGAGTGACACGGTTCCCATTGACGCACAGGTCATTGAGGGAATCGCAATGGTTGACGAGTCTCTCCTAACGGGAGAGTCAACTGCGGTTCGAAAGGCACCGGGAGACGATGTGATCGGAGGCTCGCAGGTTCTCAGCGACACGCTTACCGTGAAGGTCACGGTCAATCCGGATGAGACTTTCATCAACCAGATGATTAGAATGGTGGAGTCCTCCAAGAGGCCCAAGACTCCGAACGAGCAAGCCGTAACAATTGTCCTGATAGGACTCGCGGGGATTTTCACGATTCTTATCGGGGCTCTGCTAGGCGTATCTGTGGTTCTGAGTCTCGCGGCGGATCTCTCGGTCCTCATAGCGCTCTACGTTTGCCTCTTGCCCACGACGATAGGAGCCCTTCTACCTTCAATAGGACTGTCTGGAATATCTAGGCTCTACAAGGAAAAGATCGTTGCAAAGTCCGGTCGGGCAGTCGAGACTGCAGGAGATACTGATGTCATTCTTCTCGACAAAACAGGGACAATCACGGTCGGTAACAGGCAGGCGGTCGAGTTTGTACCATTTCCCGGGTTCAACGAGAAGGATGTGGGTGAAGCCGCCTTCCTATCCTCGTGGCATGATGATACTCCCGAGGGTAGAAGCCTGATCAGGCTAGCCTACGAGAATGGGTTTGTTCCAAAGGAAATGAACTCTCTGGACGCATCCGAAGTCTACGAGTTCAGCGCCAGCACCCGAACTAGCGGTGTCAAACTGGCTGGAGGCACTGGATTCATGTTGCCAAAGAGCGGAGGGACCGGCCGAGAGAGAGGAAGGCTCAGGAGAAAATTCGAACCCCACTTGGAAGGCGGCGTCCCAATCGGATCCGATGAGATAGAAATCATCAAAGGCGCTCCTGATGCCATCAAGAAAATTGTCAAATCTGTTCCCGCGGACTACGACAAGATCGTTCAGAACATATCGGCAGCTGGAGACACAGCCATGGCACTTTCGAGAAATCGAGAGGCGATCGGGATTGTAAGGTTGAGAGACGTTCTCAAACCCGATATCAGGGAAAAAATCATGGCGGTCAAGGTGATGGGCATCAGACCGGTTATGATAACCGGTGACCAACCGCTCACCGCCAAGAGCATAGCGACGGAGGTGGGAATTGACGAGTACCAACCAGAGGCGAAACCCGAGGACAAGTATCACATCGTTAAGCGGGAACAGGCTGATACGAGAATTGTTGCAATGATAGGCGATGGGACCAATGATGCCCCCGCACTAGCTATGGCCGATGTGGGTTTGGCGATGAACTCTGGGACCCAAGCCGCAAAAGAAGCGGCTAACATGGTCGACCTCGAGTCGAACCCGGCCAAGATCATAGAAGTAGTAATGCTTGGAAAACAATTGCTGATGACTCGAGGCGCCGTGACAACATTTAGTATTGCAAACGATGTCGCGAAATATTTCGCGATCATGCCTGTCTTATTTGCGTCGACTGTCCCCGAACTGAAGGCCTTGAACGTTCTCGGGCTAGGCCTGAACACTGCCGTTCTCTCGGCCCTTATCTTCAACGCTATCATCATTCCTCTCTTGATTCCCTTGGCAATGAGAGGAGTCGCGTTCAAGCCTTCAGGAACCATGACCCTTTTCCTGAAGAACACCGTGATCTATGGAGTTGGCGGAGTTATCATTCCCTTCGTAGGAATCAAGCTGATAGACGTGGGAATATCGTTGCTCTAGGAGAGAAACCATGATGAAAATCACCCGAAAACTCCTGCAAAACTGCGGCCCTGCGATCAGGTTAGCAGCAATATCGCTAATTCTATGCGGGCTGGTGTTTCCCTTCGTCATAACAGGCGTTGCCCAGCTAATCTTTCCATCCCAGGCAAATGGAAGCCTAGCTCAGTTTCACGACAAGGCCGTAGGCTCAAGTCTTATCGCACAGAGTTTCAGCCTCCCGATCTTTTTCCATCCCCGAAACGGTTCTGCTTCAGGGGTTGACCCAGACATCACAGTCCAAGACGCGTATTCTCAGATCCTTAGGATAAGTTCTGCGACCGGTCTTTCAGTGGACTTGCTACAACAACTCGTCAACCAGAACGAGGAGGGCACATTCTGGATCTTCGGCACTCCCTACGTAAATGTTCTGAGGCTTAATCTCGCTCTCATTCAAACAAACAACTCAGCCTACAGCAGATTTCAATGAGTTCGAGCTCAGAGGTTCGCAACTAGGGATGGTCCGCGTCTTAACTAGCGAATCGTCGACCTAAGCAGAAATGGCCTCCCGGCTTCCGTTTTGAATTTGAGTCTATGACAAGCGGCTTCACAAACCTTTTCGGAATCGTTTTGGAATTCCCCGGAGTGGTTGACCGACATGCCTCTCAAGGTTTCGTCTCTATGGTTGCTAATGAAAATCGTCATTTTGATCATACTCTCGATCGGTCCTTGGATATTCTCGGAGGCTCAGTCATCATCTTCTGCTCCAGTGACAGCCATCCTTACTGGTCTTAGCTTCCCAATCTCTCTTGAGTTTGCCCCAGACGGACGAATCTTTTTCAACGAAAAAAACACGGGTAACATCCGAATCATTCAACAGAACGGAACAATCTTGTCGTCTCCCTTCGCCACCATTTCGCCGATATTCACGGACGATGAATCAGGACTCCTAGGCATGGCTTTGGATCCATCCTTCGCTTCTAACGGATACGTCTACGTCTACTTCACCTATCGCGACAGCCTATCTTACACACACGGCCACATTATACGCTATACAGCATCAGGTAACATAGGAACAAGCCCCGCTAACGTCTCTGATGTCGTTAGCGCCGCTCCGAATGCGCCCCCTTATCACAACGGTGGCTACATCAAGTTCGGGCCTGATGGCAAGCTATACACGCAAGTTGGCGAATTCCACCAAGGGTCTCCAGCACAAGACCCATCGTCTACAACAGGTAAGATGCTTCGCATGAACCCGGACGGGTCCGTTCCTTCTGACAATCCCTTCCCTGAGAGTCGTGTCTATGCTTTGGGCATACGCAATGCTTTCGGCTTTGACTTCGACCCCTCAAATGGAAGACTCATCGCCACCGAGGCAGGTCCCAGCACCGACGATGAAATCAACATCATCGTAAAGGGCGGAAACTATGGCTGGCCAACATGCACAGGGATCTGCCACAATCCATCCTTCACAGATCCAATCGTCGACCTCAGTCCAATCGTCACGCCCACCGGGATTGCGACAGTTGCTCCGAACGTCTACTATTTTGGCGAATGGAACACGGGAAACCTCGAACGCCTGGAACTCTCTGCAAACGGATCTATAGTTTCGATGACCCAAGTTTACACGCAAAGCGGAGGAATCATCGCGGTTGAATCTCCAAACGGAATTTACACTTACGACGTTCAATCGCCAGTCTCAGCGATGCCCAATTCCATTTTCATAATCCTCGCGATCACTGTCTCAATAATCGCGACGGCAGTGTTAGGTTATTTGGGAATCCGTTATCGGCGCAGACATTCCCCTCAACCTGTTCCTAGAATGCAACAGAGTTGGGGGTTCGTTTCCTCTAGAAATGGAGTTAACGGGTAGCTGCTACATTAGTTTCTGGTATAGCACGAAGTACGCGGTGGCCATGAAGACGAAGCTTAGTAGCATGCCGAACCCTAGAAAGCCGTATGCCCGCTTGGGCCGATAGGCGTTCCGTGTGCTCGTGAACATCATGTACAATCCTACGATTCCCAGCGCATAGAGCAGGGCTACGAAGACTCCTTCGGCTGGCGTCTGGTTGTTGATGTCGTGCGGATAGACAAAGCCGAGACCTTGCTGGACGTTCAAGAGACTCACCGAGGTGCCTGCGCCGACTAGGATGAACAACCCGCCTGCGAGAACAAAGACGGTAAAAGCGAGGATCAGGAAGGAGGCTACAGGCAATAGCGGTCTGCTGGATCCGGGTGCGAGCTTAACGAAACTCATTCGGAATGCCAGGTTGTTGAGAGACCTCTTCAATTTGAAGAGTCCAGTTCTGAAACCCATCGCCGGTCCACGTTGTCAAGTAGGGGCAAGGGCCATCGCCGATTATAAGCCCTGCTTTCCCAACTGCATGCACGACTCTGAAACCGTTTTTATAGCGCGCTTGGGTCATGAGACCTCACGAGGCTTCCGCACCGATTTGTGTCCGCAGAGAATCTTATGCTCCAAGTGCGGTGAGCTCCTCTATACAGGGCTTGAACTGGAGACTCCTGGCGAGATCATTCAGCGCAACGGAGGTTATTGTCCGAAGTGCGGTAAGAAGCTGGGGTTTGACACTGAAAACTTGAAGATTATTCCTGAGACCCCTGTTCCTGGGCCATAGTTCCCTCGCATTCTTTTTTCTACCACCACCCAGCTACCGGCACATTACGAGAAGTCAGCGTTGGCAAGAAGAACCCACGTCTACGAATACCATAGGAAGCATGGTAACATTGTCGAGTATGCGGGTTTTGACCTTCCGGTCTGGTTCGAAGGCATTATCCCGGAGTGCCGTAGTGTTAGAAATAGCTGTGGAATATTCGATGTCTCCCATATGGGACGGGTTCTAGCGGAAGGAAAAGGCGCCGAGTCATTCCTCAACGAGCTCACAACGAACGACGTGTCTAAGCTGTCCGTTGGAAGAGGGCAGTA
>WNFX01002478.1_pt1 | contig 18714 bp, 10 predicted proteins | sample 5400111 | NCBI WGS metagenome assembly WNFX01 (sample SAMN13153363, study PRJNA577476) | soil metagenome | isolation source: 40 cm soil or saprolite under grassland replicate 1 | place: USA:California | collected 2016-06-15 | reverse complement strand
GTCTCGCCCGTGCCCGCCCACACGACGTTGTGCGCCGAGGGCGCGATCGCGAGGGCGCCGATCGCCTGAGCCGGCTCGCTGTCGAACACCGCGCGCCAGTGCACACCGCCGTCCTCGGTCTTCCAAACCCCGCCCGACGCGGCGCCAACGTACGCGACGAGCGGGTTCCCGGGCTCGCCCACGACGGCGATGGCGCGGTTCCCTTCCGGTCCGACGAAGCGGTAATGCAGCCGCGTCCACAGCGTCGTATCCACCTGCTGTGCGGTGGCACTGCGAAGGGGAGAGGCGGCAAGCAAGAGCGCGAAAGTAAGAGTTCTCATGACCCATCCCAGTGTTCGCTGTTTCATCTGACGTCAATGCGTACGGTAGCGGGCGCGACCCCGCCCCCGTCGGCCTCTGCGGTTAGAGTGGCAGTCCCCGGTCGTCCGTTCGATCGGATGATCACGACTGCTCTTCCATTAAAGAGCCGCACCTGTTTCGCCTGAAACGACGTGTGGCTGATCTGGTCGCCGTTGTCCACGCCGACGATCCGCGCGGGGCCGCTGACCCGGAACCGGATGAGCGGCTCCGCCGTGGGCACCTCGACGCCCGCCCGATCTTCGACCCTCACCGTCACGAAGCTCAGGTCCTCGCCATCGGCGCGGATGCGCGCCCGGTCGGGCACGAGCGCGACCCGCGCGGGCGCGCCGGCAGTTTTCACCTCTGCGGTTACCCAGACGCGGCCGCTCTTGCGCGCGACGGCGCGGAGGGTCCCCGGCGCGTAGGCGACGCGCCACATCAGATGGCTTACGGGTTCCGGTTTGCGCTTCACGCCCAGTGACTTGCCGTTCAGGAACAGCTCTACTTCATCCGCGTTGGTGTACGCCCACACATCGATCGACTCGCCCGGCGTCCAATTCCAATGCGGGAGTAGATGGAGCATCGGCTGCTCCGTCCACACACTCTGGTATAAGTAGAAGGGATCCTTCGGAAACCCCGCCAAATCGGCCACCCCAAAGTAGGAGCTGCGCGCCGGCCACTCGTAGGGCGTGGGCTCGCCGAGGTAGTCGATGCCCTGCCAGACGAACATCCCCGAGAGGAAGGGATAGCGCTCGAACAGCCGCAGCGACTCCTCGTGCAGCGAGCCCCAGAACGCCTTGCGATTGTCGTAGGAGGAGAGCCGGTAGTTTTTGTTGGGCTGCGGCCCGTGGTTCTTCACGTAGGGCGTCTCGTAGCTGGCCACGCTGTCGGAGGGCTGCTCATAGACGCCGCGGCTGTTGAGCGCCGACATCGCCTCGGTGATGAGAAACTTCGCGCCAGGGTATTGCACTGGAAACTCGGCCCAGACCTCGTGGTGATAATTGTGGCCTAGGAGATCGAGCGCGCCGGCGTGAAAGACGGGGTTTTGCGGACTGCCGTTATTGGCTGCCTGCGTGATCGGCCGTGTGGGATCGAGCGCGCGAACGATCGCAGCCAGCTCGCGTGCGATGGGAGCGGCGGTGCTGTCGCCGTTCGTCCACTGCTCCATGACCTCATTGCCGATGCTCCACATGAAGACGCTGGGATGATTGCGGTCGCGCAGCACCATGTCCGACAGGTCGCGCACATGCCAGGCGTCCCAGTCGAGATGGTAGTCGTACGGCGTCTTTTCCTTCTTCCACATGTCGAACGCTTCGTCGAGCACGATGAAGCCCATGCGGTCGGTGAGATCGAGGAGCTCTGGCGCTGGCGGGTTGTGTGACGTCCGTATCGCGTTGACGCCCATCGCCCGCATGATCTCGAGCTGCCGTTCGATCGCGCGAGTGTTTACCGCGGCACCCAGTGCACCCAGGTCGTGGTGCAGGCACACGCCGCGAATCTTTATGTGCCGTCCGTTCAGGAAGAAGCCTGAATCGACTCTGAAGACGAACGACCGCACGCCGAAGGGCGTGGTGTACGTGTCGCACACGCTGTTCCCGCACCTTACGCGCGATACGGCGCGATAGAGATACGGCCGCTCGAGCGACCAGAGGACCGGCCGCGAGATCGTCAGATCTTGCACCAGCTCGGCGACCGAGTCGCCTGGGATCCGGCCCATGGTGGATACGGCCGCCACCTCCCTGCCGGCGGAATCGTACACGACCGTGCTGAGCACAATCGGCTGCTCGACCCGCCGATCGTTGCGGAGGCTCGTTCGAATCGTGACGTGGCTGGAATCGACGCTCACCACTGGAGTCGTGACGTACGTCCCCCACTGAGCGACGTGCATCGGATCGGTCGTGACGAGCCGAACGTGGCGATAAATCCCGGAGCCGGAGTACCAGCGTGAGTTCGGCTGCTGGGAATTGTCGACGCGCACGGCGATGACGTTGCGGCCCGCCCCGAAGCGAACGTTGGGCGTCAGCTCGTAGCGGAACGAGCTATACCCGTACGGTCGTTTCCCCAGATACTGGCCGTTGATCCACACTTCGCTGTTGCGATACACGCCGTCGAATTCGACGAAGACGACCTTGCCGCTGTCCGCCGCGGGGACGGTGAACGTCTTGCGATACCACCCAACGCCGCCCGGCAGCGCACCGCCCGCCACGCCGGCGGGGTTCTGCTCGCTGAACTCCCCTTCGATACTCCAATCGTGCGGCAGGTCGAGCGTGCGCCAGACCGAATCCGCGAACGCGGGGGCTTGTGCCCCTGCGACGTCGCCGAGATGAAAGCGCCAATCATGGTCGAAGTTCGACGTTTGGCGTTGCAGCAGGAGCAGCAGGCAGAGCGCGATCACGAGCTAGCCTCGGAAGTAGAGATACGCCGCGACGATCAACACGAGCACGACGGCTGAAGCAAGCACGTCGCCGCGCGTCCAGCTCGCGCGGGACTGCTGCTGTTGCTCGGGAGTCACCGTCGCGTACGTCAGGCCGACCAGCCGCTCGGGCGCCGGCACCGGCGTCAGATAACTCACGATCACCATCGTCGCGGCTGAGACGACGAAGATGAACAGGCTGTAGTACTGGAAATAGATGTTGTTGACGATCCAGAGGAACGAGCCCGGCGTGTAGCCATGGGCGAGGGTGCCGAGCTGGAGGCTGACTGGCGTGTCCACGAGGAGGCGGAAGACGCCAAGGAGAAAGCCGACGACCAGCGCCGCGAGCGCTCCCTGCGCGTTGAGACGCTTCATGAAGACACCAAAGAAGAAGACGGTGAAGATCGGCGGCGCGAGATACGCCTGCACTCCCTGAAGGTAGAAGTAGAGTCCCCTGCCGCCTTGGATGACCGGAATCCAGAGGAGCCCGATCAGCACCATCACCGCCGTCGCGACTCGGCCCGTCCACACCAGTTGATGCTGCGTCACGCCGGGTCTCAGCTTCTGGTAGATGTCCATCGTGAAGAGCGTGGAACAGGCGTTGAACGCACCCGCAAGCGAACTCATTAATGCCGCGAGCAGTCCCGCCACGACGAGACCGCGTACGCCGGCAGGCAGAATCGTCTTGACCATCAACGGAAATGCCGCCTGCGCCGCATCGGGAATCGGGTTGCCGGACGCATCCACGATCGCCCCCAACGCCGGCGCTTTGCCTGTGCGCGCCAGCGCGAGCGCGATCATGCCAGGGATGATGAAGATCCAGACGGGCAGGAGCTTCAAATACGCGGCGAAGATCGAGCCGCGACGCGCTTGTTGCTCATTGGGCGCCGCGAGCGCGCGCTGCACGATGTACTGGTCTGTCGTCCAGTACCACAGCCCGACAATCGGCGCGCAGAACAGCATGCCGAGCCAGGGGAAGTAGTCGTTGAAGTACCAGGCGATGCGCGACGGCTCTTTCACCGGCGCCCAGGTGCCCTCGAAGCCAGGCGGGATCAGCGGCTTCCAAAGATTGAACATGTCCGACGGCAACGCCGCGCGCAGCTCGTGCCAGCCGCCGAGCCGGACTAGCCCGAACACGGTGATCAACACGGATCCGGCGATGAGGATGATCGTCTGCGCGGCATCGGTGTACGCGACGCCGCGCATCCCGCCCGCGACCGTGTACAGCCCCGTCAGCGCGACGACGGCGACCGACCCCACCCAGAACGCACTGAGCGTCGTCCCAAACAGCCGCAATTGCACGTCGGGGAGCAGCGTGGCGAACACGACACCGCCCGCATAGATCCCGACGGCGAACTTGGTGAGCACGTAGGCCACGAGGGAAATGATCGAGAGCACCCAGCGCCCGCCCGGCGAGAAGCGCTTCTCGAGGAATTCGGGCATCGTGTAGACCATCGAGCGCATATAAAACGGCACGAACACCCACCCCAGCACAAGCAGGCACCACGCGTGCAGCTCGTAATGCGCGAGCGCCACGCCGCTGGTCGCGCCCGCACCGGCGAGGCCCACCAGATGCTCGGAGCCGATGTTGGAGGCAAAGATCGATGCCCCGACGATGAACCAGCCGAGGTTGCGGCTCGCGAGGAAGTAGTCGGCGGCCGTATCCTTACTTCTCCGGATCACCCACCACGTGATCCCGAGGAGCAGGCCGAAATACAATCCGATGAAGACCCAATCGAGGCCGGCCATATGAGCGACTCAATTTCACGTCGAGATTGGCTGATGGCTATGGGCGCCGTTGGCGCAGGAACGATGCTCCCTGCTTCTGTCCCCCGCCCCGCCTCGCTCGCCATCCTGCCGCTCACCTCCACCAGCGACGTCCTTATTCCGCCGCGCGGGCGGGCGTTCATGAAGTTCAGCTTCGACTTTCCCGAGCCATCGGTTGAGTTCGCGGGGTTGCGCTTCGGCTTTCTCGTGTTCACCCGCGAGAACGCGTACGCGCTCGACGCTTCCACAATGAGCGCCGACGGCACGGCTGACACGGTGTCGCTCACGGCGACGGGACTCACGTGGGCCGGCGGCCAAGTGAAGGCAACCGGACGCCTGGACGCACGTCTGCATAAGGACGGCGATGCGGTGCTCTGTGATGTCACTGCGCAGATGGATCAGCCGATCAAGGCGGTGACGATCGTGGTGCGCGGGATTCCACGCGGCAAGCTCTCCTCGGGCGGCGCCGAGCCGTTCGACCCGCACGACGACGAAGTGCTGTGGGGATATCCATTCGGCGGCGGCGATCTGTTCGGCGACAACACGGCCTGGGGAATGGGGACACCGCTCACCGTGGTGCAGCACGGCGTTGCGGGGTTTCTCGCGCTGTCCTCGCTCGACGATCGCGTGCGCACCAAGCGGTTCTACTTCCAGCCGGGCGAGCAGGGATATCGAGTCGAGTTGGTGCACGAAGTGGAGGGCTGGCTCGACCGGCGCTCAGTCCGTGTTCCTACCTGGCGCATCGGCCGGGCGACGTCCCTCGAGGCCGCAGTGGCGCCGCACTACGCGCACTTGGCGAGCGCGTATCACTTCCCCCGCTGGGAAACCCGGACCGACGTCCCGGACTGGCTGCGGCGCACGCAGCTCGTCGTGACGCTGCACGGCATGCACTTCACCGGCTACATGTTCAACGACTACGCCCGCATGCTCGAGATCCTGCGCTGGATCGCGACCCAGATTCCGGCCAGCGGCGTGCTCGCATTCATTTCAGCCTGGGACGGGCGCTACTACTGGGATTATCCCACCTACCAAGCCGCGCCGCGCATGGGCGGCGAAACCGGCTTCAAGAGACTCGTGCAGGAAGGACAGCGGCTGGGCTATCGGATCATGCCGATGTTTGGCGCAAACGCATCGAACCGCAAGCTCGCGAATTTCGCCAACTTCGCCGACGGGGCGACCGCACGCATCGACGGCGATCCGTTCAACTTGAACTGGGTGGACTGGGACAACGATCGCCATCAGGAAGGTTTCGGCGTGTACATGAACCTCGGCGTCGAGTCCTGGCGCCGCTGGCTCACCGGCCGCATCGTCGACGTTATCGACCGCTACGGCGTCGATGCATATTTCCTGGACATCATTGGCGGCTGGGTGAACAACACGAAAGCCGACATGCACGAGGGTGCGCGAGCGCTGATCTCTGACCTCCGGACGCGGTACCCGCAGGTGCTCGCCTGCGGTGAGTTCCTGTATGACGCATTGCTCGAGTTCATTCCACTGTATCACGTCTACTCGCCGCACGGCGTACCCTATGCCCGCTTCTTCTCACATCTCTCGCATCCTGCACCGGGGCGCGGCTCGTCCGGTGTGCACGAGTCGGGCTTCAACAAGTGGGACGCCACGACGCTCTCACTGTCCAAGCGGGAGGGGCTGATACCGACTCTGAACGTGGTGGACGACACGTTTACGAAATACCGCGATCAGATGGCCGCCGTGATCGCGCAGGCCAAGGCTTGGGGGACTCCATGAAACGTCGCGACTTTATTTCGTCCCTGACGGCAGTGGCAGGGTTGGCCGCCGTGCGCGTCCCGATAATCGACGGATCGTCCGCGCCGCTCGCCCGCCCCTTCGATCTCGATCGGGTGCGACTCCACCCCGGACCGTTTCTCGATGCGCTCGAAGTGAACCGCCGCTTCCTCCTCGCCCAGGATGAGAACCGCCTGCTGCACATGTTCCGCAGCACTGCTGGCCTTCCCTCGACCGCGGAGCCGCTCGGCGGGTGGGAAGCGCCCGTGAACGAGCTGCGCGGGCATTACGTGGGCCACTACTTGTCCGCAGTCGCAAAGATGTCACAAAGCTTGGGCGATTCCGTCCTCAAGGCCCGCGGTGACCGAATCGTCACTGAGCTCGCGAAGTGTCAGCAACAACTTGGCAACGGCTACCTGAGCGCGTTTCCCGAGGAGTTCTTCGATCGCCTCCGCGATGGCAAGCCGGTCTGGGCGCCGTTCTACACGTTGCACAAGATCATGGCCGGTCTGCTCGACATGCATACGCTCGCAACCAACGCGCAGGCGCTCGATGTGCTTCAGGGCATGGCGCGTTGGACGGGGCGCTGGGCGCAGCCGCTGGGCGATGAGCACATGGCCCGCGTGCTCGAGCGCGAGTACGGCGGCATGAACGAGATGCTCTACAACCTCGCCGCGGTGACGGGACATGATGGGTACAAGGATCTTGCGCACCGCTTCGATCACGAGCGCTTCTTCGCCCCACTCGGGCAAGGACGCGACGAGCTAAAGGGGCTCCATGCCAACACCAACATTCCCAAGGTGGTGGGTGCCGCGCGCCGCTACGAGCTCACGGGCGAGCTGCGCTATCGGCGCATCGCCGAATACTTCTGGCGGCAAGTCACGACGCAGCGCGCGTACTGCACCGGCGGCACGTCGAATGGCGAGGGCTGGAACGCGGAGCCCGGTGTCTTGTCGACCGAGCTGTCGGGCTATACGCAAGAGGACTGCACCACCTACAACATGCTCAAGCTGACCCGCCACATCTTCGGCTGGACGGCGGACCCAGCCTGTGCCGACTTCTACGAACGCGCGCTGTTCAACGGCATCATCGGCAGCCAGCATCCCCGGGACGGCGAGAAACTGTACTACGTGAACCTCGCCGCTGGGCTGTGGAAGCTGTTCGGAACACCGGGGCAGGACTACTGGTGCTGCACGGGAACGATGAGCGAGTCGTTCTCACAGTTCGGCGATTCGATCTACTTCCACGACGACGCCGGCGTGTACGTCAATCTCTTCATTGCGTCCGAGCTGAACTGGTCAGAGCGCGGTGTCCGGCTGGTGCAGGAGACGCAGTTTCCTGAAGAAGAAGGCACGACACTCCGAATTCAGACCGCGAAACCAGTCCGGTTTGCGCTCCGCATCCGCGTCCCGTATTGGGCAACGCACGGCGGGACAGCCGTACTGAACGGCCATGGCCTAGATGGCTTCGCGGCTCCCGGCGGTTACTACGTGCTCGATCGCACCTGGCGCAACGGCGACACGGTTGCGGTCAAACTGCCGATGAGCCTCCACCTGCACGCGATGCCGGACGATCCGACACTGGCAGCGGTGATGTACGGGCCCCTCGTCTTGGCGGGACGCTTAGGGACAGAAGGCCTGACTCCAGACGTGCTGCGCGCCGAGCCGACGAAGCCGCGCACGATCCCCGAGTACAAGGGTCAGCCGATCCCGGCGCCGGAGCTGCGCGCGCAAGGCGCTGAGCGCGTAGCGGGACGGGGTCTCGAGTTTCGAGCCGCCGGCGAGAAAGGCGCGGTCACGCTCGTGCCGTTCCACACGATCTTCGATGAGCGTTACGCCATCTACTGGAGGCTCACGACCTGAATTCTGCGCCGTAGGCGGATATCGGCCGATGACGCACCGACGGCCAGCTCGACAGGTTCCTGTTCCACCACCCAGCGGTGCGTAGCGGAATTCCAGTACGCCAGCGAGGACGCTGGAAGAGAGAATGCCACTGTGTGCGTCTCACCCGGCTTGAGCGTGACGCGGCGGAAGCCACGGAGATCCCCAGTCGGTCGCTCGACCCGTGACCCGAGGTGGCGAACGTAGAGCTGCGCCACCTCGTCTCCGGTGCGCCGCCCGGTGTTCGTCACATCCACTCGAACGATCAGCGTGTCCGCGGCTCGAAGTCTCGCCGAGCTCGTGCGCAAATTCTTGTACGCGAATGTGGTGTAGCTCAAGCCGTAGCCAAACGGGTACAGCGGCGAGCCCTTGAAAAAGCGGTAAGTGCGTCCTGCCATGCGATAGTCGTCAAAGGCTGGCAGGTCGTTCACGCTCTTGTAGAACGTCACCGGCAATCGCCCGCCTGGGTTGTAATCGCCGAATAGCACGTCGGCGAGCGCGCTCCCCGCCGCCTGGCCGCCGTACCACGCTTCGACGATCGCGGGCACGTGCTCTTGCGCCCAGTTCACGGCGACCGCGCTGCCACTCATCAGCACGAGCACCGTGGGCTTGCCGACCGCAACGATCCGCTCGAGCAGCCGTTGCTGCGCGTCGGGCAGGTCGATGCGGGTGCGATCGCCGCCCCGGAATCCGGGTGTCTCGACTGACATCTCCTCGCCTTCGAGCTGCGCCGTGAGGCCCAGACACAGCACGACCGCGTCAGCCTGCTCCGCCGCCCGCACCGCCTCGGCTAGCCCCGAGTCGCCGGGCACAACCCAATCCGAGCCGCGGGCGTAGAGTACGCGCGTGCCGCGCGACACGGCCTCGCGGATGCCGCGCAGCGGTGTGATGGAATCGGCCGGCGCTCCCTCGTAGTTGCCGAGCAGCATGCGCCGGTCGTCGCAGTTCGGCCCGATGACGGCGATCGTGCCGATGTCTTTGCGGAGCGGCAACACGCTGCCGGCATTCTTGAGCAACACGATGGACTCGCGCGCCACCTGGCGGGCGAGCGCGCGGTGCGCCGGCTGGTCGAGCACGCTGATCGGGATCTGCGCCCAGCGCACGCGCTCCGGCGGATCGAACATGCCGAGCCGCATGCGGGCGAGGAACAGCCGCTTGACGGCGGTGTCGATCGCCTGCTCTGTGATCAGTCCCTGTCGCACGGCGTCGACGAGGTTCGCGTAGACATTGCCACACTCGAGGTCGGTCCCCGTTTTCACGCCTAGGGCCGCGGCGGCCGCCGCGGTCTGGACGACCTTGTGGCGCTCGTAGATGTCGTTGATGGCGCCGCAGTCCGACACGACGTAGCCCGAGAAGCCCCATTCGCCGCGCAGGATGTCCTTGAGCAAGACGTCACTCCCGCACGCTGGGCTGCCGAGCACGCGGTTGTAGGCGCACATCAGGGAGTACGCGCCGCCCTCGCGGATGCCTGCAGCGAAGTGCGGCAGGTAGCTCTCCCGCAGATCGCGCTCGCTCACCACGGCGTCGAACGTGTGGCGCTCGGGCTCGGGGCCCGAGTGTACGGCGAAGTGCTTCACGGTCGAGACCGTCTTCAGGTACTTGGGATCGTCGCCCTGCATTCCGCGGACGAACTGCGTAGCGAGCCGGCCCGTGAGGAACGGATCTTCCCCGTATGTCTCCTGACCACGCCCCCAGCGCGGATCGCGGAAGAGATTGATGTTCGGCGACCAGAAGGTGAGCCCCTGATAGCGTTCGCGGGAGCCCTGCCGCACGTACTCGTGATGTTTGGCGCGTGCTTCGTCCGAGATGACGGTCGCCATGCGGAAGACCAGCGAATCGTTCCACGTAGCCGCGAGGCCGATCGCCTGCGGAAACGACGTCGCGAGCCCCGAGCGCGCGACGCCGTGCAGTGCCTCGTTCCACCAGTTGTAGCGCGGAATGCCGAGCCGGTCGATCGCCGGCGCGACGTCCTGCAGCTGCGACACCTTTTCCTCGAGCGTCATGCGCGACACGAGATCGGCCACGCGACGCGCGAATGGCAGGTCAGGATTCTGATAGTCCGGCCGCCGCGTCTGCGCGGAAAGCTGCGCGCCGAGGAGCGCCACCCACGCGAGGTTAAGGGCGCGCGGCGACCAACTGTTTGCGGAAGCGGTCATAGATGGACTCGTACGTTCTGTTCATCTCTGGGTTCGGTGGCGTGGGCGGCTGGCGCGCGAGTGTCCGCTGCGCCGCCGTCTTGAGATCGGGAAACGCGCCTGCCCCCACTGCCGCGAGCAGCGCCGCGCCATACGCCCCGCCCTCTTCACGATTAACGGTCGTCACCGGAAGACCAAACACATCTGCCTGCAATTGCCTGATGAATGCGTTCTTCGCGCCGCCGCCCGTCAGGAGTAGAACAGCGGGCGCGAGGCCGAGCTCTTTGAGAATCTCGAGTGAGTCGCGCAGTGCAAAACACACCCCCTCGAGCACGGCCCGCGTCATGTGGGCGCGTGAGTGCGCCAAGCTGAGCCCCGTAAACGCGGCGCGCAAAGACGCGTCGCGATGGGGCGTGCGTTCTCCCTGGAGGTAGGGAAGAAACGTCACGCCGTCAGCACCGGGCGGCACCGTTGCCGCCTCCTCGACAAGCTGCGCGTCTCGAACCGCATCCGGCAGCTCGCGCGCGCACTGATCACGATACCAGGCAAACGCTCCGCCGGCCGACAAGACGACGCCCATCACATACCACACATCGGGCGCGACGTGACAGAATGTGTGCGCTCGCAGTTTGGGGTCCACGCGCGGCTGCGCCGTAGGAGCCAGCACGGTTCCCGATGTGCCCCAGCTCGACGCCGCTTCACCGGGCGTGATCACGCCCACGCCGGCGGCGCCGCAGGCGTTGTCCGCGCCGCCGCCCACCACGGGCGTGCCGGCTGGCAGTCCCGTCAGCGCTGCGGCCGCGGGCGTGACATGGCCGAGCACCTCTCCTGATCCGCCGACCTCGGGAAGCAGCGACGCGGGCAGCTCGACTGCCGCGAGCATCTCCCGACTCCAGCGCATGTGCACGGGATCGAACATCAGCGTACCGGACGCGTCGGACGGCTCGCTGCGCACGACGCCGGTGAGGCGCAGCCGCACGAAATCCTTGGCGAGCAGCACTGTAGCGAGCTGCGCGAACGCCTCGGGCTCATGGTTGCGCAGCCACAGGACCTTCGGGAGGGTGAAGCCTTCCAGCGCGGCGTTGCAGACCCACTCGCGCAGCCGCGGCTCGCCTCCGGCGCGCCTCTCGATCTCTCGGCACTCGGCCGTCGTTCTGCCGTCGCACCAGAGCAGCGCCGGCCTGATCACCGCACCGCGCTTGTCGAGAAAGACGGACGAGTGCATTTGGCCGGAGATGCCAATCGCGGTGACGCGACTACCAGCGCGCTGCGCCAGCACATCCCGGATCGCCGCGCGGGCGGCATCCCACCAGGCCTCGGGATCCTGCTCCGCCCAACCTGGTTGCGGCGTGTCGAGCGAGAGCGGAGCGCTCGCCACGGCCGCGACGCTGCCGTCTGTACTCATGAGAATGGATTTGACGCTGCTCGTACCGATGTCGAGGCCGAGAAACAGATCAGCCGCCACGTCTACCGCACTCCCAGCAACAGCTCCATGGTGAGCTGATCGAGTCGCTCGTAGGCGTACCCACGCGAGCGCAGCGCCGCGAGATCGAACTTCATGTTGCGAAGCTCACCGAACGTGACGCGCGCGCTGCTTTTCCCACCGTCGCGCTCGGCGAGCAACTGCTGGATTTCGGGATCCGCATTGAAGCGCGCGACCTTGTCCTTGAGGATCAGATAGGTCCGCATGCTGCCGGCGGCAAAGTCCCACACGCCCGCTTCATCCTCGGTCCGGTAGGCATGGCTATCGAAATGGCGCATACCCGGCCATTTGGCCTCTTCCAGCAGCTTGACAAGAAAGAACGCGCCCTTGGGGTCGTCGCTGCCAAAGCGAAGGTCCTGGTCGAAGCGGCCAACCTGCTGGCCGTTCAGATCGATGTGGAACAGCTTGCCGGCCTCGAGCGCCTGGGCGACGGCGTGGGAAAAATCGAGCCCCGCCATCCGTTCGTGCGCGACTTCAGGGTTGACGCCCACCATCTCGGGATGATCGAGCGTATAAATGAAAGCGAGCATGTGCCCCGTGGTCGGCAGGAAAATGTCGCCCCGCGGTTCGTTCGGCTTCGCCTCGAGCGCGAAGCGCAGATCGTAGCGCTGTGACCGCACGTACTCGCACAGGTAGTTGATCGCGTCGCGGTACCACCCGAGTGCCGTGCGCGGATCCTTGGCCGCGTTGGTTTCGACGCCTTCTCTTCCGCCCCAACAGACATAGGTGCTCGCGCCGAGCTCGACCGCGAGGTCAATTGCGGCCAACGTTTTTTGCAGCGCGTAGGCGCGCACGCGCGAGTCACTGCTCGTAAACGCGCCGTCACGAAATGCCGGATCCGAGAAGAGATTCGTCGTGGCCATCGGCACTTTCATGCCGGTATCGGCGAGCACTTGTTTGAACTCGCGCACGATCTTGTCGCGCTCGGCGGCGCTGGCACCCGAGGGGACGAGGTCGTTGTCGTGCAGATTCACGCCATAGGCGCCGAGCTCCGCCAGCTTGCGGACGATCACCGCTGGCGGCAATGAGGCCCTAACCGGATCGCCAAAGGGATCGCGTCCCGGATTTCCTACCGTCCAGAGCCCGAAGGTGAAGTGATGCTCCGGACGGGGCTGAAAAGCATCCTTGCCGCTTCGCACCATCCCGGCGATACTCGGCTCGCTTTGACGGATTGTCAAACGGAGACACGCATGGTCTGGGAACAGCGTTGGCATCCGCTGCGACGGGAATGGGTCATCATCTCATCCCACCGCAACGAGCGGCCGTGGCAAGGTGAGCGCATCCCCTTCCCCGAATCCGCGCGGGCGCTGCCGGCCTACGTCCCCGACTGTTACCTCTGTCCCGGCAACGTGCGTAGCTCGGGACAACGCAACGCGGCATACAGCGGTGTGTACGTGTTCGACAACGACCATCCCTGTGTCGGTCCCGACGCGCCGGCCGCCACCGCTCCTCCCGCTCTCTATCGGAATAGCACGGCGCGTGGCGCTGCGCGGGTCGTTTGCTACACGCCGCGCCACGATCACACACTCGCGGAGCTGCCGGAGTCCGAAGTGCTCGGTCTCTTGCAAGCGCTCCAAGCGCAGTACCGCGAGCTCGGCGCCCAGGCAGGTGTGCGCCACGTGCTGGTGTTCGAGAACAAGGGGGAAGTCGTCGGCGTCAGTAATCCGCACCCGCACTGCCAGATCTACGCGACCAACTTCGTGTTCAAGACGATCGAGCTCGAAGCGCACGCACAGGCCGAGTACCTGATGGAGCACGATCGGCCGCTATTTCACGACATTGTTGCCGCCGAGGAAGCGGACGGAAGGAGACTGCTCGTGCGGCGCAATCAGGCGCTCTCGTTTATTCCCTATTTCGCGCGCTACCCGTACGAGACGTTCGTCGCGCCGCGCGAGACACGCGCGAGCCTCGCGCATCTGAGCGCCGCCGAGCTGGGCGACTTCGCGATCGTCCTGCGCGAGACACTGATTCGACTCGACAACCTTTGGCAGATGTCGTTTCCATACGTGATGGTGCTGCACCAGGCGCCCACGGACGGCGCGTATCCTGGTTTCCACTTCCACATCGAGATCCACCCACCGTTGCGCAAACCGGGCCTTCTCAAGTACCTCGCCGGCCCCGAGATCGGGGGCGGGAATTTTCTGAACGACACGGCGCCCGAGGAGAAAGCCGCGGAGCTGCGGGCGGTCTCGACTGTCCACTACACGCAGAGGGGCTGAGGTGAGCAGCGCGTCAAAACTCCTCGAACCGATTCTGGCGCTGCACGAGTCGATCCGCGACGCGGTCGTAGACGCGTGCACGAGGCAGGCACCGGAGCAGCTCGCGGCGACAGCAGGCGATGCCGGCGACACCATCTATGCCATCGATCGCGTTGGCGAAGAGGCGCTCGTGCGTGGTCTCAGCGCGTTGGCGCGCGAGGAGCCGGTGTGTGTCGTCGCTGAAGGAATCCCCGATCCCCTCATTCTGCCGCGCGGTGCGCGGGAGAGCGACTGCCGCTGGCGCTTGCTGGTGGATCCGCTCGACGGCACGCGTGGACTCATGTATCAGAAGCGCAGCGCCTGGATCCTCACCGGTGTCGCCCCGAACGGCGGTGCCACCACGCGTCTGTCCGATATCGTGCTGGCGGTGCAGACCGAGATTCCGGTCTTGAAGCAGCACCTGTCGGATCAGGTGTGGGCACTCCGCGGTGCAAGCATGAAGGCGCGGCGCTGGAATCGTGTGTCGGGGAAAGCCGAGCCACTCACGCTGCGGCGCTCCGCCGCCGGAACACTAGCCCACGGTTTCGCGACGATCGTGCGATTCTTTCCAGGCGCGCGCGAGATCCTGGCCGCGATCGACGACGAAGTCGTTCAGGCGCTGGTGAAACCGGAGCCGCGCCGCGCCGCGTGCTTCGAGGACCAGTATGCGTCCACGGGCGGCGAGCTGTACGAGCTGATCGCCGGCCACGACCGCTTTATCGCCGATCTGCGTCCGCTGGTGAAGTCGGCGAGCCTCCCCCCCCCCTTGTGCTGCCACCCCTACGATCTGTGCACGGCGCTGATTGCTGTCGAGGCAGGCGTGATCATCACCGATCCCTCGGGAGCAGCGGTGGACGCGCCGCTCGACTTGAACACCGACGTGGCGTGGGTCGGGTACGCGAATGAAAGGTTGCGCGCGGTCGTAGAGCCGGTGCTGCAAGCGGCGCTGCGCCGCCGCGGACTCCTCGAGTGAATTGGTTCCAACCCGCGCTCGACTTGCTGCAGTCGTTGCCCTCCGCGTCTGATACGCGCCTGCGCAGTTTCTTTTCCACCGAGCGACCCGTGTGCATCGTGCGCGCCCCGGGCCGCCTCGATGTGATGGGCGGAATCGCCGACTACAGCGGCGCGCGCGTGCTTGAGCTGCCGCTCGACTGCGCGACGTTTGCGCTCGTACAGGCGCAAGCAGCGCCGCGCTGTGAGGTCGCAAGTCTTAGGGGAGGTCGCTGGGATTTCTTCGCGATAGAGCTGCCCCTCGCCCCTCCGGAGCAGCTCGCCGCTTGGTTTCGCGAAGCTCAGGCCGATCGTTGGGCGAGCTACGTCGTTGGCGTCGTGCAGGCGCTGCTTCCGACCGGAACGGCGACGACTGGCCTGCGGATTCTGATCAACTCCTCCGTACCGGAAGGCAGAGGCGTCGCGTCGTCGGCCGCGCTGGAAGTCGCGGTTGCAGTCGCCGTCGCCGCTACCTCGAGCCATCGCATCGACCCGGCCGACCTCGCGGCGCTGTGTCAACGCGTCGAAAACAACGTCGTAGGCGCACCCTGCGGGATCATGGACCAGATGACGAGCGCCTGCGGCAAGCAGGACCGCCTGCTGCAGCTGCGTTGCCAGCCGGGCACGATCGAAGGCTACGTCGAAGTTCCTGCAGGATACCGATTCTACGGCATCGATTCCGGGATCAGCCATGCCGTCTCGGGGGCCGACTACGGAACCGTGCGCACCGCGGCATTCATGGGACTTCGCATCCTCACAGCCGGAACCCCATGGCGAGGCCGTTATCTCGCCGATCTCACGCCGGCGCAGTTTTCGCAGTTCGCTCGCTCGCTGCCGGAAGAAATGACGGGCGCTGAATTCCTGGAGCGCTACGGCCGCATCAGCGACACCGCAACCGTCGTGCGTCCCGACCGCCGCTATCCCGTGCGTCGCGCGTCGGAGCACCCGGTCGGGGAGCAAGCGCGCGTGGACCGCTTCGCGCAATTGCTCCCGACCATCGCGCAGCAGCCCGACGCGGCGAACGAATTGGGCCAACTCATGTTCGCCTCACACCAGAGCTATAGTGCGTGCGGACTCGGCAGCGAGGGCACCGATCGCCTCGTCGCGCTGGTTCGCGCCGCCGGTCCTGAGCACGGCGTGTTCGGCGCGAAAATCACGGGCGGCGGGAGCGGTGGGACGGTCGCGGTGTTCGGGACGCGTGAAGCCGAGGGATGCGTGCGGGAAATCGCGGCCCGGTACGCGGCTGAAACCGGTCGCACGGCAACCGTTTTCACTGACTCCGGCCCCGGCGCGGCGGAGACTGGAGTGCTTACCGTAAAACCGTGAACTCGTAGTCTCCCGACCCTACCGTAACGACCACATTCGCGCCGCGCTGCTGCACGTCGCGGACGCCAGCGACGTCCGTCAATGGGCGCACACCTTCTCGTACGTGTTCGACCGTCGTTTCCCACAGCGTCACATCGGCCGTGGTATTGGGCGGGACGGTGACGTCGAGCACGAAGCGTTGTCCGGCGACTTTCCAGGAGGAAACGAATGTTCCGTGCAGCGTCTCGAGCGACGCTCGGGCATGGGTGAGGCCGCCGCCAGGGTGAGGCGCGATCAACACCCGCTTGGCTCCCGGAGCCCGGGGGTCGGGCTCGATCCCGCCGATCGTGCGGTACATCCAGTTGCCCACCGCACCGAACGCGTAGTGATTGAACGAATTCATCCCGGCATCTTCGAACGAGCTGTCGGGCCGGATGCCGTCCCATCGTTCCCACATCGTCGTCGCGCCGCGCGTGATCGGGTAGAGCCACGATGGATAGGACCGCTGCAGCAGCAGACCGTACGCCACATCGAGGTGCCCGGTCGCGCCCAGCACCGGTAGCAGCTGCGGTGTACCGAGGAACCCCGTCGTAAGGTGCATGCCCCGCGCGCGCACGTCGGCGGCGAGGCGTGCGGCGGCCGCGGGCACGAGACTGTCGGGCAACAGTCCGAACGCGATCGCCAGCGCGTAGGCGGTTTGTGTGTTCTCTCCCACCCGGCCGGTGGCCGAAACGAACTCGCGCTGGAACGCGGCCCGCACGTCACGAAACAGCGTCTGGTAGCGGGCCGCATCGCTGTCTTTGCCGAGCGCCGCGGCGGCACGCGCGACGAGATCCGCCGAATGGGCGAGAAACGCCGTGGCGATGAAGTCGGTGTTGGTGGTGGCGCCGGGGTACGATGGATCGTCGCTGTGCAACGCGAGCCAGTCGCCGAATTGCCATCCAGGCCGCCAGATGAGATCAGAGCCGGCGCGGCGGCGCTCGAATTCGACCCAGGCGCGCATGCTCGGGTACTGCCGCTCGAGCAGTCCGCGGTCGCCGTACGCGACGTACATCGTCCACGGCACGATCACCGTCGCGTCGCTCCACCCCGCGGTGCCCGCCAGGTCCGTGGAGTCTCCTCCCAGCGGGTTGGGAATCACCCACGGCAGGCTGCCGCTCGGATCCTGATCGGCGGCGACGTCGCCGAGCCATTTGGAAAAGAACCCCGCCACGTTCATGTTGAACGCCGCCGTGCTCGCAAAAACTTGCGCGTCACCGGTCCAGCCGAGCCGCTCGTCTCGCTGCGGGCAGTCGGTCGGCACGTCGAGGAAGTTGCTGCGCTGTCCCCACACGATGTTGTGTTGCAGCCGATTCAGGAGCGAATCCGACGTCTCGAACGCGCCTGTCTGCTCCAGATCAGATGACACGACGATTCCTGCGATGGCGCCACTATCGGCTGGGCTGGGGAGGCCCATCACACCCACGTACCGGAAGCCATGAAACGTGAAGTGCGGCTCGTAGATCTCCTCGCCACCGCCCTTCAACGTGTAGCGATCGGTCTGACTCGCGCGTCGCAAGTTGGCGGTGTAGAGATTGCCGTCGCGGTCGAGTACTTCCGCGAACCGCATGGTCACGACCGTACCGGCGGGGCCGCGCACCTTGAGCCGCGCCCATCCTGTGAAGTTCTGCCCGAGATCGAACACCGTTTCTCCTGACGGCGCGCGGCGGATCGCCACCGGCCGGAGCTCAGCCACGCGGCGCACCGGCGGTGACTCGGAGGCAATGACGGTCGCCGCAGGTGGATCGAGCAGAGCCACGCGTGCCCAATCCCGATCGTCGTACGACGCGGCGGTCCACGTGGAACGCTCCAAGCGCGCATCGTAGGTCTCCCCGCCGTAGATGTCCGAGGTCAGAATCGGACCCGTCGCCGTTTTCCATTGCGAATCCGAGGCCACACGCTCGGTGCGGCCGTCGCGATAGTGAATCTCGAGCTGCAGCCGCAACGCGAGCCGCTTGCCATACATGTTGCGCTGGCCATTGAAGCCCAGATGGCCGCGGTACCATCCATCGCCCAGGATCGCCCCGATGGCGTTGTCGCCGGGACCGAGTAGCTGCGTGACGTCGTAGGTCTGGTACTGCAGACGATGATGGTAGGAGGTCCACCCAGGCGTGAAGAGCCGGTCGCCAACCCGTTGCCCGTTGAGATAGACCTCGTACAGGCCGAGACTCGTCGCGTAGAGTCTGGCGCTGGCGACTGCGCCGTTCAGACGAAACGCGCGCCTGAGCAGTGGTGATGGCCCCCCCCCGCCCAGACTGTCGCTTGGACTCGGCGCCGTGCCGATCCACGCGGCCGACCAGTCGGATGGTTGGAGGAGTCCAGTCTCCCAGGATCCGCTCTCGCTCCACGCCGACGCGCGACCTTTCCCATCCCAGACGCGCAC
>WNFX01002477.1_pt1 | contig 18718 bp, 16 predicted proteins | sample 5400111 | NCBI WGS metagenome assembly WNFX01 (sample SAMN13153363, study PRJNA577476) | soil metagenome | isolation source: 40 cm soil or saprolite under grassland replicate 1 | place: USA:California | collected 2016-06-15 | reverse complement strand
TATAACGGGTACCTTGTTGATGAGACAGAAGCCGCAGCAGCCTACACGCTCGAACTCCTACAGGATCGTGAACGCTGGAGGGAACTGGGCCAACATGCCTACGAGACGGTCAGGCAGCGTTTCCTGTTCCCGGTGATGATCCTGGATTATCTGAAGGCGCTGGCACGGGTGCAGATCGAAGCCTATGCCTTTGTTGAACCGAAGATAGTTCCCATCAATATGTCTGTTACCGACAATGAACGAGTCGCCTAACGGATCTAAATTCAGCTCACTCAACAGAGCGAATGCGGTTAGTGAGCGTTTTCACTGGTACGACGCTCAGAAACCGCATCCTCCTGTGATAAAATAAAAACCATCAATCATCTGAATCTTACCAAAATAAAGGAAGCACGCTCATGGACACCGAAATACAACAACCACAAAAACAAGTAGAACTCGACCTCGACCGGCAACAGAAAGCCAAAGAATACGCCCGTATTCGACGTCGTCTCTCATATGTAAATATGGGTATAGGCGTGGTAGGTGTCTTCATTTTGCTTTTCACAAATCTGGACATCTGGCTGGGTGAGCAGCTACAGAGGTTAAATTGGCAACCCATTGCTGGTTGGTTTCCCGTGCAAATTCTGGTGTACTTCCTGATCTTGATCCTGGCTTACGAGATTATCACCGCGCCCATTGCTTATTACAGCGGGTTTGTACTCCCACATCGCTATGGGCTTTCGACCATGTCGCTCAAAAGCTGGTTGGGTGATCTTTTCAAGGGGCTGGCGCTCAGCCTGGTACTGGAAGTTCTTGCTATCGAATTTGTGTATGCGCTACTTGCCTCGCAACCACAAACATGGTGGCTGTGGGTGTCGCTGGCGATGCTCTTCTTCTCGGTAGTGATGGCAAATCTTGCGCCAGTACTCATTTTCCCCATTTTCTACAAATTCACCCCTTTACCAGATGGTGATCTGACAAAACGTCTGCTCGCGCTCGCTGAACGTGCTCATACCCGCGTGCAGGGTGTTTTTACGATGCACATGAGTAACAAAACGACGGCGGCAAACGCTGCACTTATGGGATTGGGCTATACGAGGCGCATTGTAGTGGGTGACACTATGCTGAATCGCTTTACACCCGATGAGATCGAGGTTGTGCTGGCACACGAGTTGGGGCATCATGTGCATCACGACATCTGGAAGCTGATTATCAGCCAGTCTATCTTGACGCTTGGTGGCCTGTACCTGGTGAATGTGGTGCTACACTGGGCTGTTGAGACCCAACACATCTACAATGGACTGGCCGATCCCGCGACTATCCCGTTGTTGCTGGCATTGATGGGTGCCTTTGGCTTGATTGTGATGCCAATCGGCAATGGCTATAGCCGGGCGATTGAATACCAGGCCGATGAGTATGCGCTTCAGGCTACGAGGATGGTTAAGCCGTTCAAAAGTGCGATGACGCGGCTGGCCAATCAGAATCTCTCTGATGTCGAGCCATCGCCTGTCGTTGAGTTTCTTTTCCATGATCATCCATCGATTAATAAGCGGTTGAAGCATGCAGATGAGTTTGTAAAACGTTATACAAGATGATCCGATTTTGCCTCAGATGGCTACCACCCCACCTCAGGGCGAGGACAAGCCATCGCCCTGTCGCGGTCGCCCTGCGCGTTGCTGCTGAACACCGACAGCAACTTAAAGTGGGGCGATGGCTTGTCCTCGCCCTGTCGCGGTCGCCCTGCGTTGCATGCAGTCACACTTACCTGATCAAGTGCAACCCGTAGGCAGTACGTTCAAGGCTCTCGCGGAATTGGGGGGCAGCAATTTCTATGAGACTATGGGTGCGTTCAGCGAGGGTGCGTCCATGCAATGCGGCAACTCCATACTCGGTTACCACGTAGTGGACATGAGCGCGCGAAGTGGTTACGGCGGCACCTGTTGCCAGAATTGGAACAATTCGTGAGATTTCACCATTTACCGGGGCGAGCATACCGTTGGATGAATCAGGTTCGCCATTGCCAGGCGCTTTAGCTGTTGCTGGTAGCGCGATGATCGGTCGCCCACGTTTCGATAGAGCTGCGCCACGCATGAAATCCATTTGTCCGCCGACGCCGCTATACAGGTGCGTTCCAATCGATTCGGCGCAGACCTGCCCTGTCAAATCTACTTGAATGGCACTATTGATAGCAACCATATGCTCGAATTGGCTGATGACCTGGGAGTTATTGGTGTAGTCGTTTGGACGCATCTCAACTGCGGGATTATCGTCTATGAAGTCCAGCAGAATACGAGAGCCGACGACGAAGCTGGCTACTATTTTCTCGCGATCAACTGCCTTTCGCGTTCCGGTAATGACTCCTCGTTCGACCAGGTCAAGTATGCCGTCCGAGAACATCTCTGTATGAACACCTAAATCTCGTCGATCCGACAGCGCGCGGAGGACGGCGTCAGGAATGGCACCGATGCCGAGTTGGAGTGTTGCTCCATCATCGATGAGTCCTGCAACATGGCGTCCAATTTGTAGTTGTGTTTCGTTCGGCTTGCGGCTTTCCACTTCATAAAGTGGGCCATCCCAGTGTACTGCACAATCAATCTGCGAGATATGCAGGAAGCTATCTCCGTGCGTTCTAGGCATATGTGGATTGACGAGGGCTACGATATGCTCAGCATTATCCACCGCAGCACGGGTTACGTCTACAGATGAGCCAAGTGAACAATAGCCATGCTCATCGGGAGGCGAAACATGGATGAATGCTACGTCTATGGGCAATGCTCCATCTTTTGCGATAAGCATGGGAATATCCGAGAGAAACACTGGCGCGTAGCTGGCACGTCCGGCGTTGACGGCTTCACGAATGTTTTCACCGACGAATAAGGCACGCAGGGAGAAATGGCCTCGCCAACGCTCGTCTGTATAGGGTGTCGGTCCATACGTATGTAGATGGGTCAGTTCGACGTTGTGTAGTTCTTCTCCGCGAGCCACGAGTGCTTCGAGCAGTGAGGTTGGAGTGGCACAGGCGCCCTGTACAAAGACGCGGTTGCCAGATTCCACAATCTGAACAGCTGTTTCTTTATCACACCAGATGGTCATACAAAACTAATCCTCCAGGTCAATCGTAGGGGCCGATTTATCGCGCCCATCGCCGATTTATCGGCCATCGTTCAAGATGTTCACGATATCCCTCTTCATTATCGGCCTTCCGTGGTTTTTATGATATCCCTACTACTTTGTTCATTTCATTATCGGCCCTTGCTAAATGTTTCCCTATTCAAAAACAACAAAATCTACCTATGCTTTCAGAGCCTGCATCAATGCTGCTAGTTTTGGTCCGGCTTCGTCGGGTGCCCCACTGGGCATGGCCAGCACTGGCTCATCTACACCGGCTGCAACCCATTGGTCAAGTTTGGCTACGATCTCCTGCGGTGTACCAATAATGGCAGTGGCGTCTAGGAGTTCGGGAGTGACTGCTTCTATGCCACCTTTCATCCCTTGTTTCCAGCCCTCTTTAACTGCTTCAACCTCAGCACCGTAACCGTTGCGTGTGAGCATCTCGGCATAGTATACACCCATTTTGCCGATATAGTAGGCAAGGGGCGCTGCGGCAGCAAAACGTGCTGCTGCCCGCTCTTCTGCGGTTGCGTTTTCGCTGAGTATAACGGTGGTGATATAGGGCGCGATCATGGCACTATGAGGGGAACGGCCGGCTATGCGCGCCCCTTCGTCAAGCTGCTCGCGCAGTATTCCCCATTTGTTGGCAGGCCAGTAGACGGGCAGCACTCCATCAGAGATTTCGCCTGATTGCACCACGTTTTTTGGCCCCATAGCCGCGATATAGATAGGTATTTCCGTACGCGGTGGGGTAAAGCGTAGTTTAAAGCCGCGTTCGAGATGAAATATTTCACTGTGGTAGACCAGTTTCTCGCCGCGCAGGATCATTCTAATGATCTCCACATATTCGCGAGTGCGCTGCACCGGCTTTTGGAAAGGCACGCCATGCCAGTGTTCGATGACGTTGGCTCCTGATGGGCCAAGGCCGAGGATGATGCGCCCGCCGGAACGTTCATCAAGCGTAGCGATAGTGCTGGCGATCAAGGCAGGTGTGCGTGAGTAAATATTGGCGATGCCCGCGCCAATTTTGATGCGTTTGGTGGCGCGTACAAGGTCGGCCATCGAGGTAAAGAGTTCATAGCCCCAGGATTCGCCGAGCCAGATCGAGTCGTAACCCAGTTCGTCAGCAATCTTGACCTTTTCTACTACCTGGTCCCAGGCAGCGGGAAAATTCGGGGAATCGGCCATCAGTCCAATACGGTTGCTGTATGCTCGTGTCATGCCTTGATTCATCCTTCTTTAACGAAAGTGAAAGCGTTGTTGTTCTGTTATTATACATTACCACTACTTAAAAAGGTTTATGAAGTCCAGGAGTTTGTACCGCTTACGAGACGAATGTATGGTAAGATGAGAGGAGGAAAAGTTCAAACTGAATCCCGATTTCCATCGCCTTTGCAATCCTGCGCTCCCGCCTGTGGGACATTGACATCATCATCAACCGCACCCTGGTCTACGGATTACTCACTGGCATTCTCATCCTTGTTTACTTTGGTCTCATCTTTGCCTTTCAATACCTGCTCCGGGGACTCATCAACCAGACGTCTGACATCGCCATTGTGGTCTCTACGTTAGCCATTGCCGCACTCTTCCAACCCTTGCGTCATCGCATTCAACGGGTTATTGACCGTCGCTTCTACCGCCGTAAGTATGATGCAGCCAAGACATTGAAGGCGTTCAGCGCCACACTGCGCGATGAAGTCGATCTAAACCAGTTGCGTGAGCAGTTGCTAATGGTGGTCCAGGAAACCATGCAGCCAGCACACGTCTCACTGTGGTTGCGCTCGCCTCAACGACAAAGTGAAGAACCACATCACCCGGATAAGCTCAGTACGATGGAAAAGGAGTTTTGAAGAACCCGTCCTTTGTTTAGAGTGCTGTGCATACTGATATGTACTATTGCAGTTTGGATGGCTTAACTCCGTCCCCTTCTTAGCAAACTCATGAGCTCGCCAGAAGTCGTCCAGCGTCTCTACATGCTGAAAGATCATTGCGGCAATGAAGCTCAGGCCCAGGTTAACTCGCCAGGAATGCCACCAACAGCTTGTTAAACTCTTCCGCACGTTCGATATGCGGGCAGTGTCCACATCCCTCAAATACCTCTACTCTACTCCCTTGAGTACGACTTGCTTGCTTCGCATGTGCAACAGGTATCACACTATCGGCATTTCCCCAGACTACAAGTACTTCGTTGGGGAGAGATACCAGTGTCTCTCGCAGGTCAATTCGCTGATGATTGCCACCAAAAGCCGCTTCAGCGGTCGCGAGCAAAGCTTCGCGCGCGCCGGGTTGCATGCGTTGCTCATAGAGTTGCTCAACAAGCGCCTGCTGAACCAACCCTGAGTGAGCAAAGAAGTGGGTAAGCTCTGTTCGTATCCCTTCAATTGTCGGGACGGCTCGCATAAGGTTGAGCACTTCACCATCGATCTCCGGTCCCAGCCCGGCGCTGTCCACCAGCACCAGCCTCTCAACGCGCTCTGGATAGCGAGATGCGAAGGTGAGAGCTATGGCGCCACCCAGCGAATGGCCAACCAGGCTCACCCGCTGCCAGTCTTCACCCAGAGCGTCGAGGAAACGCGCCAGGAAATCGGCCAGCGAAGGTACGCTATAATCCATGGTTGGTTTGTCGCTGCTACCTGCACCAACGAGGTCGAGTGCGCAGATACGGAATCGTTCTGCAAATGCAGGCAGGTTCAGAGACCACGTTTCGTATGAGCCTCCCAGACCATGGACAAACACTACTCGTGGAGCACCTACAGGGCCAGCAATTAAACAATGTATAGCTATGCCTCTAACATCTATGACCTTTTCCTCGGCTTCTTCCGAAGAAACAGCTTTTGCTTCTTCGGCGGCACGCTGTACATCTTCGCGACCAATCATTCCGCCTGGACCCGTGCCCGCCACGATTGCAAGATCAACCCCAAGTTCCTGTGCGAGTCTCCGCGCCGCAGGTGATGCGTTCACTCGTCCGCCTGCGCCTGTGGGGACGCGAACAACTCTGGGAGTGGCACCAGTTGTTGAGGCTTTGGGTGCTGCATGCTGCTTTGTGAGCATTTCTGCTCGCTGGCGTTTGATCTCGGCATCTTCACGAAGCAAGGCTGCGACCTGTTCATCGGTTAGTTCCTCGCCTGGCAGGGTAATCACTGCTATAGCTGCACCTACCGGAGCGCTATCTCCTTCTTGTATTTCTATTGATCTTATTATGCCAGTGATAGGGGCTTCAACTTCGTTGGTGGCTTTTTCGCTTTCAATTTCTACAATTGGTTCGCCCTGTTGAACAGGTTCGCCTGTTTTTTTGAGCCATTCAACGATTAATCCTGTCTTCATTGATAGGCCCCACTTGGGCATGCTTAAAATAGTTGCCACTGTGATTCTCCTCTCGGCTTCTGGCACAAATAAATATCAGGGTTTGACTCGCCGCCTGCGGCGGCGAGTCAAACAAAAGAAAGTTCGTGAAGGCGCCCAACATCACGGCAGAGGACATAGCTCTCTGCACTCCCCATTAAGTTGTGGGACTATCCCATCAGTTCCTGGACGGTGGCGACGATGCGCTCCGGGCTGGGAACGTAGAACTGCTCTAGAGGCGGGCTGAACGGCACAGGAGTGTGCGGAGCCGTAACAAGTTTGATAGGGGCGTCCAGCTCAGTGAAGGCTTTGTCGGCAACAAGCGCGGCAATATCAGTGGCGGCACTGCAACGCGGGTTGTCCTCGTCAACCACAATCAGACGATGCGTCTTCGCCACTGAATCCAGTATGGTCTCCTCATCCAGAGGCGAAAGTGTGCGAGGGTCAACAATCTCCGCTGAAATGCCCTGGGCTTCCAGCATAGTAGCTGCTTCTAAGGCCTGGTGTACCATGCGGGAAATAGCCACGATCGTTACATCTATACCCTCGCGCTTGATATCGGCCTTGCCCAGAGGAATGACATACTCGCCTTCCGGCACTTCACCTGACACGCCGTAGAGCATTTTGTTCTCAAAGACGACAACGAGATCATCATCACGGATGGCAGCTTCAAGCAGACCCTTCGCATCAGCAGGGGTGCTGGGCACTACCGTTTTGATACCGGGCATATGGGTAAAGACTGAATAGTGGCAACCGGAATGTTGACCAGCCGCACCCATGCCGGCCCCGATCATCGTGCGGATCACGAGAGGACAGCTTGCCTTGCCCCCAAACATGTAGCGCAACTTGGCACCCTGGTCAAAGATCTGATCCCAGCAAACGCCGAAGAAGTCTACAAACATCAGTTCGGCTATTGGGCGCAAACCTGTGGCAGCGGCGCCGACCGCCGCGCCAATGTACCCGGCCTCGGTGATGGGTGTATCGAGGACGCGGTTGCGCCCAAATTCCTGGACCAGGCCTTTCGTGACGCCAAGTACACCGCCCCAGGCTTCGTCGTCCTGCAGGTGATCGATGGTTGCTCCGCCTGCGACATCCTCACCCATTAAAATAACGCGGGGATCACGGCGCATCTCCATGCGTATTGCTTCGTTGATTGCCTGAGCATAGGTCATTTGACGAATTGCGACAGCCATTGTCTCCTCCTTTACGGATATTTCACATATACATCGGTCAGCGCATCTTCTGGAGCCGGATAAGGCGCGGCTTCGGCAAATTGCCAGGCAAGATCAATAGAATCATGGGCCTTTTTGTCGATAGCATCCAGTTCTGCATTTTGAGCAATGCCACGATCAACGAGAGCGCGGCGCATGGCTGTAATCGGATCGCGGGCGCGATAGGATTCTTCCTCTTCTTTGGTACGATATAAGATGGCGTCGCCCTCAAAGTGGCCATAGTAGCGATAAGTTTTACATTCGATCAAGCTGGGGCCTTCACCGCGCCTGGCACGCGCGATAGCCTCACCCGCAGCCTCATAAACCGCAAAGACATCCAGCCCATCGACAGTGACACCGGGCATATTGTAGCCTGCAGCCCGGTCAGCGATATCACGACAGCTCATATGATAGCTGACGGGGGTGGACTCGGCATAGCCGTTGTTCTCAGCAACGAATATAACTGGTAGTTTCCAGATGCCAGCGAGATTGAGCCCTTCATGGAAAGTACCCTGATTACCAGCCCCGTCACCAAAGAAACAGACGGCGACCTGACCTCTTTCATTGTACTTGGCGGTAAGCCCTGCTCCAGCAGCGAGGGGGAATCCGCCCCCAACAATGCCATTAGCGCCCAGCATACCCTTGTTCACATCTGCAATATGCATTGAGCCGCCTTTACCACGGCAGGCTCCCGCCTCGCGGCCTAGCAATTCAGCCACCATCTCGCGCAAGCTCACGCCTTTGGCGATACAATGGCCATGGCCACGGTGATGGCTGGTAATGTAGTCATCGTCTGTCAGGTGCGAGCAGACACCCACAGCGACCGCTTCTTCGCCGGCATACAGATGCACGAACCCAGGAACTTTACCTGAGGCAAATTCCTTGCCAGCGCGCTCCTCAAATACGCGGATCGTCTCCATCTGTTCGTACATGCGAAGCAGTTGGGACTTATCCAGTGTTTGCGCACTGACACCACTACCCTGTTTAGTTACCATTGATGCAAACCTCCTGACTGTAGAAAAATATCTGCGAGAGATTTCTAAAGGACATAGTCAGCCTGCTAACGATGCAGGTGACCAGCTAATGCTGCCCCTTCCAGGGCGGCAGAGACATCAACGACAAATGGACCATCTGCACAAAGTCGAACATCCACCACCGGCGTAGGAGAAAGTTCGATCTCACGTTCACCATCCAACGCAATTGTTCCAGCGCCAGGCCGGAAACGTACAACATCATTAATAGCCAGTCGCTGGTATTCGGTGACTGCTACCCACTCTATGAGACCGGGCGCCAGAGCAGCCAGCACCTGTGACCCTCCTGATCCCAACTGTATATGCATGCCTGGTTGTTCAGTAGCCTTTGATGTTCCATTCAACAGTGCGCCACCGAGCGCGGATAGGCCAATTGTAGCAGGCCCTACTCTTGATAGCACGACTTCACTTACAGTTGATAGATCCCAGATGGCTCGTGAACCTACAAAAGGCACAGAGGACAGAACCACATCAACGAGCGCGCTCTCCTTCTCTTCGCCATTGATTAGAACAGCTAAACGGGGTGCACGATGCACTGCATTCGGACCTGCATTGCCAGCGGCGACCAGCCCGGCGGCCATTCCGGCGATGGTACCTTCCAGGAAGGCAGGGAAGACATTGTTGGTGCCTGTTGAGATCGGTATCAGTGGAACACTACCGCATCCCCTGGCTACTGCGCGGTTCGTGCCGTCTCCACCCAGCGTGATAATGCAGCCCGCACCCATGGAAGCTAGCAGTTGTGCAGCGCGCATGGAATCAGCGCTGGTAGACAGCACGGGCATAGATAGAGGAGATGCTTGAAGTGATGATCCTTGCGGGCGTCCAGACAGCCCATCAAGGGCACGAGGCACAATACCGAAATCATGTTCAGGCAAATAGGCCACTTGCGTAATGCCCACTGCTTCAAGTCCCAGGAGTACGCGACGCACTATCGCCGTTTTTTCATTATTATCGAAGACGGTGCCATACGCAACCAGGCGACGAATATCGCGACCGGAAGCAGGATTCGCAATGATGCCTACGAGAGGCTGAGACATACCTTACTTTTCTTTTCGCAAAGAGGTACGCACTACAATTGACGTTTCAACACAAAGCATACAATTGTGTGATAGTAGAGCGCAGTTACAAAAAGATTAAGAAAAGTAATATGAAATGAAGTTTTATAAGGCAAGGTTCAAATGAATGTGACAGTTCCTCATCACCAGAAAGGTCCCGCCCTGTCATCCTGAGCGCAGCGAAGGATCTCTGTGCCCCGTATAAAGCTTGCTCATCTAGCCTCCTGTTGGTGCTGTCATCCTGAGCACAGCGAAGGATCTCTGTGCCCCGCCAGACAGATCCTTCGCTGTGCTCAGGATGACACGGTGCGACTGTTCAAACTGTCAAGGACTCTTCTTCGACATTGAACCTTGCCTAAGCATATTGTGACAAAGAAACGTATACCATAAAACAGTCGGGTTGTACAGGGGTTCATTTCATAATATGAAATGATATTTTTATATACAAAGTATTTCTTGACGCATCCAGAATGAGGATGTATGCTCAGCAGAAAGTAAGGAGAAGGTAAGCAATGGATCAACACATCGAGCGCATTGTGGGCCTAATACCAGGATGGAACGTAGCTGGTGCAGTAATAACACCTCTAGTTGGTGGTATTACAAATCAGAATTATCGAGTTGACATTGGCGGAGAAACCTATGTACTGCGCATTGGAGGCAAAGGCACTCACCTGCTTGGCATCGACCGCGGACACGAAAGTATTTGCACAACAATTGCCGCACAGGTCGGTGTCGGAGCGGAAGTTATGCACTTTCTAGCAGCCGAAGATGTACTTGTCACACGCTTCATAGTTGGCACAGCCATCTCACCTGAAATCGCCGTACAGGACGCAATCTTACAGCGCATTGTCGATTCCATGAAACGCTATCACGCAGGGCCAGCTTTCCCAGGCACTTTTTCTCCTTTCGAGACCGTGCGTAACTATCATAGATTAGCGCTCGAACATGGCGTCTCATTCCCTGATACGCTTCCCCAGGTCTTTGCATTGATGGCACGTATAGAGCAGGGGCTTGCTAAAAGTGGAATAGAGCATAGAAAACCTTGCCATAATGACCTGCTTGCCAGCAATTTCATTGACGATGGTCATACCATCCGAATTCTCGATTGGGAGTACGCCGGCATGGGTGATATGTTCTTCGATCTCGGTAACTTTGCTGTCAACCAGGCTTTGAACGAAGAGCAGTGCCAACTGCTGTTACGTTTTTATTTTGGTGAGGTGCGGCCTGCTGACCTGGCGCATCTCCACCTGATGCGGCTCGGCTCTGATTTGCGCGAATCGTTCTGGGGCTTTTTACAACTGGGTATTTCAGAACTCGATTTTGATTATCGAGAGTATGCCCATCACCACCTCAACCGCTTTTTACGAAACGTCGAGACATCACCTTTCGAGCAATGGCTACAGGACGTGAGAACGTAGGGCGGTATACAGTTAATGCCCTGGCGGGGCAAGCCCTGCCACTACATTTATGTGATAGCGTGACTCTATATGTAGTGGCGGGGCTTGCCCCCGCCAGGGCTGCCAAAAACCAATTTATCGTTACAAGCTATTTTCAAGGAGACCTATCCATGCACGATCAAGCCAGGGTGGTCATTATCGGTAGCGGCATCGCTGGTTCCAGCATCGCATACCATTTAACTGAACGTGGGTGGCGCGACATTGTTGTTCTCGAACAGGGGCCACTGATCAGCGGCACAACATCGCACGCACCCGGCCTTGTTGGTCAACTGCGCTCGTCCATCAGCCTGACGAAGATGCTGGTCTATAGCATTTCGCTCTACCAACAGCTCCAGGTAAATGGCAATCCTGGCTATTTTGGAGTTGGCAGCCTGCGCCTGGCTTCATCGAAAGAACGTATGCAAGAGCTTAAAAGGCAGGTGGGCTTCTCCAAAAGTGCGGGATTAGAGGCGCAACTCATCAGTGCTAGCGAGGCCAAACGTATGTTTCCGATGATGAGCCTGGAAGGAGTCGAAGGCGCCTTATTTCTGCCTACCGATGGTTCTGCCAAAGCACCTATCCTGGCAGAAGCCTTAGCAAGGATAGCACAAGAGCGCGGAGCAACTTTCTACGACAATACACGCGTGACAGGAATCGAAGTTGTGAATGGCCATGTCCAGGCGATCAATACCTCAAGGGGTTGTATTCGTACAGAAATAGTAGTCGTTGCCGCTGGTATCTGGTCGCCGCGCATCGGTCGCATGGTTGGCATCTCCATTCCACTTATCCCCATGCAACATCAATATGTCGTTACTGCCTCATTGCCAGATCTGGCAGCAGAAATCAGCATTCCTAACCTGAGAGACCCTGATAACCTGGTCTATTTCCGGCAAGATGGCGACAGTATGGTACTTGGTGGATACGAACATGACCCGGCCGCCTTCGATGTTAATGGTATTCCTGATAGCCTGAATCCAACGGTACAAAGCTTCGACTCGCCGCGCTTCGAGAGCTTAATGCAGGGATGTATTAAGCGCGTACCTTCGCTACAAGATGTCGAGCTGGTGAAGCGGGTTAATGGGCTGGAGTCGTTCACGCCCGATGGTGAGTTTATCCTGGGCGAGTCGCCGGACGTAAAAGGCTTCTGGACCGCCTGTGGCTTCTGCGCGCATGGTGTTTCAGGCGCTGGCAGCGTGGGCAAGATGATAGCAGAGTGGATCGTTGATGGTGAACCAAGCCTCGATCTGTGGGAAATGGATATCCGGCGTTTCGGCGCGTACACAGCCAGCCGTCGTTATATCGCTACTCGCGTCAACGAAATCTATAGTACGTACTATGACATCAGCTATCCCATGCGAGAACGCAGCAGCGCACGAAAACTGCGTATCAGTCCGGTCTATAATCGTCTTGAAGAACTCAGCGCGGTTTTTGGCGAGAAAGCTGGTTGGGAGCGCCCCAACTGGTTCGCCTCAAACGAACCACTGGCAGAAGGACAGGGATGGCCTGAGCCGTACAGTTGGGCAAGTCGCTACTGGTCGCCTGCCATCGGCGCCGAACACCAGGCCACACGCGAGCGTGTAGCCATGTTTGACGAAACCTCTTTCAGCAAAATAGAGGTGCTTGGTCCTGGCTCACTTGCCTTTTTGCAGCGCATTACCGATAACCAGATGGATCAACCAATAGGCGCTATCACTTATACACAGATGCCAAACAAACATGGCGGCATCGAGTGCGACCTGACGGTTACACGCCTGGCTGCCGACCGCTTCCAGATCATTACCGGCACGGCTTTTGGCAACCATGACCTCTCGTGGATTCGCAGCCAGATGCCCACGGATGGATCAGTCTATGTGAATGACATTACCTCCAGCCGTTGCTGCATTGGTGTGTGGGGGCCACGAGTGCGCGATCTGATGCAGCAGGTGAGCGAGGATGATTTCTCAAATGAAGCTTTCCCTTACCTGACCGCGCAGTATGTGACGATCGGTGATATACTGGTGCTTGCGCTGCGTGTGACCTACGTGGGCGAGCTAGGTTGGGAGATATACGCTCCGGTGGAGTACGGTCTTAAGTTATGGGATACGCTCTGGGAGGCAGGACAGCCACTTGGTATGCTTGCAGCAGGGTATCGAGCTATTGAGTCGCTGCGCCTGGAGAAGGGATATCGCTATTGGAGCGCCGATATTCATTCGGAGTACAACCCATACGAAGCAGGCCTGGGCTTTGCAGTCAAACTGCAAAAAGGTGCTTTCCTCGGACGGGAGGCTTTAGAGCGTATAAAAGCACAGGGTGTAACTCGTAAGCTAAGTTGCCTGGTGCTGGATGATCCAGCCGCCGTTGCATTGGGAGGTGAACCCCTGCTAGATGGTGAGCAAGTGCTGGGCTTTGTAACAAGCGCGGGATACGGATATACGGTGAGACAAAGCATCGTCTATGGGTATTTGCCTGTGGAGTACGCTGTGCCAGGGACCCGGGTCGAGTTGCAGTTATTCGGGGTACTTTATAAAGCAACGGTTATGAATGAGCCGTTGTATGATCCGAAAAATGAGAAGATCAAGGCTTAGTGTAACTAATGCTATCGCATCAGAAAGTTAGCTCTCTCCTTTTAACGCACCAAGTCCTTGCTCCAGGCGGGCCATACCAGCGCCGAGCGTAGCGCTTACCGTAATCTCGAAAATAGCGTCTTCTGAATAGCCTGCTTTGAGCAGCGCTTCGATGTCCTCGTCAGTTATCTTGTATGCATGCAGAGCAACCTTTTTGACAAAGCTGATTAGCTCTGGGGGAACCGTATCTACATTTGAGATTAGGCGGCCGCCAGGCTGAGCTGATAAAGCTGCGACAGCTCGTCGAACAGAAGGTTCTGTATCACCGGGACTGGTAAGCACGGCCTCAATGAGACGTTGAGTATATGCCGCGTGAGATTCTTCCACAGAATTTTCCTTTTTGACTCAGGCGTAAAGAAAGAACTTATTGAGTAGCATACCATAATCGATTATCAAACATCTGTACGTCATCTCCCAAACCAACCAGGAAACAAGTTTGCGTCCCCATACTTGTGTGACAATAAAAGGCCTAACCTATGAAATTCGAAGTTCCTCAAACGGTTCCCAATTGCCAAGATTCCTGGTAAGCAAGCTGAGTATCATCCAGAGTATCTAACCGAACACCGAGCGATTGGAGCTTGAGGCTAGCGACGCGCTCATCGATCTCAGGGGGAACATCATACACACCCGGTGGCAGATGCTGACCGTCCTGGAAGAGGTAGCGTGCAGAAAGGGCCTGGTCTGCGAAGCTGAGGTCCATCACCGATGCAGGGCTAGCCTCAGCAGCAACTTGACCAACCAGGCGTCCCTGGGCAAGCAAGTAGAGCATGCGTCCATCTGGTAAGCGAAATTCGGTCAAGTGCTCGCGTATTTCTTTCTCACTGACAGCCAGACGGCGCAAGGAGGCAACGTCTACTTCGACATCAAAGTGACCTGAGTTTGCCAGGATCGCATCATCTTTCATCGCCTGAAAATGATCGGCACGAATCACTCCTGCCATACCTGTGGCCGTTACAAAGATATCGCCAAGTGCTGCTGCCTCAACCATAGGCAGCACCTGAAAACCATCCATAATTGCTTCCAAGGCTTTGACTGAATTGACCTCGCAGACTATAACACGCGCCCCCATCCCACGAGCCCGCATCGCGATTCCTCGCCCACACCAGCCATAGCCAGCAACAACGAAGGTTGATCCCGCTAAGAAGGTATTTGTCGCCCGCATGATGCCGTCAATGGTGTTCTGACCTGTGCCGTAACGGTTATCGAAGAAGCGTTTGGTGGGAGTATCGTTGACCGCGATTACAGGAAAATGAAGTAAGCCATCCCTGACCAGGGCTCGAGTGCGTGCAACCCCGGTCGTTGTCTCCTCAATGCCGGCTATAACGCTCTTACCTGTGGAACCATTGTGTAAGGCAACAATTAAGTCAGCTCCATCATCCATCACCAGATGCGGTTCAATAGCCAGGGTTTGTTCGATGTGTCGCTGGTAGGTAGTGAGATCCTCTGAATACTTTGCATAGACCGAGATGCCATCAGCGACGAGCGCAGCACAAACGTCATCTTTTGTTGAGAGAGGATTCGAAGCGCAAAGGGCGATTTGCGCTCCGCCAGCCTTTAGAGTAAGGAGCAAGACTGCTGTTTCAGTTGTGATATGTAGAGAGGCGGCAATGCGGCGACCTTGAAAAAGACGTTCAGAGGCGAATTCTATTTGAATCTGACGTAGGACGGGCATATTACGCGCAGCCCAGGCGATCCGCTGGCGGCCACGTTCGGCAAGGGAAAGGTCTCGAATATCATAGTTCATTGGCACTTCTCCTCCGGTGTGTATTGCTCTCAATGGTCAAGCGACACGATTATCTGTACTAAGGCGCCAGAGACGGCGTTGTTTGCGCTCCTCCCAGGCAATCCATTCAAGCTGATTACTCTGCTTATCTTGCGGGGCCAGAACAGCCGAGGAAACATGAGGCGGGATATCAACAGGTGATCGCTGAGCAAAGTACATACGGAGCGTTGTGATGATCGCCTGATTTGAGCTAACGACAGCCTGGCAGTGCATAGCAGGGGTCAGTGTACCGGCAAGCGCTTCACGGTCATCAGCCAGAAGCATAATAACGTCCGTATCATCCTGTTTTTGATCCATAGTTGATGCCCGTAAGATTTGACAACCCTTTGCGCTCGCGAGAGCCAGAACATCCGCTAATTCAACATCATAAGCAGGCGGTAGATAAAGATAAATCGCCTGTTGCGCATCCATTACCATTGCCCGTATTCTTGCCAGAATATGCTGTTGTCCTCGCAGGACCCAGAACTCGTCTTCCGCGTACGAGCGCACGGTTTTAGCGAGAGAACTGGCCAGGTTATCAAGCGTCTTCATCATGTTTTGTCGCATTTGCCCGAGAAATCGGTTATGATCCTCGGCCATGTAACGTGGCGGATCCCCTGGTTGGACAAGCGCGAGGCCTTTGTGCGTCAATCGCTCGAGCACCTCGTAGCTTTTAGAGAGAGGCACCTGTGAACGTTTTCCCAGTTCATAACCCGTGAGTGGACCTTCAGCAAGGAGCGTGTAATAAGCCTCGGCTTCATACTTATTTAGTCCAATCTGCTGCAACTGCTCAATAGCTGTGATCATATTCATCCTTAGTAACCACTATAGTGGTTACTATTTTACCATCGTTAGGTATCATTGTCAAGCTTATAGATCTGAGATCCACCCATAAAGGGAGTGCAGAGGGCAAAGCCCTTTGCCGGGACAGACGGAAGGGGAGCCAGTATGAGCTATGCCACCATAAAGGGAGTGCAGAGGGCAAAGCCCTTTGCCGGGAGCGCGAGGGTGTCCCTCGCTTCCTTCTTCTTCTCGCGGGCCGCAGGCCCGCAAATAGAGTTATGAGTAGATGTCAGTATAGATCAGAGGCAATCAACTCTGGTTTGTCGCAGTTGTCGCAGTTGTCGCAGTTGTCGCAGTTGTATCGTTTGTATCATTTGTATCGTTTATATCACTTGTATCGGTTGTAATACGCTCATATTGCATATGAGCACTCATTCTCTATCCCGATATTTTCTGAGTTATCGAGTAGAATGAAAGCATGCTAGAAGTCTGCCAGGTCGTTACGAGATTTTACAGTAAGCGTGTCTGCAATTGTACATGACTATACGAAGAAGGACTAAAAGTTGAGAGAAGCCGAACCAGTCATTGCTCTCGATCTCTTTCCTCCTGAAAGACAGGAGTTACTCCTTTTGTTGTCACAACTACAAGATGAAGAATGGCATAAGCCTACAGTCTGCCCAGGATGGACCGTCAAAGATATTGTTTTGCACTTGCTGGGAGATGATGTAGGTCGGCTTTCGAGGAATCGTGATGTTTTCGATGACTCAACCTTAATGAACATCTCTCCTACGCTCAGTTCTTGGAATGATCTCGTTGCCTATATCAATGAAAGGAACGAATTGTGGGTTCAGGCCACGCGAAGAATGAGTAATCGACTTGTTTGCACATTCCTTGCCTTGACCGGAGAAGAAACCTATCAGTATTTTTCCTCTCTCGATTTGTATGCGCTGGGGGAGCCTGTTAGCTGGGCAGGGCCGAATCCAGCACCGGTATGGCTTGATATCGCGCGAGAGTATACAGAACGATGGGTACATCAGCAGCAAATCAGAGATGCTGTAGGAAAGCCTGGTTTGAAAGAACAATATTTTTTCGCACCAGTCCTGGAAACTTTCGTACGGGCACTTCCACAGACTTTTAGAGAGATAGATGCCACCGATGGGACACACATTCATCTCATCATTACGGGTGAAGCAGGCGGTGAGTGGTATCTTCAACGAGAACAAGAAATATGGGTATTAGGGAAAGACGTCGCATCAGCAGCAAATGCAACTGTAGTCCTCGATCAGGAAAACGCATGGCGATTGTTCACGAAAGGGATAGGTAAAGATGAAGCACTTCAACGTGCTACCTTCAATGGCAATGAAATGCTGGCACGAAAAGTTTTCGATACTGTCTCCATCATTGCCTGAATCATACTGACTCAGAGGATGGTCAACAAATCCTGGCACTCGCACGTGGCGGCATCCAACTGTCGTCAGGACAAGAGTACATCGCGTACAATAGCAAAAATACCGCCATGCAGGGAGGCAGGTTTCATGCCTGGAAAGAAGTGTCCATGTCGCGAGCACGACACGGCCTATGAGGGCCGACGAAATGTACAACGTTAGGCCAGGTGCCAATAACAATCTGGCCCTAGAAATCATTTCCGCCGAGCAAATGGTTCCCTCTTTCCTCGAAGGATCCCTCATGCCGCGAAAGTCATGCAATTGTCCTTAGTGTTTCCCCACCCAGTCGAGGATCGTGTGCGTAAGCCATTCGGGACGATCCCCATACACATCGTGCTCGGCGCCTTCGGCCACCAGCACCTCTGCCTTGCGGATGCGAGCTGCGAGCTCGGAGGCGAGGGAAGGCGGGGCAAAGATGTCGTGTTCGCCCGCGATCAGGAGCACCGAGCAGGTAATCTTGTCTGCTTTTGAGCGGCTGAGCTCGCCACCGCTCTGCTTGATGATGTCGCTCATGGCAGCTACCACGCTTTGCGTCATGGCACGAGCGTTGGCCTCACCATAGGTGGATACGAGGTAGTCCCTGAACTGCTCAAGTGATGGGATGGGATGGTCAACGACGTTGTACATCATCTGCCGCAGTTGTCCGCCGGGATCGTTGAGCACACCCGCCGCGCCCCAGGTCACTACTGAGTGCGCGACCTCGGGCATGAGAGCAGCCATTAGCAAGGAGATCTCGCCCCCATTGCTAAAGCCCAGCAGGTGCGCCGGACTGCTCGTCAGATGTCGCAGCAGTGCCGCAAACGCATGTGTATCCTCCTCAAAATAGGAGGCAGTGTACGCACGCGGTTGCGGCTCCGAGCGGCCGGAACCGGGCAGATCGGCTGCGATGACCTGGTAGCCTGCCGTCACCAGGGAATCCCGCAGGCCCGAAAACTCCTCGATACTCCCAAACAACCCTGG
>WNFX01006373.1_pt1 | contig 18721 bp, 21 predicted proteins | sample 5400111 | NCBI WGS metagenome assembly WNFX01 (sample SAMN13153363, study PRJNA577476) | soil metagenome | isolation source: 40 cm soil or saprolite under grassland replicate 1 | place: USA:California | collected 2016-06-15 | reverse complement strand
ACCGTCCACACTCTGATGGGAAGTTAAGAACAAGGTACTACACGAAATCTACTATAGCGCGACATATGCTAGACTAATCTGCAAGCAGACTCATCTCATGATTCGGCTTTCTTTCCTTTTTCAAGAAACAGTCGGCAGTTATTCAGAAGAGTTTTGCAGAAAGGAAACGGTTTATGCCACAGTTTCAGAACACCCTCTCGTACGTTGACATAGCCTATTTCGTGCTTCTCATTCTTGCCTTCGTCAGTATCTTTTTACTTCGTCGTCAAACGATCCGTCGTCAAACGAGGCAAAGCAGGGCCGCCCTGTTCAAAGAACTCTACCTCATGGTGTTTGGTGCTTCGGATTTCGGTGATGCCTTTTTCATGCTTGAAAAGGGTCAGTTCGTCTTTGGGGCAACCACGGGGTATACACCACAAGAACGAATGGTGAATCGCCTGCTGCGTTTCATGGACATGGTCTGCGAAGTCTATGTAGCAAAGATGCTGACGGAGCAGGAAATGAACTTTTTTAAACGTCAATTCATCATGGTCTATGAGAATCCGAGTATGAAGGCGTATCTCAAGTTTGTAACAGAGGAGTACACTGAAGCGGGGGCTGACAGAACGCCCTTCCCAAGTTTTGTCTCATATTGCGAGAAAGAGTTACCCCCTAGAGCAGTCACACCTGCTAACTAGAAGCTAAACAAACCCTCTTCTGTCAAGTTGGGAGAACAGCGTGAAACGAGTTCATGATGCCGATGAGTTGTCGGAAGCCTGCTCGTAAGCCAGGGATGTCGAACAGCAGGAACCAGGGCAGGAGTAGGCAGTGAAAGACATACGGCTTGAGAATCAGTCGCAAGTTGTTCAGGGTATTCTTCCATCCCTGACCAGGACCCCACCAGCGATGCGCGGAAAAACGATCGGGAGGAGTGGCGACTTCGGCGGCTTGAGGGGATGCTGGCTCTTGGGCCCCAGCCTGCAAGACGGGGCTCTGTAAGCTCACGAGAAGATGGGTACAGGAGATGAGTTCCCACCAGCGCTCAATTGAAGCATAGTCGGTGACGCGAAAATCGGCCCAGCCCAGCTCATTTTTCGCGTGTTTGAACCCATACTCAATCCAGGTACGCAAACCATAGGTGTTGCCAACCGTTTTCCGAATGGTCCCTTCCAGATTGGTCATGATCTACCACGTGCTCTCCGGAGGCAGCGTTTGAGGATCAGTCGTGAGGTGATAGTAGCGGATGCGCCCGCGCTGCCCAAAGATGATCTCGTGGATGTAGCGCGTGTGCTGCTTTCCATTGGAAAAGTCGCGTTCAAACGGCCGCCAGTTGGTGTAGCGCACCCGTTGACCTGGTGGCAGCCAGATGTCATGGTTGGAACGAATCGCCACCACGTACCTGAGATGCAGCTTCTCCAGTTCGCTGACAAAGTCGCTGCTCTCCCCGTACAAGCTGTCTGCCAGCACCACACTGAAGCGGAAGACCCACTGTTGCAACTCCTGGATGATCTCCACCGCCAGCGCGGGCTTGGTCTTGTAGCGATCGCCAGGCTTGAGCCTGGTCCTGGGTTTGAAGACCTTGAAGAGCAAGGGAAAAGTGATCTGATCCACGATGCCATAGGCATTGACGGACACGATGCCATTCTCGAGCTTGCCCAGGTTGCCAATGTATTGATGGGCCACGTAATCCGTGGTATGACCTTTCTTGCGGTCACCTGCCTCGTCAATGCATAACACGAATGGCCTCCCATCCAGTGCCTGGCGTAATACCGTCAGACGTCTCTCTCCTCCACACCGCTTGTACCGACCAGGACGCAGAGGCGAGCACGTGGTGCAGCGCTTGCGCATCAGCTCCCACAGCTTTGGCAATCGCCGGAAGCGTCTTGCGTTTGAGCTCGGAGAGCATGCCTATCAACAGATATTTGACCTGTTCGAAGCTCCGAACTTCAGGAAACAGATCCTGATAGCGCTCAGCATACTCATCCACGAACGTGACCATAGTGGTCGCTTGCCTTGCCTTCGTCATGCTTCTTCACCCCTTGTGCGCGTCTATTCAATTCCTCCTCCCTCTTAGAATACCCCCATTTGACAGAAGAGGGTTACAGCAGGAAGCGTTCCTGTAGAGAGGAGCGTCCCCGATCCGGCAGCAGTGTTCCATACCCTGTACCGAGAGCAGGAGCGGAGAAAACGCGTCCTGGGCTGGCGGCGCACCCAGAAAGACCCCTTTGAAGGAGAGTGGGAGCAGATCCTGTCCTGGTTGATTGCCAACCCCGCACGGAGTAGCGGCGACATTTTCCGGGAGTTACAGCGCAGCTTCCCCGGACGCTATCAACAGCTGCAAATCCGTACCCTTCAGCGCGGCATGCGCAAGATCCGAACCCACCTCCTGCAAACCTTTGAGGACCAGTGGCAAGAAGAAGTGATCCGTGGACCATCACCCGCGCCAAGCTCGCCTGCAGAGAGGACAGCCAGGAGTTCCTGACTGCCAGTTGAACAAACCGCTGGGTAAGATTTTTGGTGGAGCAATGCAGGTAGCTGCCGTTGCAGGATCATATGCCTCGGTTATAGGTGGAGTCCCGGCCGCTGCGGTCGTCTTCGCTCGTGAGGTCGATGCCCGGACAAAATCCGATCCACGCGTGAAGGAGTTGCAAGAGCAGCTCGAACAGGCAGTTGAGACCCGTAAGGCCGCTCTTCAAGGCAAGCTGAACGAGATCAGTACACTGGTACGGTCAGAAAAGGTAGGCGAAGTAGCCAGCGAGTTCGATCACATCCACACTGTGGAGCGCGCAGCGGGTTGGTTCCATTGACCACGTGATCCCGCCAGAGGCCATCCGTCCCTACCTTATTGAAGCACTGGAACGTGGGATAGAGCGGGAACTGCAGCGAACCGCTGGGTGAAAGTTCAGGAGGGATGCTTGCGCCGCCCTCTGTTCACCTAAAGCCTGTAGACCCAGAGAGGCCAGGAGTCCAGGGTCTGTGAATTCTCAAAGGCATAGGCTAAGGGACTTTTGGAGGAAGAAGGAGAGCGAAAGCTTCGTCGGGATGATAGGAGAAATGCCGTCGAGCCGCGGCAATCTGGAAGTCGCCCCCGATGTATGAGGGTGATCGTCAGATTGCGCAAGGCGGCCATCACCTGTGACGCGTTGCCGGTGCGGTGCGCAAGCGAGAGCGGTCTGATACCAATTTGCGTTCTAACGGACGAAATTCAATGACAAGCGATGCGCTGTGGTGCAGAGCAATGTTATCTGCTAGAACGCAAATTGGTATCAGCAGCTGAGGTGATGGCTTTGATGCATGCACGCTGGCAAATTGAACTGCTGTGGAAGGTAGGGAAACAGTGGGGGCCATTGATGAGTGGCAGACCGCCAACCCCGCGCGCATCTTATACGAACTATATGCCAAACTGCTGGACATGCTGGTGCAACATTGGCTGCTGCTGCTTTCGTGTTGGGATGACCCGCACCGTTCGTTGGTGGGAGCGGCTCAAGTCATCCGCGATCAGGTACCGACCCTGGTGCATGCCTTGACAAGCCGTCTTCCCTTGAGCAAAACGCTCACGTTGATCAAGCAAGCTCTGACCAACGGCTGTTCCATTCCCAAGAGCCAGACGCGCCTGAGTACCTCACATCTACTGCTCAAGCAGTTTGACGATGGCTTCACTTGACTCCTATTGGGTCACCAATTTGGCGGCCTCTGCTTGTTACGAGAGAGGCTGTCGTTTAGCCCACACTGCCCGACATCTCCAACTGGATCAGGCGGTTGAGCTCAACCGCGTACTCCATTGGAAGCTCCTTGGTGATCGGCTCAATGAAGCCGTTCACGATCAGCGAGTAGGCCTCAGACTCGTCCAGGCCACGGCTCATCAGGTAGAAGAGCTGGTCATCACCGACCTTCGAGACGGTCGCCTCGTGACCGACCTCGGTCTGGTTCTCTTCGACGCGAATGGTTGGATAAGTATCGGTGCGGGCATCCTCATCCAGCAGGAGTGCGTCACAGCGGACATGGGACTTGGTGTGGTGCGCACCCCGATTGATGCGGACCAGACCACGATACGAGGCTCGACCAGTCCCCTTTGAGACCGACTTCGAGAGGATTTGGGAAGTGGTGTGCGGAGCAAGGTGCGTGACCTTGGCGCCAGCATCCTGGTGCATGCCATCGCTGGCGAAGGCCACTGAGAGGATATCGCCACGAGCGCCTGGCTCCATCAGCAGGACAGCCGGATACTTCATGGTCACCTTCGAGCCGAGATTCCCATCGACCCATTCCATCGTTGCGTCCTGGTATGCCGCTGCACGCTTGGTCACGAGATTGTAGACGTTCTTGGACCAGTTCTGAATGGTCGTGTAGCGAACACGAGCGCCTTCCATGACCTTGATCTCTACGACAGCGCTGTGTAGGCTGTCGCTGGCATAGGTTGGGGCGGTACACCCCTCCACATAGTGGACATACGAGCCAGGAGCGGCGATAATCAAGGTGCGCTCGAACTGACCCATGTTCTGAGCATTAATACGGAAGTAGGCCTGCAACGGAATTTCAACGCGCACGCCCTCTGGCACATAGACAAAGCTGCCACCACTCCACACCGCACTATTGAGTGATGCGAATTTATTGTCGGACGGTGGAATAACGGTGCCGAAGTGTTCTTTTATAATATCGGGATACAGGCGCAATGCTGTGTCCATATCGGTAAAGATCACACCGATCTTCTCAAGGTCTTCGCGCACCTTGTGGTAGACAGCTTCACTCTCGTACTGTGCCGTCACGCCTGCCAGGTACTTCTGCTCAGCCTGCGGAATACCCAGTCGATCAAAGGTGTCCTTAATGTCTGATGGGATGTCGTCCCAGGTTTTCCCCTGCTGCGCAACTGGCTTGATATAGTAGTAGATATTGTCGAAGTCAATCCCCGAGAGGTCCGCGCCCCACGTTGGCATGGGGCGTTTCTCGAAGAGGGCCAGGCTTTTAAGACGGAACTGCCGCATCCAACTGGGCTCGCCTTTCATCTCGGAGATCTGCTCGACGACCTTCTTGCTCAGTCCCCGCTCGGACTTGAACACATAATGTTCGGCCATGTGGAACCCAGGAGCATATGCCTGCTGTTCCGTACTGTCTACTTGAGTAATCATCAGAATTCACTCCGTCTCATAACTATGTTCGTGCAGGAAATCTATCATAAAGCCATTCGCACTATTCTTCTCAATTGGCGCAAAGGTTTGCCGCTGGTGCATCATTGAATCAATCTGGCAAACCATGAAGACAAATCACTCGTAGAGGCGCGTGAAACCCGGCGGAGATTCCCCCTCTTGGGTCTTACCGGTTCCACTGCTTTGTGTTGGTGTCACCCTCTGTCGCGCTGATGTGCTGTGACAGGGAGTGACACCGCTTGTGGCCGTCAGGCCTATTGTCCTGGCGCGGGGATCACGCCGAGTTGTTGCAACAGGCCCAGCGTGTCCATTTCGAGCCAGTGTTCGACGCCCTTACCGCCCACGATGCGGTTGATGTCGATTGCCGTGACCCTCACTTGCTTGCCGGTTGGGGGAATGCCCATAAACGCACCTTGCTGTGTTCCACGCACAGTCAGACGGGCCACAACCTTGTCCCCTTCAGCAATTAGGTCTTCAACCGTGAAGTGCAGATCAGGGAAAGCTGTCAGGTACATAGTGAGGGTTTGTTTGGCACCCTCGATACCACTCGGCGTACCGGGAGGGGCAGCGTGATCGACCTGATTGGGGGCGATGAATTCGTCGATGGCAGCCCTATTCTTCTTGTTGAACACTTCATCGTAGAAACGGCGGACACTGGCCTGGTTTGCTTCAGTTGACTTGTTTACTTCGGTTAACATGTAAATATTCCCTTTCGGTGTGGTAAGTCAGGGTTGTTCGTGCGGTACGGTCTCTGCACTGGCAGAGCACCGTTGTCGTAAGCCTGGCTCCTCGTCAAATCGACAGAGGGGATGTTCAGTGGCATTACTGGGAAGATACAGAAGCAGGGAAATACCGAAGCTGTTCCTGTCGGAAGAAAGAGACACGTGTTTGCTCTTTTTCTTAATTATATTATAGCACAATTATTTAATATTTGTCAAATATATAAAAAATCTGATATTTTAATATAAGAGATATACTCATCTATCTCGAATGATGATACCAGTGTCACCAACATTACTGAGAGACATCACTATTCTCCTCTTGTATTTTTTGCAACAGAACCCATCATTCTCCCTGCGCTTTATCCATAGGATAAAGACTACAACCGCCATCGACGAGTAATACCGCCCCGGTCATATAGCTTGCCATGTCAGAACACAGAAAAAGGAAAGCGTGTGCTACTGTCTCTGGAGGTTGCATATAGCCGAGCGGAATGGCCTTTTCAGCGCGAGCGCGATAGGCAGGCTCAGTATCCCATTGATGCTTGGCCATCCCCACTGCCACAATGCCAGGAGCGATGGCGTTAGCACGGATGCCATGAGGTGCAAGCTCGCGAGCAAAGCCACGCATCATGGCTTTCAGCGCTGCCTTGGTGGCAGTGTACGGGGTGATTTCAGGCCAGGGCACATCCTGAACCCAAGAGGTGGTGAAAATGAGGTGACCTGGTATATTGTGTTGGAGCCACCGTTGGGCCGCAGTCTGGGCTACAAGAAATGCAGATCGCACATTCAGCTTGAAGAGCGAATCAAAGCCTTCCACTGGATACTGCTCAATCGGATATGATCCGGCCATGCCAGCATGACAGCACACAATGTTGGGTAACCCATACTTCTGCTCTACCTGTTGAAACATGCTATGTACGGTATCTGGTTGCGTTGCATCGGCCCTGCAATAGCCAATATTGGGGCTTTGCGCCCCTGCGCTGGCGAGCATCTGGACAGCTTCGTCGTCGGGCACGATATCGTTTGCGATGACCGTTGCTCCATGTTGAGCCAACACCTGCACAACCACCCTCCCAATGGCACCACAGCCTCCCGTAATCAGGATAACTTTGCCAGTGAGGTCAAGTAACTTCTCCATGCGCGAATCCTTCTCTAACATCCTTTGGGCTCTTCGCTATCAATCTTTACCGGTGCCTATTGATAGGATATCATTATAATATTGATTAAAATATCTTACTCTTTATTTTGTCAAGAACGCTGCCAAGTGATCTCAACACTGGTGTTCTTGGAGAAGGAAAAGTGTATGACAGAGGAAAACAACCCTGGGAGCGAAGCCGTTGGGCTTCCTCCTGCAACACAGAAGACGAAAGAACAATGGCTAGAGGAGGGCAAAGTCCTCATGTTCTATGCCCCCATCCGTTATGAGGAAGCGCTCGCCGCTTTTGAACAGGCTCTTCGACTCGACCCCAACGACGGCCTGACCTACCGCATGAAGGGCATGGCCCTACGCGCTCTCAGAAGGAACGAGGAGGCGCTCGCCGCCTATGAGCAGGCCATTGTCCTCGACGCTACTGACGCGGAAGCCCATAGCGGCAAGGGCGACACACTCTTTGCACTCAAGCGGTATGAAGAGGCTCTGGCCGCCTATGAAAACCCAAGCACGCTTTCGCCTATGTGTCTAAGGGCAATATGCTCTCGAACCTTGCTCGCGACGAAGAGGCACTGGCCGCCTATGAAGAAGCCAGCCGCCTCGAACCCAATAATGCAAGTATCTGGCGTCACATCGGCGACGTGTTGACCTCGCTGGAAAGGCCAGACGAAGCAAAGCAAGCCTACGCAAGAGCCGGACAGCCTGGCTCTAGAGAGGAAGTGTAGACAAGAACCGTTTTCAGCTGGATTCGCCAACGCTGTCAACTCTGAGAGCAAAACTGACCTGCTTCAGAACTATCAGACCAGGCGAATCGTCCAGGTCACGGGGACCTGGGCGTGCAGCACCCTCCAACATCTCTAGAGCTAGCCGAGCGAAAGGAAGACAGCCATAAGCAAGCAATATTACACAATTGAGAAAAACCAGGAGAGCAAGCCCATCTACTGGGTCTACGATGAGACAGATCCACAATTGGTAAGGCAAATGACGCAGCATCCACATCTCCAGGGGGATGATGGAACCACACCTCCCTACTACCTGGATCAGACCACGTTTTGGGACATGGCATTTGTCAAACGAGTCGCGCAAAAGGGCCAACTCGGCATCCTTTCCTCGTTTTTTTCTGAGGAAACGTAGTGTTTGATGGCCGAGGGCGAGATGAACAAGCAGCGACAGGAAGACTTGCTGACCATCTCGCTACAAGGTCAGGAAAACACTGAGCCTATCCTGGGAGCGTCAATTTATATGTAGCTGCGTTCGTATTCGTAGATGACTGCTTCTTGCTCTTCGGTTTCAACGGAGCCGGGGCGTAACTTCCTCACAGTGTCGATCGCCTCTTGGGCGGAAAGTCCACAGGTGGTGAGACAGCCTGCGATGATCGTCCCGGTGCGCCCTAGGCCCGCTTCACAGTGAACGACAACAGGCTGACGGCTCTTCAAAGAGGCTTGAAGAATGGAGATAGCCTGATGCATCTGGTGAAGGGTTGGCAATGGGGATGTGGTACACCTGAAAAGGGGAAAGAAGAGGCGCGTCGTCAACATATCCGCTAAGGTTGAGGATCACGTGTATACCGAGTTGTTGTAATATCACATAGGCGTCTTCTGTGGAAGGAAACGGCATAGCCGCAAGCTTCTCTTCCATGATCCAGCTAAAGCGGGGTAAAACGAGCTGCCGCTTCTCATCAAAGCTCAGGTCAAAGTTGGCTAAAAACTGGAGTGGGTAGGCGACCAGCTTCCGACGCCAAACAGGGTCGAATTTGGCGCGTATCTTCAATTCTTGAAACACGTGAGCAGACATCTCCCTTCTCCTTCTTGTTAGATGAGGTCAGTCATCGCCAGTATACTCCTGAAAGGTGGTGCTACTGTCTTACATGTTGCATTGTATCATGCCACTAACAGGGCGATTGAAAAGTCCCCCACATGGCGACCGCAAGGGATCGCCACTACTATAGACGGTGGGTACAACGGGCATGAGACGGAGTATAGTAGTGACGACCCTTGCGGTCGTCATGTGGCGGGGCGGGAGCCATGCCGTCGTTTCCGCCTCGTGTGGACTTTTCAATCGCCCTGTGCCACTAATACACAGAGAGACAGAGAGACAGAAACGTGCGATAATAAGATCATCTGGATTCATAGCACTCCTCCTCAGCAATTGCAACTTTGTTCTGAGGAGAGGAAACGCTCTAAGCCAGTCGTTTGTCATCAACATGCACGTCGGGTTAGTTCAATGAAAGGACCGGACCTAGAAGCTTATGGAGACACGTAAAGCTAGAGGATCATCCACGAATCCTACCCCCGCCCCCACCACTGTTTTTCGCTACAAGCCGAGCCATCCCCTCGATGCCATCTTCGAGCCGAAGAACGTCGCGGTAGTTGGGGCGACGGAAAAAGTGGGCAGCGTCGGACGTATTATCCTGTGGAACCTGATCAGCAGTCCATTTGGGGGAACCGTTTTTCCCATCAATTCCAAGCGCGCTAGCATCCTGGGCATCAAAGCTTACCCCAACCTGGCCGCCTTGCCCGAGCCAGTCGATCTCGCTGTCATTGTCACGCCCGCACCGACCGTACCAGGTATTATTGCTGAGTGTGTCGAGGCTGGCGTCAAAGGGGCGATTATCATTTCGGCCGGTTTCAAGGAAAGCGGGGCAGAGGGTGCCAAGAGGGAGCAGCAAATCCTGGAGCAGGCACGCCGGGGGAATCTGCGCATCATCGGACCCAACTGTCTTGGCGTGATGAGCCCGCTGACCGGCCTCAACGCTACCTTTGCCAGCACCATGGCCCGGCCCGGCAAGGTCGGCTTCATCAGCCAGAGCGGGGCCCTTTGCACCGCCGTGCTGGATTGGAGCCTGAGCGCAAACGTTGGTTTCAGTGCCTTTATCTCCATTGGCTCGATGGCCGACGTAGGCTGGGGAGACCTGATTGATTACCTGGGTGACGACCCGCAGACCTCGTGCATCGTCATCTACATGGAGACCATCGGAGATGCCCGCTCGTTCCTCTCCGCTGCCAGGGAAGTAGCCTTTACCAAGCCCATTATCATTATTAAAGCTGGCCGCACTCAAGCCGCGGCCCAGGCCGCCGCCTCGCACACGGGCACCTTAACCGGCAGCCACGAAGTCTTCAACGAGGCCTGCCGCCGCAGCGGCGTGCTCTCCGTCAACCGCATCGACGAGCTTTTCTATATGGCTGATGTGCTTGCCAAGCAGCCGCGCCCCCAGGGGCCTCGCCTCACCATCTTGACCAACGCGGGCGGCCCAGGGGTACTCGCCACCGATGCCTTGATTGGCGGCGGGGGCGCATTGGCTGAATTGGCACCCCAAACCCTCGCCGCGCTCAACCAGATACTCCCGGCGCACTGGAGCCACAGCAACCCGGTGGACATTCTGGGCGATGCCGAGCCTGAACGCTACGCCAAAGCGCTTGAGATTGCGGCGCAAGACCCCAACAGCGACGGCTTGCTGGTTATCCTAACCCCCCAGGCGATGACCGAGCCAACCCTAACCGCCGAGCAGTTGAAGCCCCACGCCACGACTACCGGCAAACCGATCCTCGCCAGTTGGATGGGCGGGGCGGAGGTGGCCAGCGGCGCTATGATTTTGGATCGGTCCGGTATCCCCACTTTCCCCTATCCAGACTCCGCTGCCCAGGTTTTTGATTACATGTGGCGCTACAGCTTCAACCTGCGCAGCTTATACGAAACCCCACAACCTACCCTGACACTCGACAAAGACGGGCCAGATCAAGCCTTGGCGGCGAAGATTATTGAAACCGCCAGCCAGTCAGGCCGGACTATTCTCACCGAGTTTGAATCCAAGCAGCTTCTGGCCGCCTATGGCATCCCAATTGTCGAGACGCGGGTCGCCACCAGTGAAGCCGAGGCCGTCAAGTGGGCGGAGGAAATTGGCTACCCGGTCGTACTCAAGATATTTTCAGAAACGATTACCCACAAGACCGATGTGGGCGGCGTGCAGTTAAATCTGCTTGGGGCCGACGACGTGCGCACGGCCTACCAGGCTATTGAAACGGCGGTGCGCGAGAAAGTCGGGGCTGAGCATTTCCTGGGGGTGACTGTCCAGCCTATGATCCCGCTTAACGGCTACGAACTTATCCTGGGCAGCAGCATCGACCCGCAGTTCGGCCCGGTTCTCCTCTTCGGTTCGGGCGGGCAACTCGTGGAAGTCTACCGCGATCGCGCCTTAGCACTCCCGCCACTCAACACCACCCTGGCGCGGCGAATGATGGAACACACCCTCGTCTTTACCGCCCTGCAAGGGGTACGCGGACGCCTGCCCGTTGATCTTGCCGCACTTGAGCAACTCTTGGTGCGCTTCAGTTACCTTGTCGTAGAGCAGCGCCGGATTAAGGAGATCGACATTAACCCGCTACTCGCCTCTCCGCAACGGCTAGTCGCCCTCGATGCACGGGTGGTACTGTACGAGCCGAAGATCAGCGAGGATGAGCTGCCCAAACCTGCCATTCGCCCTTATCCACAGCAGTACGTGCAACGCACGATGCTGCCCGACGGCACCCCGATCACGGTTCGCCCCATCCGCCCGGAGGACGAGCCGCTCATGGTCAAGCTCCACGAAACGCTTTCAGAGCGCAGCGTCTATTTCCGCTGGCTGCACATGCTGCAACTGAGCGAGCGGATCGCCCACGAGCAGTTGATCCGCATGTGTTTCATTGACTACGAGCGGGAGATGGCGCTCGTCGCCGAATACAAAAACCCGCAGACCGGGCAGAACGAGATTATTGGCGTAAGCCGTTTAATCAAAGCCCATAGCGACAATAGCGCCGAGTTTGCCGTTCTCGTCACCGACCAGTTCCAGCGAAGGGGGTTGGGGACCGAATTGATGCGTCGGCTGATCCAGGTCGGCCACGACGAAAAACTCCAGCGCCTCACCGGTACCGTCCTTGTGGAAAACCAGGGCATGCAAGAGGTTTGTAAGAAGCTCGGCTTCCACCTCGAGTATTTGCCAGAAGAGCAGTTGGTGAGTGCCGAACTTGAACTGTGACGCTCATTGAGCTGAAGTGTTGGAGAAGACAGGCTGTGAGCCAGGTTGGGCTTACGCTCTACCGGTAGTTTGTTGACTCGAGTCAAGCTGTGCTGTAGAGAGAAATGGCTTGCCCGCGCTCATGAGTTGTAGTGGCCTGTCCGTGCGAAACTGACGGAAAGAGATGTACCATAGACGCCTCCCACAATGTTGCCAATTGTGGGAGGCGTCCTCTTCTGAGGACGGAAGAGTGGAACCGTTTTTCTCTCACATACCGCTCCTCGGCATGATGTCGGAGCCTGGTTAACCCTGAACAGCCACCAGATCACCCTCAATCCAGGTCAAAGCCAAGATATCCCCTTTCAACTGACGATTCCCGACCATGTCCGTCCCGGACAACATGCGGGTGGGATTATCGCTGAGGAGATTCCTCAGCCAGTGACCTCAAATGGCGCATCACAGCACCCCAGCATTGACATCCAGCATGTCCTCGCGTTAGGCGTCCTCGTCAATCTCCCTGGTCCAACCACGGAAAAGCTGGAAGCCACAAGCGTGCAGTACGATATCTCAAGCAGCTACCAACGGCTCCTTATTCGAATGAACAATACGGGTACCCAACTACTCCATCCCTTTGGTAGCCTCCAAGTGCATGATACATCTGGACACCTTCTTCAGGATTGGTCGTTGAAGCTTGATACATTTATCCCACAAACATCCATTGACTATCCGCTCTATATTCAACACAAGTCGCTTTCCCCTGGAACGTATACGGCCATGCTCAATCTGAGCTATGAGCATCATCATACACTCAACTTCACGACAACATTCACCGTTCCATCCCAGAACCAAAGCATTCCCCATGCTATCTCAGCCTTTTTTCGTCCTACTTCAACAAATATCTTTGACTTGTTCACACCCTGGTACTGGATCGCCGCTGTGATCGCTCTAGTTATTCTGTGTGGCGGAGTCTTCTTCTGGGGACAAAAACTCTACAACTTGTCAACACGCTTGCAAACCAAGCGCAAGCAAAGGATGAAACGTCGTTCGTAACTTTTCCTACAATCCTAGATCTCTCCACGCCCAACCTTGAATGATTTCCGTAATTTCTTGTTTGTCAATGTGATAGAGCTCTTGACATTTCATCTCTTTTTAGAGAAAATAGTCTTGTAATTTTCCAAGAAGGATGTATCGGGGAATGATATCCTTATCCATCAGATATATGCGCATAAAAACAGCAGAGCCCTAAGAAATCCCCTACAGCTAGGTGATCCAATCAAGCCCACCTACTTTGAGGACAAGCGAAAAATGCTCGTTTTTCGTAAACGAAAGAATGAAGGAGCTTTAGAATGCCCGATAGTATGACACCGCTCTTACTGATCTCGGCGTAGAAATCTAAACTTCCCTATAGTTAATGATGCGCCTCCTAAGTCCGCATCATATCCGTTCACCGGATGAAAAGTTTAGCAACTTGTGCCGAGATCAGTAATATCCGGACCACCTGGCGCAAAACATGACCTTGTTGTTTTAGGAGACGGCTTCACCGAGGCAGAGCAGGCCTGTACCCACGGGATGCGCAACGAGATTACAGCAAGCAGGCGGTATAGTACGAAACGGCTTCACAAGCAATCTTGGTCCCATCGCTTGTTTGCTGACGATGTTGAAGAAGTTCCGTCTCAGTGCAGAAACCATGAATGCGACGAAGAACGGTCCAGAGCCACTTCGCTTGGAAGCCTAGTAGACATCTCGTTGCGCACCCCGTGGGTATACTCCTCCAAGAGATGCGTTTTTCTCCTTGTTCTCTTGTCCGGACAAAATTTCCCATTGGTCGCCTAGACCCAACACTGTCAAGTTCATTTGAACCTTGCCTTATGCTAATAGAGAAACGTAATATATTTGCAAGAGGACTAACTATATCAATTATTCTATGGTGAAAACGAAGGCACTGCAAGTGTATCCCATTCACCATCTCCAGCGTAATGAAGGTAAGTAACTTTACGAAAAGGAGAACAGACATGGCAATCAAAGCACAGGGTACAGTTATCGGCGTATTTAATGATCGAGGTTTGGCAGACACGGCGGTAGACGAACTCCAAAACGCAGGATTCAGTTCCGACCAGGTTTACTATTCCGGTCCTGCTGAAGGCCACGCGGAAAGCCACCTCACTGATTTTTGGCAAGGAATCAAACGATTCTTCCTTCATGGAAAGAGAACTCCTCACGACCCCCTTGCCAAGGAACTCGAGGAGCTGGGTCTCACTGATGATGAGATAGACCACTATGAGAATGAGTACCACATTGGGCGCATCATCGTGGCGGTCAAAGCCCCTGGTCGCGAGGAAGAGACATTAACCATTTTGCACGCAAACGGAGCCCATGACTAGAGCGGGTAAAACACAATACTTGCGGGGATACTTACCCCTTCACAGTTTTTTACCCCTTGACAAATTCATCTCTTAAATGTTACAACTATACTAACGAAAAGTTAATACCGTAAAAGCGTTGATGGGACAAGTAACGATTCTAGTTTACACACAGAGAATGGACGGCTGGTGGAAAGTCCATGGTAAATGGTCGCGAATAAGAACCCTGAGCTGCAAGAAGAAATCGCTGTGGAGCAAGGGAGCTCTACAGAGGAAATTAGACCTTGCCGGATGCCACCGTGATAGGGCTAGAGTATGTTAGTACTCGAAGAGGCTTGACATCGTAAGGTGTCGGCAAATGAAGGTGGTACCACGGAAGTTGCATGAATGCTCTTCGTCCTTTGGAGGATGAAGGGCTTTTTTGTTTGTCTAAATTCTTGAAATGCGACCCAACAACGACACTATCGTGTCTACCTACGGTCAGTTGGGTCGAAAGGTAGTATTTTTGTACGAGGTTAGCTATCCAGACAAGATAAAAGGAGAAACCGATCATGGCACAGTGTCCAGAATGCGAAGCAGCAGTTTCTTTACAGGGACTCATGGTAGGGGAAATTATTTATTGCAGTGATTGTGGCGCGGAATTAGAGGTACTGAGTGTAGAAGAGCCCCGCGTAGCCCTGGCACCCGAAATCGAAGAAGACTGGGGAGAGTAAGACCATGCATGTAGCTCTTCTGACTTCACGTATCCGCGTAGAAGAGAAGCTCTTGATAGAGGCATTGAGGCAACGTGCGATTACCTTCGATATTATCGACGACAATAGCCTGTTATTAGAGCTTGCCTGCCCGGATGAGCGGTGGCGCACATATGATGCCGTCCTTTGCCGGAGTGTGAGCCAATCGCAAGGCTTGGCGGTAGCGGCTGTGTTAGAGTACTGGGGCATACCCGTCTTTAACTCGGCAGCGGTGACTGCTACCTGCAATGATAAACTGTTGACCACGCTGGCCTTATTACGGGCAGGTATTCCCACACCGCGCACACTGCTGGCCTTTGCAGCTCCCACAGCACTTGAAGGCATTGAGAGGCTGGGCTACCCGGCGGTGCTCAAGCCAACCATCGGCTCCTGGGGCCGTTTACTGGCACGCATCAATGATCGGGACGCCGCTGAGGCGGTGCTTGAACATCAGGAGACGCTTGGCTCATATCAACATCATATTCACTATATCCAGGAACACATCGCCAAGCCCCAGCGCGATATTCGAGCCTTCGTGGTCGGTGAACGCACAGTCTGCGCTATCTATCGCACCAGCGAACATTGGGTCACCAATACCGCTCGTGGTGCCGTTACCACGAATTGCCCGGTCACAGAGGAACTGGATATCCTGTGTGTACGCGCTGCCCAGGCGGTTGGCGGCGGTATCCTGGCCATTGATCTGCTGGAAGATCCGCAACGCGGACTGTTAGTAAACGAGATCAACGCGACTATGGAGTTTCGCAATAGCATTGCACCTACTGGAGTGAACATTCCTGATGCGATGATTGACTACGTTCTAGATAGCGTAGCGCAAGGAGTAATGCGATGATTCGACTACGAGCTGCAATTGTGGGCGGCTCCGGCTACACTGCCGGTGAACTGATGCGCCTGTTGCTCTTTCATCCCATGATTGAATTGACGCAGGTGATATCCAGCAGTCATGCCGGACAATACGTCCACAGTACCCATCCGAATCTACGTAAATGTACGACGTTGCGTTTTTGTCATCCTGATGATCTGACATCATGCGACATATTGTTTTTATGCCTGCCCCACGGCGCATCCATGCAGAGTATTGAAAGTTATCGGAGCATTGCACCGCGTATTATTGATCTCTCCGCAGATCTGCGCCTGCGCTCGGCTGCGCTCTATGAGCACTGGTATGGTCAAGCACATCCTCTGCCACACCTGCTGGAAGAGGCGGTCTATGGTCTACCTGAATTGCACCGTGCCCAACTGCGTGACGCAGCACTGGTGAGTGGTACCGGTTGTATGGCAACAGCTGCCATCCTGGGTCTGGCTCCCTTCTATCGCGCCGGTCTGGTAGATAGTTCAATACCATTAGTCTTGGAGGCCAAACTTGGTTCATCCGCCGCCGGAGCCACACCTGGGGCAGGAAGTCATCATCCTGACCGCAGTGGAGCCGTCCGTTCATTTCAACCAACCGGCCATCGTCACACTGCCGAGCTTATACAGGAATTGGGAACACTAGCCGGGGGAGAACTAGAGCAGCGTATCGCCTTCTCGGCAACAGCCATTGAACTGGTGCGCGGCATACTGGTCACGGCCCATGTCTTTGTCAAAGAGCCGTTGGACGAACGAGCACTGTGGCGGCTTTATCGTCACAGCTACCAGAACGAGCCGTTCATACGCATTGTCAAGGAGCGCAGTGGCACGTACCGCTATCCCGAACCGAAGATTCTTGCTGGCAGCAACTACTGCGATGTGGGTTTTGAGCTTGACGCCGACCAGCAGCGAGTCGTAGTGATGGCGGCACTGGATAACTTGATGAAAGGTGCAGCTGGCAATACGGTGCAGGCCCTCAACTGCATGTATGGTTGGGATGAAACGCTTGGCCTGAGTTTTCCAGGACTGCATCCAGTATAGGAGAGATAACATGACCATTGTCGTCAAGATTGGGGGCGGTGCCGGTGTCGCCACCGCAAACATTGTGGAAGAGATAGCCTGCTCTTTTGCTGGGAGACAGCGTCTGGTGCTGGTGCATGGTGGCTCAGACCTCACCAATACAATGGCTGAGCGTTTAGGGCATCCCGTACGCATGATTACCTCACCAACGGGTATGGTGAGCCGCTACACCGATAGCGAGACACTGCGTATTTACGCCATGGCGGTGGCCGGTCAGATCAATACCGAACTGGTGGCCTCCTTGCAACAGCGAGGAGTCAATGCCCTTGGCCTGACCGGAGTCGACGGACGATTGCTGCTGGCACGGCGCAAAGCTGCTGTACGCTCGGTTACACCGGAGGGGCGTGTGCAGATACTGCGTGACGACTATACAGGCACTATTGAGCAGGTCAATAATGGGCTGCTACAGCAACTGCTGCGTACCGGTTACACACCCGTGATTGCTCCCCTGGCCTTGAGTTTTGAAGGAGAGCGTTTGAACGTTGATGGAGATCGTGTTGCTGCCGCCATTGCTGTATCGCTCCAGGCCGAAGCACTGGTCATCATGACCAACGTACCAGGTTTGTTAGCGGATCCGCAACAAAACACCACCCTCGTTCACACCATCGCGGCAGAGCATCTGGAACACTATATGCACTACGCACAGGGCCGTATGCGCAAGAAGTTGCTGGGAGCCCAGGAGGCCATCCGTGGTGGAGTGCCACACGTTTATATCGGAAGCGGGTCATTGAAGGGGGTGCTTGCGGGAGATGGAACGATGATTGCTGTACCCGCCCTAGCAGGAGAAAGGAACTAGGTATGAACACCATTGAACGTGAAAACACCTATAGCAGTGGTGTGTACAGCAAACGGCCTGTAGCGATGGTACGCGGCAGTGGTGCTTTGTTGTGGGATGACGAAGGACGCGAGTACATCGACTGCACGGCAGGTCATGGAGTCGCAAATATCGGTCATGCACGACCAGAGATCTCGGCAGCCCTGGCACAACAAGCCCAACGCTTGATCACCTGTCCCGAAATTGTCTACAACGATGTGCGTGCCGCTTTGTTGGAACGTCTGGCACGTCTTACGCCGCAAGGGCTGGATCACATCTTTCTCTGTAACAGTGGCAGCGAGGCGGTTGAAGGAGCCCTCAAGTTTGCTCGTCTGGCGACGGGACGCACAGGTATCATCGCCACCCTACGCAGTTTTCATGGTCGCACCATGGGTGCGCTGGCCACAACGTGGGAGCCACATTATCGCGAGCCATTTGCTCCGCTGATGCCAGATGTACGGCACGTTCGTTACAACGATCTGGCAGCTATGGAGGATGCCATCAACGAGGAGACTGCTGCCGTCATCATTGAACTGGTACAGGGAGAAGGTGGTGTGCATGTTGCCTCACAGGAATACGTGGCTGGCTTGGCCGCTTTGTGTCGCGAACGAGAGGCTTTACTGATTGTTGATGAGGTGCAAACAGGCTTCGGGCGTACAGGTCAACTCTTTGCCTGTAACCATTATAACCTGCAACCTGACATCCTTTGCCTGGCAAAGTCCCTGGCAGGCGGCGTACCAATGGGCGCAATTTGCCTGGGGCCGCGAGTGATGGAGAGCGGACGTATTACGCGGGGCGTGCATGGCAGTACCTTCGGCGGCAATCCCTTAGCCTGTGCCGCTGCCCTGACAACGCTCGACATACTTGAGCGTGAAGACTTACCGGCA
>WNFX01002473.1_pt1 | contig 18735 bp, 14 predicted proteins | sample 5400111 | NCBI WGS metagenome assembly WNFX01 (sample SAMN13153363, study PRJNA577476) | soil metagenome | isolation source: 40 cm soil or saprolite under grassland replicate 1 | place: USA:California | collected 2016-06-15 | reverse complement strand
CACTTCGGCGAGGTTGCCGCCGACCTCCCGCTGGATCCGGATTGCCATGACGGTCCAGCGCAGATCCGTCGCGTCCATTCGATTCGCCACCTGGTCGAGCGCGACCCCGAGGTCAACGCCTGCTTGCCGTGGCGCGCCCGGGGCAACTGGGCGGTGGAGACATCAAGGTCGCGGGCCTCGCCGGGATCGCGCTCGGCTGGCTTGGCTGGCATCCGCTTGTGCTCGGTGGGGCGCTCGGCTTTGTCCTCTTCGCGGTGGTCAGCCTCGCGCTGCTTGCCGCGCGGCGTATCACGTTGCGCAGCACGCTCTGCTTCGGACCGTTCCTGCTCGGCGGCGCCTTACTCGCGATCATCAGCAGCGGGCGGTGACACAAGTAAAGACAGCGACATGCCGCGGCAGCCGTTATGGATCATTGGCGTGACGCGAGCCGTGCTTGCTGGACAGTCGCGGGCAGCCGACCTTCGCCCGGCGAAGGACCGTCCGGCGAAGTGACCTTTGTCCACTAGCGACGGCACGTACATGGTCAGATGCTGACTGTAGTCAGCGCGGCAACAACGGGGGAGGAGCCGCTATGCAGATCCGCCTAGCCATCGTCGAGGGCCACACGCTCACGCGCTACGGTCTGCGCGCACTGGCCGAGCAACATCCCGACATCGAGATCGTGGCCGAGTGCGCGTCGATCGCGCAGGCGAGCCGGGTGCTCACGGCGGCGCGGCCCAACGTCGTGACCGTTGACGTCAACCTTCCCGACGGCTCCGGCCTGCGGTTGGCGCGCGAGCTGCGCGACCGCCACGCCGACCTGGGCATCGTGGTGCTGACCTCGCAAGACGAGGACGACGTGCTCTTTCGGGCGCTGGAGACCGGCGTCTCCGCGTTCGTCGCCAAGACCGCAGGGGTGGACGAGATCCTCGCGTCGATCAGGCACGCCGCCGTCGCCGCCTCGTCGTTCACCGCCTCCGGGCTTGCGAAGGCCGTGGCGAGGCGGCGCACCACGCAGCAGCGGCTCGCGCTCAGCCCGAGGGAGGCGGAAGTACTTCGCCTGCTCGGCGACGGCCAGTCCGTCCCCACTATCGCGCGGGCGATGTTCATCAGCCAATCAACGGCGAAGACCTACGTGGCGCGGCTGTACGAAAAGCTGGGTGCGGCGAACCGGGCACAGGCTCTCATGACGGCCGTACACCACGGTCTGATCCGTTGCGGCCGTGACACCTCCCCGCTCGCCGACTCGATCCCCGCGCAACATTTCGGCAAGGCCGCGCACCGCGGCGGCAACTGGCAGTACCTGGCTGGGCGCGGCGTTCAGAACCCGACACGGATCGGCGCGGTGTAGACGTGCCCGGCGTCTGCCGTGGAGACGAACCTGATCGTCGCCGTCTTGGACAGGACGAGCGGTGCCCGATACGCCGGGCTTGAGGTGGTCGGGGTGGAACCGTCGGTCGTGTAGTAGATCGTCGCGCCCGGCGCCTTGGCTGAGCCGGCCGAGCCGGGTGAGCCGGCCGAGCCGGGTGAGCCGGCCGAGGCTGATGAGCCGGTGACGGTCAGGCTGACCTTGACCTTACTGCCGTACGGGGTGCCACGGCAGGGTGAGCCGTCGCACAGCGCGATGGTCGCAGACGGAGCGGCGCCCGCGCTGTTCATGGCCGCGCGCACGGTCTGGACGACGACGCCTGCCGGTGCACCGTCGGCGCGCCCGGCGTTGCGAAGCCAATCCATGAACGAGCGGAGCACCGTGTCCTGCACCGGCCCGTAGGTCGACATGCAGTGGCTGTAGTCAGCTGCTTGCTGATTGCAGACTTCGTGGAAGGTGATCGGCAGCCAGCCACCGCCGTGCGATGCCACCGCGGTCACGAAGTTCTGCAGCTGCGAGAGCCGCATCGGGCTTGACCCGGCCACCGCGATCGTGCGCAGCGCATAGCGGTCCTTTGGCGGAATCGTCTCCGACCACGGCGGCTCCGGCGTGGTACTGGACGAGGAGATGCCGCCGCCCTGCCTGGAGTTCCGGTACCCGCACTGCTTGACTACGCGCTCGGCGGCGGCGTTGAACGCCCCGAACGGGTACGCATACGACACGGGGTCATGGATGCCCTTTCTGATCAGGTCGGCGCGCGATCCGCAGACGTCCGCCACTTTCTGACCGCGGGTGACGGCCCTGTCGGTAAGGTTCAGGTGGCTCACACCGTGCCCGCCGATGTCGTTGCCTTCGCCCTGCATGGTCCGCAGTTGCGCGAACGACATGCAGCACTCGTAGGGCTTGTCGCTGTCGCTGGTGATCACGTAAAGGGTGGCGTTCATGTGGTAGGAGAGCAGCAGCGGCCGCGCATAGAGCCACTGGTCCTGGTAGGCGTCGTCGAAGGTGAGCGACACCACCGTTGCGCGCGGCTGTATCGAAATCCTCCTCGAGCGCGGTTGCTCGGAGTTGCCCGCGAGGTCGACGGAGAAGAACCGCACCGTGGCCGATCGGGTGACGGTGAACGGACCGCTGTAAAGGGTGCTTCTTGATGTGGGCGCGGCGCCGTCGGTCGTGTAGTAAGTCGTGTCCACCCCGCCCCCGCCGCTGCCGTCCGCCGCGCTCAGGGCGACCGTCACCGGCCCTGGATAGCGCGCACCCGAGCAATTCGCCCCGTTGCAGGTGATCGACGTCGTGGGCGGGCCGCCTGCGGCCGATGTGAGGGCGGCGCCGACCGTGTTGAACACCGTCCCGGCGGGCGCGCCCGCTGGTTGCCCCGCGTCCTTGACCCAACCGAGGAACGTGTTGAGGTCGCGCAGGCTGATCCAGCCCGCCGAGGAAACGCAGGCGGCATAGCTCGCTTGATCGGCGGTCGGTGAGCACACCTTCTGCACGCCGATCACGATCCAGCCGCCGCCACGCGCGGCGGCGCCGGTCACCAGCGACCGCAGGCTGGGCAGCGTGAGCTGCCCGTCGGGAGCGTAGGCCCGCAACGCAAGCTCGTTCTTCGGCGCGAGCCCTCCCGCGTAGGTGGGACCGCTCGGGGAAAGGCTGTGCGCGGTGCGTGCGTTACGGTACCCGCAGCCGCGCACCTCGGTCTGGATCGCCGCGGTGAACTCGCCCGACGGATAGGCGAAGGCGAATGGCGTTATCCCGTGCTCCGCGATGCGCTCGCGGTCGCCGCAGATCTCTGCGATCCGCCGCCGCCTGGTGAGCCCGGTGAGCCTGGCGCCGTCGACCGTCTTGCCGCCGATCTCGTTGCCCGCGGCAGCGAGCGACCTAAGCTGCGGCCACGACATGAAATTCGGCCCCGCGCCAACGGTGCCGCTGTTGACATAGAACGTCGCGTTCACTCCATGCGGCGCCAGTGCCCGCTTGTAGCCGAGGGTGTATTGACTGATGGTGTCATTGTCGAAGGTGAGGGAGACCACGGTCCGCGCCGCCGGGGCGAGTAAATCGCCCGGCAGCACGCCGAGGGCAACCACGAACAATCCGGCCACGCCATACACCCAAAGCTGCCGCGGCCAACGACCCCGCATTTCACGCACCTCCGGCATAGACCGTTTAGGCGATGCTCACATTGATCCCGGCGCCGAGTTGCCCGAAAATGACATCGGTCAATCATTTCGTCGGGCTTACCTGCGGACCACCTCCGTCCGACGTAGGCAGCCTACGCAAATCGACGGGGCCCCGCGCACGTTCTTGAAGGGCACAACCCCCATTATCCTTAACGGCTGCCGCGGCGCGTACCACCGCGTCTGCGGGGAGATCCCGCGGGGTCGCCCCCCGGGGGGGCGGTTCCTGCGGGGGGACTCTGCTAGCCCGGGGGGCGGTTCTGCGGGGGGATCCGGGGGGTGGAACCCCCCGGGGGCGGTTCTGCGGGGGGGAGAGAGAGATCCCGGGGGGTGGAATCCCCAGGGCATGCTCCAGCTCCCCTCGCCCCGATGTGTCACGATCGATCCATGCGAATCCTCATCCGGGTGCTGCTGTCGGCAGTTGCGCTGGCGGTCGCGACCGTCGTGGTTCCCGGCATCTCGCTGACGGCGGGCAGCGCCGCCGCCAAGGCGGGCACACTGATCGTCGTCGCGCTGATCTTTGGTCTCGTGAACGCGGTACTCAAACCAATTGTGAAGGCTCTCGGCTGCCTGCTGTACGTCCTGACGCTCGGCTTGATCGGGCTTGTGGTCAACGGCCTGCTGCTGTGGCTCACCAGCTGGGTCGCGGGCAAGCTGAGCCTGCCTTTCCAGGTGAGCGGATTCTGGGCGGCGTTCTGGGGCGCCATCATCGTCGGCGTGGTCGGCTGGCTGCTCAATCTGGGAATCCGCGCGCCGCGGCGGTCGCGCGAGCCGGACGAAACGTGACGCGGATTAAGCAGCCGCAAAAAGACAAATGTGGTGAGATTTCACCGCATCTGCACGGCCCTTACATTCCATATGATCGGGCGAGGAGTGGATTAACTCGCAGCGGGTGGGGAATTTCCCGGCTATCGCTTGAGCGTGGGCCTATCCGGGCTTTGGGGGAGACCGATGGCGACCGTATCGGCCAAGCGTGGGACGCCACACCGGGTGAACGGCGAACCCTACGGGGGGGACCTCATCGAACGGAAACTGGCCGAACCGCGCCCGGTGTTCAAGGTCCTGCGCCGCACACGCCTGCTTGGCCTGCTTGACACCACAACGTCGCGCCGGGTGACGCTGGTGTCCGCGCCCGCCGGATCGGGGAAGACCACGGCGTGCGCGTCGTGGGCAGCCGAGGTCGCGGACAAGACGAAGATCGGCTGGCTCAGCCTCGACAGCCTTGACAACGACCCAACGCGGTTCCGCACCTATCTGCTCGCGGCCATGCGGCGGGCGCAGCCCGCGCTGCCGCTGGCCGGCGGCGTCGATGGCTCGGCGACCGATGAGTTCCTGCTCCGGTTGATCAAGGCTGCCGAGCAGCTAGCCGAGCCGCTTGTCCTGATCCTTGACGATGTTCACGAGCTGACAGACCGCCGTGTCCTTGCCTGGCTGGATCGCCTCGTCACCTATGCGCCGCCGATGCTGCGTCTGATCCTGTCCTGCCGCAGGTCGCCGCGATTGAAGCTGGCCCGGCTGAGGGTGTCTGGAGACCTCGCGGACATCGGCGCATTCGACCTTGCCTGCACTCCCGAGGAAGCGGACGCGTATTTCGCGATGCTCGGGCTGGACGTTGATCCCGCCGATCAACGTGCGCTGCTCCAACACACAGAAGGCTGGATGGCCGGGATCCGGCTGGCGGCGCTGCGCAGCCAAGTTCACCCGCCCAGCGTCGGCATCCTCGAGATCACCGGGGACGACCCGCACGTCACCGACTACCTCCGCGACGAGGTGCTGACCCGCCAGGATCCCGCGGTGCGGGCGTTCCTGCTGCGCACCTGCGTCGTCGCGCACCTCACAGGCAAGCTCGCAGACGCATTGACGGGCAAATCCGGCGGCGCGCGCCGCCTGGACCACCTGAGCAGAGACAACACCTTCGTCTATGCGCTCGACACCGGGCGTTCGTGGTACCGCTACCACCGGCTGCTGCGGGAACTGCTCCTCGCGGAACTGCGGCGGGAAATGCCGCACGAGATCCCGATTTTGCAACGCCGCGCCGCTCGCTGGTACGCGCGCCACGGGCGGCCGGCCGACGCGCTGCGCAGCAGCGTCGCGGCTCAAGACTGGGGCTGCGCCGCCCAGGTCCTTGCCGCAGGGGACGTCAGCGTGCTGCTGTCGCACGGGCCAGCGCAGCTCGGGCGAATGCTGGCGGCGGTCCCTGCCGACCTCGCTCTGGACAACGTCGCCATCAGCGCGGCGTTGGCGGCGACCCGCCTCTGGCGAGATGACCCGGACGGCGCGCGGGCGCATCTGGACGCCGCGGGCGCTGGCCTCGATCGCGCGGCCGCGCCTATGCGGCAGATCATGGGGCCGAAGCTGGTGGCCCTGCAGGTCATGCGGGCGAACTGCCGCGCATGCGCCGATGACGGGCTGCTCGCACAGGCGTGGCGGCGGGCGGAGCAGTCGGCGCGACGGGCTGGCGCGCAGACCGAGCACCGGGCGCTTGGGATCCTGTGGCTCGCCATCGGCGTCGCGTACCTGCGCAGATCCGAGCTGCCGCGGGCGCGGCAGGCGCTTCGGGCGGCTGATCGCGAACTCGGCGCAGGGGACTTCGCCGACCTGCAACTGCGCGCCCGCATGTGGTGGGCGCTCGCGGAGGCGTGGCACGGGAACCTCGCCGCGGCCGAGGCGGCCGTCACCCAGGCGCTCAACACCGACCCGCCGCCCGCCGCGGCGACGCAGCATATCGGGCGGCTCGCGCTCGCGCTTGTCAACCTGATGCGTGACGAGCTCGCGTTGGTGCACCGGCTCCTCGACCAGCTGGACCACACCGAGCACGCGCCGATGCCGGGTGAGCCGTCGCTCATGCTGTCCGCCGACCTCATACGGGCGCGAACCCTCATCGCGCAGGGGGACGCCGGCCGCGCGCAGGCCATGCTCAGCCGGCTTCGGGAGAGGTTCGGCCGCTCCAGCCGCACACTCACCGACATGACCCGCCTCCTCGAGGCTGAGATGGCGGTGCGCTCTCCGGACAGCGACCTCGGCAGGACGGTCATCGCACGGCTTACCAGCGAACCGGCAGGCATGGGTGAACGTCTTGCGCTCAGCTGGCTTCTGCTGGCCCGCGCCGATCCGCGGGGAGCGCTGGACGCTGTCGAGCCGTGCGTGACCGAACGTGGCGAGGACGTGAGGCTGCACGAACGGATCGGCGCGCTTGTCGCCTGCGCGGTCGCGCACCGCCGGCTGAAGGCACCGCGACCCGCCGCGGCGCTGCTTGAGGAGGCGCTGGTGCTCGCCGAGCCGGAGAGTGCCTACCGCGCCTTCATCGACGGCGGCGCCGCCGTGCGCTCAGTGCTCACCGTGCTCGTCTCGCCGACGAGCAGCAACGCAGGATTCGCGGGCAAGATCCTGCGTCGGCTGGATAGCCGGCTGCAAGCCGGGTCAAGCTCGGCCGAGGGCGATGCTCTGCCGCTGTCGGAGAGCGAACTCGCCGTCTTGCGCTTCCTACCCTCGCACCTGACGAACGAGGAGATCGGTGCCGCCCTGTTCTTGTCGGTCAACACGGTCAAGACGCATCTGCGATCTGCCTACAGAAAGCTCGGGGTCCGGTCCCGGCGCGATGCCGTCGCCCTGGCCCGCCGGCGCGGCCTGGTCAGCTGAGCGCTCGGTTTGCGCCGTGTAGTCTTCGATGACGCCGCGGATGACGTCTTCCCCTGGACCCGGAGAACTTACCGTACGGCAAGTAAGTAAACGACCGACCGGCCAGTAAACATGACGCGTACGAGCAGGGGAACCGTAACGTGGCAGAGACTGGATCCACAACCACCGGTCGCGAGCGCGTGGAACCGGCGTCGCGCCGAGAGATCCTCATTGTGCTGCCAGGGCGGGCTGTCACATTCGATGGCGCAGCTCATCGCGTTCCGTGCCGTCCAGGGGCTCGGGGCGGGCGGCCTGATGGTCGGCGTGATTGCCGCCATCGGCGACCTGGTGCCGCCTCGGGAACGTGGCCAGTACGTCGGTTACATCATGGGCGTCGTGATGATCGCCATGATCACCGGGCCGCTCGTCGGCGGAACGATCACCGACCACTTCTCCTGGCGCTGGATCTTCTATATCAACCTGCCCGTGGGCGGGGCCGCGCTGATCTACCTCACAGCCGTGCTGCACACGCCGCCGAGGCGTGTGAAGCACCGGATTGACTTCCCTGGGGCAGCGCTGCTCGCTGTGGCGGCGACCGCGCTCGTCCTGCTCACCAGCTGGGGCGGCACCCAATACCCGTGGGGCTCGCCAGAGATCATCTCGCTCGCCGCGGTGGCTGGCGTGACCATGATCGCGTTCGTAGCCGTCGAGTCGCGTGCGCGCGAGCCGGTGCTGCCACTCCACCTGTTCCGCAACGCCAACTTCGCGATCGTCTGCGTGATGAGCTTCCTGGCTGGCCTGGCGATGTTCGGCGCGCTCACATTCCTGCCGCTGTACCAGCAGACCGTGCAGGGCGCGACGGCGACAGGCAGCGGCCTGCTGCTGCTGCCGATGATGGCCGGCGCCGTTGTCACCTCGATTGTCTCTGGGCAGGTGACTACCCACACCGGCCGCTACAAGGTGTTCCCCATACTCGGTGGCGCCGCAATGGCCGTGGGCATGTACCTGCTCTCCCTGCTTGGCGTCGGGACCAGCCGAATGACCTCCGCGCTCTACATGATCGTGCTCGGCGTCGGCATGGGGCTGCTCATGCAGATCACCACGCTCATCGCGCAGAACAGCGTCGACCCGCGTGACATGGGCGTAGCGAGCAGCTCACGCACCTTCTTCCAGATGATCGGCGGATCGTTCGGTGTGGCCCTGTTCGGTGCGATCTTCGCTAGCCGACTGCAGGATGCGCTGCGGGCGAGGCTGCCCGGCCTTCATCTCAATGCCAGCGGCGGGCAGCTCGATCCGCGGGCGATCCTGCGTATGCCGCCGCCCATGCGCAACGACGTCTTCTTCGCCATCGCGCACGCGATCCACGGCGTGTTCATCTTGGCCGCGCCCTGCGTCGCGATCGTGTTTGTCCTCGGCTGGCTTATTAAGGAGGTCGCGCTCCGTGGCCGCGAGCCAGCTTCCTCGTCGACGCCGCAGCGTGAGCACGAGCTGACGTCGTGAGCCTTGAGCAAGACCTTCGGCCGAGCTGACCTGGCCAGCGGCGGGGTGGCCACGGGGGACGCCTTGCTGGGGTGCGCCGATCTCAGGTTGTCTTGGTAGACAATCCTGGTGCAACCGCCCCGTTGACCGCTCTTTGGAGGGAGGCAGCGGCGTCGCCTCGGCCGCAGCACGCGGCACCGGCCCGCCGCGAATCCTATGACCACGACACCGTCGGCCGCCCCGGCACCCGATACCGCGAGCGGCCGAAGCCTTTACCTGTCTGGGCTGATCGGCCGCCCGATCGCGGACGGCGGCGGGCAGCCGCTCGGGCGGCTCTCCGATGTCATCGTTCGGCTGCGGGGCGCGGAATATCCTCTCGTCACCGGACTGGTCGGGGCCGTTGGCGGTCGAGAGGTCTTTGTTCCGATCGAGCAGGTCAGCTCGTTCACCGGTGATGTGCTGAAGCTGACAAGCGCCAGGCTCGACCTGCGCAGGTTTGAACGCCGCGACGGCGAGGTGCTGCTTCGCGCCGACGTGCTCGGACACCGGCTCATCGACGTTGGCCGCGCGCGCCTGGTGCGCGCGGGTGACGTCCAGCTTTCGCGCTTGGGTAACGACTGGGTGCTCAGCGCGGTGGACACCCGCTGGCGTCCCCGCCGGCTCCTCGGACTGATCGGAGGCCACGATCAGACCCATGAGGCGCGGGACTGGCGGGAATTCGAGCCGCTCATCGGGCACACCCGCAGCGCCGTGCTGCGCGGGCCGTTCGCGCGCATCCGCCGCCTGCGGCCGGCGCAGATCGCCGATCTGCTCGAAGACGCCTCTAAGGCAGAGGAGACCGAGATCCTCGGCCACGTTCACGCCGATCCCGAGCTCGAGGCCGACGTCTTCGAGGAGCTGGACGAGGAACTTGCCTCTCGGCTGCTTGGCGCCCGAACAGACCTGGAGATAGCCGAGGTGCTCAGCAGAATGCGCGCGGACGACGCCGCAGACGCGGTCGCCGAGCTGCCGCAGCGCCGCAGGCAGGCCGTGCTCGACCTGCTGCCGCCCGGCCAGCGGACCAAGGTCATGACGTTGATGGGCTTCAACCCGACCAGCGCGGGCGGCCTGATGGGCGTCGACTTCCTCACGCTGTCAGGCGACGTCAGCGTCCGCGACGCGCTCCAGGCCGCGGGCCGTGCCGCCCACCTGCAACCGGAGGCGTTGACCAGCGTGCACGCCGTGGACTCCGACGGCCATCTGCTCGGCGTGGCGCGCCTGGTCGCGCTGCTGCAGTCCGATCCAGCCGACGAGCTGATCGCGGTCAGCGATACAGATCCGGTTCGGATCGGGCCGGACACCGACGTCATGGATGTCGCGGTCCTCATGACGGACTACAACTTGATCACGATACCGGTCGTCGATGGCCAGTGCCGGATGCTCGGCTTGATCACGGTTGACGACGTGCTTGAGGTGACCCTGCCCGAGGACTGGCGGCGCCGCGAGGCAGCCATGCCCCCGGACGCCTACCGCGGTGACACCGCCGCCGGAACCGATGATCAGAGTCGCGCCGCCGACGAGGAGGGACCGTGACAGGCGCACCTGACCGCCGCGGGGCGCCGCCGGGCCGCGGGGCGCCGCCAGGCCGTGGAGCGCAGGCGGGCCGCGGGGCGCCGCCGGGCCGCAAGCGGACTCTGACGGTCCCGGGCGCCGTGCTCGACGAGGCGCACCTCGGCGATATCGAAGGCGCTCTCGGCCGGATCAAGGTCGGCGAGGAAGATCAGCGGCCCGGCCTGAAACGGCGGCTTGTCACGTTCCTTGCAATCGTGGGTCCCGGCCTCATCGTCATGGTGGGCGACAACGACGCCGGTGGCGTCTCCACCTACGCGCAGGCCGGGCAGGACTACGGCTACACCCTGCTGTGGGTCTTGTTGCTGCTCATCCCGGTTCTGATCGTCAATCAGGAGATGGTCGTGCGGCTCGGGGCGGTCACCGGGGTCGGACACGCCCGGCTCATCAGCGAACGTTTCGGCCGCTTCTGGGGCTGGTTCAGCGTCGGCGACCTGTTTGTGCTCAACTTCCTCACCATCGTCACCGAGTTCATCGGCATCTCGCTCGCGCTGCAGTATTTCGGCGTCAGCAAGTACATCGCGGTGCCTGTCTCGGCCGCGGTCCTCGTCGCCATCACGTGCAGCGGCAGCTTCCGCCTCTGGGAGCGGGCGATGCTGCTGTTCATCGCGACCAGCCTGGTGCTCATACCGTTGGCGTTTCTCGCTCACCCGGCATACGGCGCCACCTTCTATCACCTTGTCGTGCCGGGAATCCAGGGCGGCGTCAGCTCAAACGCGATCTTGCTCATCATCGCGATCGTCGGAACAACCGTGGCCCCATGGCAGCTCTTCTTCCAGCAGTCCAATGTGATCGACAAGCGGATCACGCCGCGGTTCATGGGCTACGAGCGCGCCGACACTGTGCTTGGCTCGCTCGTGGTCGCGGTCGGCGCGGGCGCGATCGTGATCATCGCTGACTACGCCGTGCGCGGAACCCGGCTGGCCGGGCACTTCACCGACGCGCTCGGCATCGCCAACGCGCTTGGCGACAAGGGCGCTGTCCTCGGCGCGCTGTTCGCGATCGTGCTGCTCGACGCCAGCGTCATCGGCGCCGCGGCTGTCACCCTGGCAACGAGCTACGCCTTCGGTGACATGTTCGGCCTGAAACACTCGCTGCACCGCAGCTTCCGCGATGCCAAGGCCTTCTACGCGAGCTATGCGGCCGTTGTGCTGGCCGCAGCCGGGATCGTGCTGATCCCCGGCGCGCCGCTCGGCCTGATCACCACTGCCGTTCAGGCGCTTGCCGGTGTGCTGCTGCCGAGCGCGAGCGCGTTCCTGCTGCTGTTGTGCAACGACCCAGAGGTCCTCGGGCCGTGGGTCAATAGTCGCTGGCTGAACATCGTGAGCACGATCATCATCGCGACGCTGCTCATGCTGTCGGGGACCCTGGTTGTCACCACCGTGTTCCCGCACATCGGCACCGCTCGGGTCGCGCTTTGGGTGTCCGCGGCGATCGCCGCCTGCCTTGTCGGAGCAAGCATCGGGCTACCGGTCACGCGTCGCCGCCGCGGCGTTTCCCCGCCCGTGAAAAGAGTGCCGCGCGAGCAGCGAAGTGGCTGGCGAATGCCGCCGCTGGCACTGCTCAAGCCGGTTACGTGGTCGCCAGCCATGCGGCTTGCGATGCTCGCGCTATACGGCTATCTCGGGCTGTCCGTGCTGCTACTGGTGATTAAGGCCGTGCAGCTCGCCACACATTGAGCGCCGCAACCGGGTAAGCTCCGCCGACCTCGCGTTTGCAGCGCGGCGTGACACGCGTGAAAGACTGTCGCCATGGCGTCCGACGCACGTACTTCTGGAAGCACCGGCTTTTCGCAAAGGACCGAGCAGGAGTGGCGCGAGCAGCTCGCCCCCGAGGAGTACCACGTGCTCCGCGAGGCGGGCACCGAGCCGCCGTTCACCGGCGAGTACACCGACACCACGACCGTCGGCGTGTACCGGTGCCGGGCGTGCGGCGCCGAGCTGTTCCGTTCTGGAACCAAGTTCGAGTCGCACTGCGGCTGGCCAAGCTTCTACGCGCCAGCCGACGCCGACAATGTGACGCTGCATGAGGATCGCTCGCTCGGCAGGGCCCGCACCGAGGTGCGGTGCGCCAACTGCGACTCCCACCTCGGGCATGTTTTCCACGGCGAGGGATACCCGACGCCCACCGACGACCGGTACTGCATCAATTCGATCTCGCTGACGCTGGAGCCTGCGGAGTAGGCGGCGCTGCCGCGACCCGCAGCCTTGCTCGGCCCCCGGCGGCTGCCAGGCTTGCTCGCGGTCCCCCGGCGGCTGCCAGGCTTGCTCAGGGGCACCCGGTCTGCGAACCCTCTTCATGCGCCCGCTGCGCCAGCTCAAGCTTCGTGTAAGCGGGACGGCCGATCTCACGGTACTTCGCCTTCACACGCTCGAGATACGTCTTCGCCGTGCTCGGCCGGATACCGACACGCTCGGCGACCGCATCGAGGGTCATCCCGGATATGTAGGCGACGAGCACCGACCGCTCCCGCTGTGACAAGCGCGGGCGCACGGGACGCGAACGGCTGCCCCTGACCGTGGCGCCGACCGTCGCCGCCCTCCCGCCGTTGCCACCGATGCCATTCATCGCGGCCCATGGCGGGCGACTGCGCACGGGCCCCGAGGCGCGGATCGCGGCGATGACGGCGGCCATTGTCTGGTTCCGGCCAAGCAACAGGCAGGCGCCCGTGCCGAGCAACGCGGCGCTGAGGTAGGGATCAACGCTCTTGCTCAGCGCGAGAACGCGGTAACCCGCACGGCACAGCCTGCGGATGTCAGCTACGGGATCGGCGCGCTCGCGCTGCGCCTTCTTATCGTGCGCCTGCAGGGGCCCCTTACCCTTCGGCCGCTCGCGCTGGGCTACCTCACCCGGTGCCATCTCACCCGGCGTCAGGTCATGCGGGGCTACCTCGACGAGCACGATGTCCGGCCGATGTCCGGCCGCAGCGAGCAACGACGCAACCGAGGTCTCCCGCACCTCAACGTCGGGAGCACGCGCGGCGTAGGCACCGAGGTTTTCGAACAGCTTCTGATCGTCCCATACCACCGCCACTTCGATCACGTTGATCACCGCCGCGTGGCCCCTTCGCCTGCGTCGTCGCGTTCCACTGATGACACGCGTAGCGGGGCCGCGCCGGTTCACCGGCGCGGCGGGAAACTCGCGGCGAAAGCGCCGCGGGTGGCCGGCGCGGACAGCGACGGCCGACCGGGCGACCGGGCCGACGTCAGCGAGACCCGGCCGGAGCGGACAGCGAAAGCGCGAACCGGTGCGCGGCATCGGTCCACCAGGCTCGCATCTCGAAACCGGCTGCCGCCAGCTCCGCCTGCACGCCCTCGCGCCGGAACTTCGCCGACACCTCGGTGCGCATCTCCTCCCCCGCGTCAAATGCCACAGCCAAACCAAGCGCGGCGAGCTTGACGGTCTGGTCACTGCGCGACCGCAGCCGCATCTCGATCCACTCCTCGCGGCTGTCCCACACCGCGACGTGCTCGAACGCGTCAAGGTCGAATTCTGCGTCCAGCTCGGCGTTGAGCACGGTCAGGACGTTCTTGTTGAACGCCGCGGTCACCCCGGCCGCGTCGTCGTAGGCGGCGATCAGGGTGGCGGCGTCTTTCACTAGATCGGTGCCGAGCAGCAGGGTGTCGCCGCTGCCGAGCTGGGCGCGCAACGACTCAAGGAAGCGAGCCCGCTGGGCGGGCAGCAGGTTTCCGATGGTGCCGCCGAGGAAGGCGACCATCCGCGCGCCCGAGCCCGCCGACGGGGCGGCTGACAGGCCAAGGTGCTCCTCGAAGTCTGACATGACCGCCTGCACAGCCAGATCCGGGTAAGCGGAGAGGACACGATGGCCCGCAGCCCGCAGCGCGGCCTCGCTGACGTCGACGGGAACGTAACGGCGGAGCGTGCCTTGGCCGCGCAGCGCGTCGAGCAGCAGCGTGGTCTTGTCCGCCGAGCCCGAGCCGAGCTCCACCAGCGTGCGCGCGCGGGTCACGGCCGCGATCTCGGCGGCGCGCTCGCCAAGGATCGCCCGCTCCGCGCGGGTCGGATAGTACTCGGGGCGCCGGGTGATCTGCTCGAACAGCTCGCTGCCTCGCTCGTCATAGAACCACTTGGGCGGCAGCTGCTTAGGTGAGCTGGAAAGCCCAGCCAGCGCATCCGCACGTAGCGACTGGGCGAGATAGTCGTCTGGCAGGCATCGTACGATCTCGAGCTCGGTCATCCGGTTGCTGTCCTCCGATTGGCGGCAAGTGGGCGGACGCTGACCTCGGCCGCGGTTGCGGTGAGCACAGAGCCGTCGGGTACCCAAGTCCAGTCGGGCTCGTCATCACCCGGCTCGGATGCCACCACAACGTGCGCCTCGCCGTGCCGGTAGCACAGGGTGTCCCCAAGGGCGGTGGCCGCGATGGCGTGTCCGTCGGTGAGAAGAAAGTTGAACCGGCCGGCCACGCGTTCGGCGTCCACGAGGGCTAGCGTCCCTTCGAGCGCTGCGGCCAAGCTGGCCCCAGCGCGCAGCCGCTGCAGCACGACGGCCCACAGCAAAGCCGAGTCGCAGCGGGCCTGCAGCGCGAGCAGGTCGGCCGCGGGCAAGGTGTCCGCGAGCGCCACGGCGATGTCTGGCCAGCCCGTAATGGCACCGTTGTGGCTGAACAGCCAGGGGCCGGCGGCGTACGGGGCGGCGGCTGACTCGCCTGGCTCGGTTCCCGCCGTCGCGCACCGCACCGCGCCAAGCAATGCCGTGGTGCGGGTCACGCGGGCGAGGTCGGCGAACGAGGGATCGGCCCAGATCGGAAGGCTCCGGCGGTACCGCGCGGGCAACGGATCGCCGGGCGCGTACCAGCCGACACCAAAGCCGTCCGCGTTCACCGTGCCGTACCGCTGCCGCCGCGGCGCCCAAGCCTGGTGGTAGAGGCCGTGCGGCGGCTCGATGACGAGGTCGCGCACGGCGGCGGCCGACCCAAGATAGGCCAGGTGCCGGCACATCAGGCCGTTCCCGCGCCGCTGACATCGCGCGCGCCGCTGGCATCGCCCGCGGGACCGGCGTCGCGGGCGGGGCCGGCGTCGCGCGCGGTACGAAAGCCGGCGAAGATCTGGCGGCGGATGGGATAGTCCCAGTTGCGGAACGTCGCGCGACACGCCACTGGATCCGCGGCGAACGAGCCGCCGCGCAGCACTTTGTAGGTGCTGCCGAAGAACGCCTCCGAGTACTCGCGGTACGGCCAGGCGGTGAAGCCCGGGTAGGGCAGGAAGTCGCTGGCCGTCCACTCCCACACGTCGCCGATGAGCTGCCGCACGCCGGCCGGGCTCGCACCGCGCGGGTAGCTGCCCGCCGGGGCCGGCTGGAGGTAGCGCTGCCCCAGGTTCGCCCGCCCGGGCGTCGGGTCCTCATCGCCCCAGGGAAACCGGCGCGACCGCCCGGTGGCCGGGTCGTGCCGGGCCGCCTTTTCCCATTCGGCCTCGGTCGGCAGCCGGCGGCCGGCCCACGCGGCGTACGCCTGCGCCTCGTACCAGCACACGTGCATCACCGGCTCGGCGGGCGGCACCGGCTCGGTGACCCCGAACCTGGTCCGCACCCAGCCGCTGCCCTCCCGGCGCCAGTACAGCGGGGCGGCCAGGCCGGCGCGCTGCCGGTGGTCCCAGCCAGCCGCGCTCCACCAGCGCGGGTCGTCGTAGCCGCCATCGGCGATGAACTCGGCATAACCGGCGTTGGTCACCGGCGTGGTGTCCAGGTAGAAGGCGGGCACCGTGACGGTGTGCGCGGGACGCTCGTTGTCCAGCGCCCAGGCCTCGGTGGAGGTGCCCATGGTGAACGGCCCGCCGGGGATGAGCACCTCGCGCGGCAGCGACAGCGCGTCCGCTGGCGCGGCGGGCGGCGGCGGGGCGGTCAGCGCGGCCGCGCCCTTGCGGAGCTGATGGGTGATCAGCATGGTCTCGTCGTGCTGCTGCTCGTGCTGGGCGATCATGCCGAACGCGAAGGCCCCGGTGAGCAGCCGCGTGCCGCCGAAGCTGGCCTTCTCCACCAGGTCGAGCACCCGGCCGCGGACCTCGTGGGCGTAGGCGCGCGCCTCGGCCGGGGGCAGCAGCGGCAGCGCCGGCCGCTCCGTCCGGGGATGCTCGAACGCGTCGTAGAGCGGGTCGATCTCCGGGTGCAGCGGCTCCCGGCCGCCCACCTCCCGCAGCAGCCAGAGTTCTTCCTGGTTGGCGACGTGCGCGAGGTCCCACACCAGCGGTGACATCAGCGGGGAGTGCTGGCGCACCAGGTCGCCGTCGTGCACGCAGCCGGTCAGCAGCTCGGTGCGCTCCCGGGCGGTCACCAGGTTGCCGGCGACCAGGTCCCGCAGTGCCTCGGCCTCGGTGCCGGTCGGTGTCATGTGTCAATGCCTCCCGCGAGAAGTGGGCTCGGGTCACAGCCGCTTGCCGCCGCGCGTGCCTCGTCGAGGCGGTCGTCGGCGGGACATCGGTACCGGGCGACGTAGCGCTCGGCGAACGTGCTGACGGCCCCCCTGACCGGCGCCGGGGCGCCCAGCCGGGCCAGCGCCGACTCGGCGGCCTCGAAGCACTTCACGCTGATGTCCCCGATGATCGGATCGGTCGGGCCGTGCCGCGCCGCCCATTCCCACGGGCTGCCGCAGTCCCAGCCCGCCCCGCCGCCCGCGCCCGGCTCGTCGCCGAAGTCGCCCCCGCACGCCGTGCTCGCCGTGTGCCACAGGGTTTCCGCGGCGGCCATCGCCGCCTGCGAGGCGGCCTCGTCATCGAGCAGCGCCGTGACCACGGCGGTGGGCACGATCCACCCGTCGCCGGCCTGGGCGTCGATGACCCGGTACTCCAGGTGCCCGCGCGGCCGGACCGGCGGGAACAGCGTGGACAGGTGGTAGGAGAGGTCTTCGAGGGTGGGCGGCCGCTCGCCCGCGCCACGCAGCCAGCCGCGGAACGTCAGCCCCGGGGGTGCCGTCCACGGCTGGTCACCCGGCCTGCGCACGCACATGACCTCGGCGGACAGCGCGTAGTCGATCCAGGCGGCACGGGGGTCGGGATCCGGTGGCCGCCGCCGGCCGTTGCCCGCAATCGGCACGGGCACCGCGTTCCGCGGGGGCCGGGTGCGGCACGGGTCGAGCCGGGCCCAGATGGCCTGGCGGGTCGATTTCCACCCGGTGGGGCGGCCTTCGCGCAGCGGGGAGTTGGCGAACGCGGCGACGAACACCGGGCCGAGCGCGTGCAGCAGGCGCCACCGCCAGCCGACGCTGGCCGGGCCCTCGCCTCGCCCGCCCGCGTCCAGGCAGACCTGCACCGACGCGGTGCTGCACATCATCAGCCTGCCCCACGGGCCGGCCCGGTTGAAGAACTCCTCCATCGCCGCGTACCGGGGCACTTCGAGCACCCGGTGCGGGGACCGCCTCGCGTCGAGGCCCTCCCCGGCCAGGCACAGGCCGGCCGGGAGTACTGCCTGATGGAGGGCGGTGACATCGCGGCAGGTGACGTCCACGCAGGAGCCGAGGCCATCCGCTGGCGCGGAACTGATCTCCACCTGCCCGCCGGGCTCTGTGGTGAGGCGGCCGCCACCAGGGAGCGCGCCAGGCGCGCCCAGCCCGGCGAGGGCGGCGGCCACTCGCCGCTGGTCCACGCGCAGGCCGGGGTCACGGCCATCGCGGACCAGCCATTCCAGTTCGACCCCGACCTTGCCGGGCGGGCCGGTCTTGAAGCAGATCCCGTGGATGTGCTCCTCGGCGTCGCGCTCGGTCAGCGGCTCCGCGGTCAGCTCATCGGCCAGGTCTGGCGGGTGCACGGCGTCGGGGCGACTGCTCATCATGAGGTGGGCCCCGTCCGTCGGTCGATCACCGGGTAGTCCTTAAAAACCTACTTGCCGCCGCCGACATTCCCCGCTGGCTTACCCTGAGGCGCCGGATCGATGCCCAGGGGAGGAGAAATGACCGACCGTGAGCGAGATGTCGATGTTGTCGTCATCGGCATGGGACCAGGGGGCGAGCACGCGGCGGGCAGCCTCGCCGAGGCGGGGCTGGCGGTGGCCGGGGTGGAGAGCCGGCTGGTCGGCGGCGAGTGCCCGTACTGGGGCTGCGTCCCGTCGAAGATGATGATCAGGGCCGGGGACCTGCTCGCCGAGGGGCGCCGGATCGAAGGGCTGGCGGGCCGGTCGGAGGTGCACGCCGACTGGGCGCCGGTCGCCCGCCGGATCCGGGACGAGGCCACCGACAACTGGGACGACACGGTCGCGGCCGAGCGCTTCACCGGCATGGGCGGGATCCTGGTGCGCGGGCACGGCCGGATCACCGCGCCCGGGGTGGTCACCGTGGCCCCCGCCGCCGGGGAGGCGCTGGTGCTGCGGGCGCGCCGGGGCATCGTCATCGCCACCGGCACCACGGCCGCGGTGCCGCCGGTCCCCGGCCTGGCCGGTACCCCGTTCTGGACCAACCATGAGGCGATCGAAGCGGAGCGGGTACCTGAGTCACTGGTGGTGCTCGGCGGCGGCGCCGTCGGCGCCGAGCTGGCACAGGTCTTCGCGCGGTTCGGCAGCCG
>WNFX01004955.1_pt1 | contig 18748 bp, 25 predicted proteins | sample 5400111 | NCBI WGS metagenome assembly WNFX01 (sample SAMN13153363, study PRJNA577476) | soil metagenome | isolation source: 40 cm soil or saprolite under grassland replicate 1 | place: USA:California | collected 2016-06-15 | reverse complement strand
GGGCTGTATTGCGCCGCATAGACAAGCTCCAGACAAGCAAGTTTGTCTGTGGAGCGTTAGAGATTGACACTGATAAGCGCAGAGTCACTGTTGCAGGACATGTCGTCTCTCTTACGCCAATTGAGTACTCGTTGTTGACTGAGTTGGCGGTGAATATGGGCAGAGTGTTGACCACCCATTTGATCTTGCAGCGGGTGTGGGGCATTCAATATAGCGATTCAATAGAGTATGTCAAGGTGGTCGTACGTCGCCTGCGAGCCAAACTGGAGCCCGATCCTGCTCATCCACGCTACATCCTCACTGAACCGCATCTTGGATATCGCCTCAATGATTTGCAGTAAAGGAACATCATTTTTGCAATGTCCAGGACAGTATTCGCAGAAACTGTCCTATTGACGTGATGCACCTTCAATGCCTATACTAGCGGCATGGATATTGCTGATATTTATAGCCAACTCGGTCACTTAAACCCACTCCGCACGCACTTTTCACGCTCGCTCATCAGGAAACCTTATCTATATCAGTCTAGCAAAGTGCAGGAAGATATACCCCATAAGGTGTCAATATCAGGTGTCAACAATAGTGCACCATAAGAAGCTTACAATCTCCCTTCACAAGGAACTATCAGACATTGCATCAAGTCATGCAAAAATAGCCGGTATCTGATGTTCAGGTACCGACTAAGGTGTCAATCTTCTCTCACATCTCCCTCTCATCCAACAAACGATCTATTTCTTGCGCTGCTTTCTCATGCATTTTCGGTGTGGTATGCCCATAGACACCATCTGTCATATCCAAATTGGCATGCCCGAGCATCTCTTTTCTTACGACAGGATCAATTCCTAACTTCCTTAAAATGAGTGAGGCGTTATGACGCAATGCATGAAACTTCATGTGTTCTATCCCCGCCTTCTGAAGCAATTCATCAAACCATCTCCGAATATTACTTGAGGCAATGTAGTTGCCAAAGCGGGTACAAAACACCAGATCCAAATCCTTCCAGTGAGGGGCAGAAGCTCGCACATGATCTTGCTGCTCACGATGCTTCCGCAATATCCCCACAATGTCCTTCGGTAAATGAATCGGACGTTCACCCGCCTCCGTCTTCGGTGGACCTTCATAAAACCTATGATGACCGGTGTCAGGATCACGCAGATAATACACCGTGCGTTGTACCTGCAACGTTGATGCATCAAAGTCAATATCCGACCACTTCAAACCTGATAACTCCCCTATACGCATTCCTAGCAGCAAGGCCATTCGAAACAACGGATACAGATGCATCTCCCGAGCACACTGCAATAACTTCATAATCTCCTCGTCACTGAGCATATAGACCTTCGTCTTCTTCTCTTTCGGTAACTTCACATGCTGAGCAGGGTTATACATCAGCTTCTTCCATGTCACCGCATCCTTCAATGCCTTATTCACGATTCTATGGATAGCACGAATGGTGTTGGGCGATAATGGCTCCTGCTCCCACTGCTGGTATAATGACTGAAACATCTCTGTTGTCAACTTTTTGAGCCTCACATGTCCAAGTGCAGGAATAACACGAGTCATCAAGTACGTGTGATACATTGAATGCGTTGTCTCCCGTATCGTCACACGATGCGCCTCTAGCCAGTAGATCAGGTATTCTTTGAACGTCTGATCACGCTCTACTACCAACTTTCCTGCATCACGCTCATTCAGCATCCGACGCTTCGCTCGTTCCGCTTCCTGGTAAGTATCATAGTACTCTTCCTTTCGCTTCCCACCTCCGAGCGGGATACGGGCCACATACCGGCCATCAGCACGCTGAACAACGGTCCCTTCTCCACGCGTCCGGCGTTGTGGTTTCTCCTTCTTCGACCTTGGCATCGTTTTCTCCCTTTCTGGCCGTAGACAGTCATCTATGACTGTCTACGGATGACCCTATGACTAGGCAACGTAACGACCGTTTACTTGCCGCTCAAGGGCCCATCGATATAAACTGTTTGGGTCAAAGCGAATCACCCGGTCAGGGATGACAATCACCGGGAACCCTTCCTCATGCATCAACTGAAACAGCTTTGCTCGGCTCACTCCAAACCATGCCGCAGCGCCGTCTACGTCCAGTAATCCTGAGGGGGCAGGCATCACCTGCTCAGATGGTTGTTGTGTCTTCTTCGGTCTTGCCATGATGTGCCTCCTTACTTCCTCTCGACTACTGACAAGCTTAAAACCAACGCGCTAGCATGACCGTGAGAGCCTCTTGCAGGACTTAAGAGGGGTAGTGTACCTACCTGCTCAGAAATCGCGTCCTCGTGGCTTGCCTCATCATGCCCCATATATTTTTTTTGGCGATCAGTGGGAATCAAATCTGCGAAATCTGCGGCCCGCTCCACAGGCGGCTCCACGTTGCAGGTTTCACTTTTCTGTAACCTGCAATCTATCGGCGCGATAGGTTGCGGTTCGTGAGCTACCTGAATGGGTTCATGGTGGAACGAACGGTGCATCTCATCACCTCCACCCTCAGCAAACAGTGACAACTGCCCTGCGGCTTGTGCCTGTTCTCGCTTTTTACGCTGTCGTGTCTGGCGTGCATGCTGGATATGCTCATCCAGGTCGTAGCGTAAGTGACATGCCTGGCACAACGCTAACAGGTTCTCACGCCTGATATCGTGCTTATCGTGCTTGTTTCCGGGCTGTCCATCTGCGTAGGGTGTGCCCAGATGAGCGACCGTTAACACGACTTTCCCGGCTCGTCCACTTGGCAGCGGTGCGCCGTTCTCGATCTTACACCACGCGCCTCGCCAACCAGCAACACGTCGGATCGTGAGTGAGACTTTGCGCCAATTGGTTGGATAGCGGCTCATGTCAACTGGCATCATGCACCTCTTGCACTTTCACTGGCGCTATCACCGCTCTACATCGCTTCAGGATCTCAGCCATGATGGGAGGGCACACCGCATTTCCAAGCATCCAGATCTGCTCTTTGGCAGTGCCTAACAAGCGGTACGACTCAGGAAAACCCATACACCCCTTGACCTCGTCTACTGAGAGCATGCGCAGACAGGTGTCTTCAAATCGACCAGCAGGTGTGATCAGTGCCCATCGGTCCACGGTGGTCATCGTGCCGACTGGCTCGTCAAGATGCCTGAAGAGGGGGTTGTTGTAGTAGCCCAATAAGAAGGGTTGTCCCTGCAATCGTTGTATCCCTTCCGCGATGTTTTCCCGTGTGCTTTCCTTCCGCTTCTTTTCGCCAAGTGAGAGTCCTCGCTCAGAGAGGTGAAGTACCGTTCGCACTGGCACGCTAGAGGGTGCAACCTCACGTGCACACCAGGGGCAACCATAGAGGTATTGTTCCTGGTATCGTCCCCACTTCACGGCCTTCTTCCACGACTGCACCGCCTGCACCTCACGATGACAACGGTCACACCAGGCCAGTGGGTAATGCTCTAGATCAGGCGCTGGCAGCTCCTGCAACCAGAACACGATGTAGACCCGATCTCGTGATTGAGGCACCGTGAAGAATTGTGTATTCCAGTAGAGTGCCTGGTGTGCATACCCGAGCGCAGTCAGGGACGCGAGCCAGCCTGGATACTTGCGCCACTTTACCACGTCAATAACGTTCTCAACCACGATCACTTTGTAGGGCGTTCCTGCACGCATTTTGGCCGAGGCAAAGCGTAGCACATCCTCCATCGTATTGCGGCTTTTCTCTGCCTGGGGGTCGTAGTCAATATCGCCAAACAAGTCGAACTGGTGATACTGCTTCTGCCCTTTGGCGACGGAATGGTTCGTGCAACAGGGCGAGGTCAGTAACAGGTCGCTCTCAGGCATTTCGTCAGGATCGCACTCTTCCATCGCTTGCCTGAAGTGGTGTGCGAGCGGGTGATTAGCCTGGTGGGTCTCTATGGCAATCTGGCTATGATTGATGGCGGCAACCACGCGTACCCCTGCCTGACGTGCGCCTTCTGAGGTGCCACCTGCCCCACTAAACTGGATGGTTGCCCTCAGCATCCCTGTTCCTTTTCTTTCCACTGCCATAGTAGCGGTCCTCCCTTTCGTTACACTCTTCATCCTTTTCGTTACATGCCTCTGGTTCCCGCTTCCACAGGAGACGCCGTGCCCGATCAGTTACCAGAAGAACAGCGTCTTTTCCACGGAAAGCAATAGAGTTGTACCAGCCCTCCATCCCGGGCCGTACCATCGTAAGTTGTAGGCCAGGGGAGTTATCGGGGAAGTAGAAGATTTCAGGCCAGTCAAGCTGTTTTCCCAGGTTGATAAGTTGCGCACTCAGAAAACAATCGTTGCACCAATACTGTCCAAGCTCATCATAGAAACCGGGCTCCAACGTGTTGGCATGATGTTCCTCTCTCGTCGTCAGATCACCAATCGTGCAACATTTCGTTACAAGTTCATCGACTTTCGTTGCATCCCTCCTGCTCTTTCGGTGGGTACGTACCCGGCACGCCCCAGAGTAGTACTCACTGGGCCTGCCTTTTTCGTTTGCCTGGACTTCACGTCCACAACCACATTTACAGACCATTTAGCGGCCCCCCTGTTCTACTTGTGGGAATCCGAGCTCTGCTCGCGTTGGTTCGCCCAGATGGGCGAGACGTTCATCGGTCCATGTAGGATCGTTGTAGGGCCACACGTCAGGGCGATACAACGCTTGATGGTAGTCATCAGCATACAGAGAGGACTTCACCCGGATCTTGAGAATGTCCTCCGGTTGGGAGAAGTAGACCGCTTGCAGTGTCTTATGCAAGCGCACACCTACGCTCATGGGCCAGTCTTGTATCACGATGCCCTCTCCTTTAGGAGTCAAGACCACATCGAGGAGACGGAAGTGTGTCCAGGGTTCCATCCGCCGTTCGGTCAGAGAATCATCTTGCAGATGTGCAGATATTGCAGATGTGTTTTCCTCACTCTCAGCTTTTTTTTCGAGATGAATAAACCCTACCACCCCGCCCCCCACCTGCTCTGAAGGGGTATTACTAAGAAAATTTTCCTCACTCGGGGGAATAGCAATCTGCAACATCTGCATATCTGCAACTTTCCAGTAGGCTACTCCGCTGCGCTTATCGGTTCGCACCTTGACCAGGTGCAAGCCGCTCTCATCAAAATGACTCCCAACACGTGCCGCTAGTGCTTTGCCTAATCGCCGCCTGAAGTCGCCCTTCTGCGTGTCTACCAGGTCATCAGGGAGTGCGTTGTAGAGGCCAGCGACTCCCAGGGTGGTATCGCCTCCATCAAACGAGCCTGATTTGATATCCTTTGCCAGTAGAGAGACCGGGACTTCTTGCTCCCGGTAGAAGTCGTACCAGGCGTACAGGAAGGCTGCCCACTGCATCGCGTCGTCGTCGGCCTGTTCATAGAGTGCGCCCAGGTTGCCCAGGAAGCCGTCAACCAGTTCGGTGTGTGCCAGAATGCCCCCAATGGTATCTGCCCAGGATTGGAAATTGCCCATGCGGGGAACGTGTGCGGGTGGTTTACCCGCCGCGAACCATGCACGGGCTATGATCAACAGGGCGGCAATCAGTTCGCCCCGGTGGGCTGGTACCCACTCTTCCAGGTTGTACTTGAAGCCGCCGCGCATCCAGGGTTTATCCATGTGGGCATCCATGCGTATCCAGTAGGTACGCCGGGGAAGATCGCCGCCGATCTGGATGTTGTTGCCCGTTGCCATCCATGTTGCCCGTTGCGCGTACAGGCCGTTCTTACTTTGCCCGAGCACCCGCTCTTTGACCACCGATGAGGTCAGGGCTAGATCCAGGCTTGCGGCTTGCAGGCGGGCCTTGATATTGTCAATGGTGATAATGGTTGCCCCTTCCGCAAGGGTGGAGGCAATACGCTTGCGCCATTCATCGTCATCGTAAGGTGCAGCTATCATGGCCGCTTTGCGCCCGGTCGCAATCATGGCCACGATTTCAGCCAGCAGACTCTTGCCGGTGCCGGGCCGTGTGGCGTCGATTAAGGCCAGTGGGACTTGTCCTGTGATCGATTGCCGAATGAGCGGGGTGAGTAGCAGTCCAATCGTGTTGGCGTGACTTGCTTGATCCTGGTAGGGAAACTGACCGATCATCTCATCAATGAGCACCAGTGCCTCCACAATATCTTCTATGGTGGGTTCATCGGGAACATGCGGAATGCTGAGCGTAGGCAGGGGTGCATAGACCAGCCGGGTTGCTGCATCATAGCCGGGCGTGGTGATGAGTGTTCCATCGGGACGGAACACTGGAAATTCAATAATGCTATCTAAGGGTGGGAACGGCCATGATCCAAGCGTGAGAATATCCTTGACCAGGGTATCGGGTGGTGCAATATGCACCGGGCCTTTCGCGGTCACTTTGACAAAGTTCATGGCACGCGCGAGCACCCCTTTAAAAGCGGTTTCGGTCAAGGTTTCAATGAAGGGTGTCCCGTCCTCCTTGCGCTGGACACGGACTAACTGCCCATGTCGAACATAAATGGGCGTCCTGGTGCGTTGCAAATGGCGTACTGCGTCCTGAGACATGTCACGTAGCGGGCGATTGCCAATGAGCACACCGGGCAGCCCATCGGTTTGTAGCATCTCTGAGATGAGTACTGCCATCTCGTCTTGCTGTACGCTCATAGCGTCCCTCCTTGCGCCGTGGTGAGCAGAAACAACCCTTGTGCTTGCTCGACGGCAAGAGGGTTGCGCCAGATGCATTCCGTTCGTGCAAAGGCGTCGTTCAAATTGTCACTTGCTGAACCAACCGCTGATGAGCAACGCGTCTTGAGCGTGAGACAGTCCCAGGAGGCTAGTGCTTCTTGATACATCGGGTGTGCGTATCCAGAGAGCAGAACCATGCCTTTGACTTGAGTGATGCAGGTGAGCATGCGTGTATGGTCTGCGGCCGTCATTTCGTGGTGGTAGCAACGTTGTTTGCGCCGGGTCCCAGGCACGTAGGGCGGGTCCAGGTAGAAGAGGGTTTGGGGACTATCATAGGCCCCGATGACCGTTTCAAAGTCTCGGTGATCAATCTGCACGTGCGCGAGACGGGCCACACAAGCTGAAAGGTGCACGGTCGCATTGGTCCAGGCGCGTGCAGGGTTGGACCCCGGTTGTTTGGTGCTGCTCCACCCGGTCGCACGGAGAGAGCTATTCATACTTTGCATCACCGCGCAATACCATTGCCGGGCCTGTTCAACCGGGTCAGCTGATGCTTCCCACTGCTTGAGGCAGTCGTAGTACTCTTCGCGTGCATAAGGCGTGAGCGTGAGTGCTTCCTGCAAGGCGCGTGCCTGCTCAGGGTTGCGTAGCACGCGAAAGAAGTTGACCACGCCACTATCCAGGTCGTTGAAGACTTCTAATGCACCTGGCTCCTTAGCAAAGAGCAACGCGCCGGACCCTCCGAAGACCTCACAATAGACCCGGTGACGTGGTAAGAGGGAGTTGAGCAATGATGCTAATTCTTGCTTGCCGCCATACCAGGCAAATGGTTTTTTGATCATAGCTCACCCCCATCATTCCATAAAGGTACAGGGGTTATGGTCGCTGAGTCTGCATAATTGCACAGTAGCATCTCTGTTGCCCGTTCCCGTGTCTGTGAGTCGCGCTGTGAATGCTTAACTACCTCCCAGGTCACACGCCGCCATCTGGACTCTGGGTAGAGCCCGTCAAGGAGCGGGTGTGGGTAGTAGGAAAGGGCGACCAGGGCCGAGGTTTCATTGAGCAGCGCCGCCAGGCGCTCGTGGTCATGCAGGTTGAATGCGGTTCCATCTCCCCGTTGGTAGTAGTCCTCTTTCTCGACGTAGGGTGGGTCAACGTAGAAGAGGGTACGCGGGCTCTCGTGGGAGCGCAAGACGTCCGCAAAGTCTCGACTGTCAATCAGCACGTAGCGCAAGCGCCGTTGCAGGGCTTCAAACAAGTCAAGGGCCGTGTGATAGGCAACCGACTCCAAACGAGCAGAACTGGCAAGCCGGCCATGATGGACCGGGCCAATAAAGGCATTGAAGGTACTTCTGAGCACATAGAACCAGCGGACCGCACGTTCGAGCGGGTCAAGTACCTCTCCATGATAGAGGTCGTCGTGATACTGGGAGTGCAGGGCTCTACTGTAGGGTAAAAACCTGCAGCGCTCTTCCAAGACATCAGCATGGTCGCGGCATTGCATCCAGAAATTGACAAGATCCTGGTTGATGTCGTTGTAGACTTCGGCATGTCGTTTCTCCAATGGGCGGTGAAGCAGCACATGAGCTGCTCCACCAAAGAGGTCGACATAGACATCATAGCGGGAGGCTGGAGGGAAGGCCGCCACAATCTGAGGCGCGGAATAGTATTTCCCCCCGATCCAAGTCAGCGGTGAACGAACGCGCTGAGCTATCATGCCCGCTCCTCCTGTTCGTAGTATGCCCAGCGCGTTGCCGCTGCATGCCCACCACAGAGGCTTGAAGAGTCGAGCGCCGGGAAGGGTTCTTCGTTCTGCTCATACCAGCACCTGACACAATGCGCTTGCGAACCATTCTCCTGTTGCGCTAAGAGTGCCATGTAGTCGTTCCATTCCTGCTCACTCATGCTCGTCCTCCCTCTTGCCGGTTGAGACTTCGCTCAACATCAAAGCCGTGAGGATAGCGCCGGTGCATTTTGGCAACATTGCCCGCCCGGATGTCTTCCAGAGAGAAACCGAGGGTGTAGCACAGCAAGGCGAGGTACCACATCACGTCCCCTAGTTCGTCCTTGAGCTTTGCGGTATCGAGGGGATGTCCCTGGAAACGCGTCTTTTTGATGAGGTCGACCACTTCCCCGGCTTCTCCTGCAAGCCCCATGGCACCGAGCACGAGCCGCTCCACTGAGCCATGTTCAGCACAGGTACGCATCACTTCGTGGAGGTATTCTTGTTCGCTCATGGTTGCTCTCCTTCTTCCAGTTGCCAGCCGAACTGCACCCTGCTAGAATAGAAGGGAGCGTTTGTTAGCTGAGATTTGCTAATGATTGCGGTTTCATTGCTAGCCCCGGCTGCCAGGCTTGATGGGCTAGCTTTTTTGTTGAGGGCGTCCCACTTGCGCTGCAGCGCTCGACGCCGTTTGCACAGAAGGGGAACTGAAGAGGTATACACACGATTGCGCCGGTAGTAGCGTTGGTGACAACGCGCACAGACCGAGATCAGGCGCGGGCGTGGGTTGTCATGGTCATGATCGAGATGGGCCGCTTGCAGGTAAATCACGTAGGGATTGCCTGTGCGTGGGGAGCGCACAATTGCGCCGTGTGGAACCAGGCACACCTCACACATCCATCTGGCCCGCTCTTTTGCCTCGTAGGCCAGTTGTTCCCAATTGGGGGGATAGTAGTTGCGTCGGTTCATTGAGTTATGCCTCCTTTTTCATGGTCAGAGGACCATAGTGACAGTCAAAGCAGTACAGGTCAAATGAGGTATGAGGCGCTGCGTTGTGCTGCCTGCAAATGGGTTACCGACATCCTGAGCAGCGTACGTCCGTATGCACCGCACAGACTTTGCAACGCGAAACGTTCACAGGGGCCGCCATGATGTTGGTCGGGATCGTTCGTCTTTTCATTGACACACCTCCCTGGTGAAACCGCGCGAACGGACACGCATCCCGGTACAGAGTCCCAGGGTCTGACCGTGGACACTGAGAAAGTAGTAGCCCGCGAAAAGACCTGTGGCTTTGCCAGTCGCCGCGTCTAAGGCGTCCGCAAGACTCATTCCCCTGGACATCGCTGTACTCACCGCCTTTTGCAAGCTCTCTTGTGTGATCGGCTCTTTCGGGAGGCGTGCCGCCATTGTGCCAGGGTGAGGCCGACCAGCGTCATTGATGTTGTAGCAGCCAACGCCATCAGAGGTGCTTGAGTGTTCGACACTTCCATCTACCCATACACCACTGAGCACTTCAATGCTGATCGGCTCGCCACTGGTGATATCATGGCCGCTCTCTGGGTCGTCGAAACAATAGCGCCCGCGATTGCTTGACCAGGTGAGCACATGCGTCTCTTGCTCGTTCATTGCTTCCTCTCTTTCTCCTTAGAAGGGATAATCGTCGAGATCTCCTAAACAGTTTTCCGATTCCTGATGTGCCTTCTCTGCTTCCTCTTTGGACTGTTTTATCAGTTGCAGGAGCACCCCATAGTCATCTAATGCAAGGTGAGACTCCGTGAAGGCATGAATGGCTTTTACCGCATCGCCACTGATGACACAGAGAGCCGCTTTGAAGCCCTCAGTCAACCGCCCAGTGAGACGGTCCGCTTCCTCCCAACCAAAACCGCCATGATCATGTACATGCTCGCCCCAGTACTCTAGCTCGCTTAGGGTGTCCAGAAACGCTTCTAAGGCATGGTAGGCCACGGTGTAGCTGTTTTGAGGATCGGTGTGCTTGCTTTGCGCAAGGTAACGATAGAGCTTGAACAGTCTTTCCATCGGTTATGCCTCCTCTGTGAGTCCTTGGGCCAGCTCGTCGAGAATGGCGAGCAGTTCCGCTTCTAAGATCTGATCGGCTTCGTAGGCGTCGTCAGTTGGGGTATGGGTGCCGCGTGCCGCACGCCGGTCCAGGTAGGCGCGCTCCCGCTGCATCTTTGCCTCTAATCGGGACCGTACGCCCTCTATCCAGGTGATAGCCTCCTGCTGAGACAAGTCCACCAGGGGCTTGTGATAGGTGAGTGTCCCTTGCACCTTTGGGGTGTAGTGTGGGATCGTTCGCTTTTTCACCGGGTGTTTCCCTTTCTGCTCTTGCGTAGCGCATAGTGGCACTTGCGTGGGCAAGCATCAACATAGCCTGAATGCCCACACTTTTTACATTTCGTCATGCTGTTCTCCTTATGCTTGTTTCGCTAACAGTTGGCGCGCATAGGATGCGCTAATCTGTGCTTTTTTTGCGAGATCTGGTGCGCTAATTTGTGGATTGCGCTTGATGATTGATGCCGCTTTACGAGCCTTCTCACTACGCGTGACAGTGTTGCTTTTTGTGCGCGTGGTTGTGCGCCTGGCTGCGCTAAGTTGTGTGATATTATTGCACTGCTCAGTATCATCTGCAGTGGCGCACTCAGTAGCGTTTGTATCGCTCCCGTTTTCATGCTCCAGTGTGTTTTCAGTGTCGTCCTCAGTATCACTTTCAGAAGCGTTTTGTGTCGCTGATTGTGTCAAGAAGAGTGCTGCAACCTCTTGCAATTGTGAGCGCAGTTGTTGCAGTTGTGGCTCTACTTCCTGCTGCATCATCGGCTGCAGATGACGCGCTACTTCCTGGTAGTCGATCTGGATAGCCGGTTGTGGTTGCGCGGTAGGAGCTGCTACCACTGGCGTGACTTGTAGCTGTGCTGACGACTGCACCATGCGCCGTCCCACGCCTGCATAGACCATCTCCAACAAACCATAGCTCCATCCTGCAAAACAGCGAAACCCGAGCATATTCTTGCTGGCCTCAACAAAGTTTCCCCCGTTGCTGGTGAGCGTATTCAGTGTGATTGCTGTGAGCACCAGGAACATAATCGTGGGCAGGATAAAGAGCCCTGCCCATATCCAGGTCGTGACATTATTCCGTTTCTGCACCGCTGTATGGACATGTCCGAGCGCGTTGACAATCGCATTCGCCAGGATGACTTCTGGAATAAGAGCCAGCGCAATGAGTGCGACCGACACAAAGTACTGCATCGTCTTTGCGTCCATCACCAGTTCGATCAGGTGAGGCGCTACGCTGGTAGCACTAATCCACAGAACAGCAAACAGGAGCGCCGATTCTGCGATATAGCCCGAGACACGGATAATCCAACGGGCCAGGGTGACAATGCAATGCCCATTCACAAAGAAGCCCGCGACTTCCCCGGCGATCGCCAGCGCGCCCGCAATGTTGGGATGCTTCTGCATCTTGTCATTCCAGAAGGCCCGCGCCGCACTCATCTCTTGTGCTTGCTGTTGTTGTACAATTGCTGCCATACGACTATGCCTCCTCAGTCTCGCTCAATACCGCGATAAAGCACACGCATGATAGTGCCACGACTGCTAGAAAAAAGGCGATGAGGCCTGCGATATGCTCATACTGTGGACAGGTGAGTGCCAGGACCAATAATGCTGCGATCCAGTTCAATAGGATGAGAGTGGTTTCAGCTAATTTACCGATTACTGTATCGATCATAGTACACCTCAACTTTACTGCTTACTTGCGTCCACTGTGTCCGCCCGCCCGGTGTCCGCCCGGTGTGTCCATTTCTGCCTGTAGAGCCGATTTGGACATGGTGGGCGGGCGGGCGGGCGGACAGTGGACACCTATTCATCAGTCGATTCCTCGTCTTCAGCCTCGTTCCCATTGGTTGCTTCTATATAGCCAGCGTCACGTAACTGCTTAATCAGATCTGCAGCGCGTGACTTCTTCACACCGATTGCGGGTGCTAATTTACGGGAAGATGCGTATCCTTCCCGATATTTATCAAGTGCTTGCTGCAAGTGGGCTGGAAGTGATCGCGGTCTGTTTGAACGCTCAACCGTCTGCTCTTCCAACGCTGGCAGAGTGGGAGCAACGGGCCGCGTAGGTCGAGGCTCGTCAGGAGTACCAGGGAACGGATAGACTTTGTGGATGCTTTCTACATCAAGATTGCGGGTGTACTTTGCCAGCGCTGCCGCGTTGGGAGTATGCCCTTCATGCGGGACACTTGCCTTTCGTGCCTGGAAGGTGAAATGGGTCACATCAGGACCGAACGCGATACACTCACCCTGACTCAGCGCCTTTGGAACGTTTTGTGTCTCGATGTTGATATCAGTGGCTTTATCCTGTCGATTCTGAGGGAACCACTTTTGCGCCTCATCCAAGAAGAACATGAACGGGATGCGCTCGCTATTGTGGCGTGCTTCCTGCCAGTCGTTCACCCCATCAACGATCTCTGCCATGATGATTGCTGCGTCATCATCGTTGTAGCCCTTGAGGTTGACTACCAGCTGCAAGGCATGGTCCATCACCATCTGTCCACAGCGGTACGCATTCTCAGTGGTGAGATGGGCAAGGAAAGGCTTGGCCGCATCTGGAATATCGCTCAGACGCTCGACATTCCCACCCAGGCGCGGACGTAGCAAGTATTGCCGACTGACCAGACCGTTGTATTCGCCCATCGTATCGAAAAGCACAAAGGGTAAGCCATACGATGCCAACTCTTCAACCAGAGTAAGTAGCAAGGTAGACTTCCCTGAACGCCGGATACCGACAATTAGGCACATCACGCACAGAAACGCATGGAATGATGGTTTGAAACGCTCTCCCAAGTTCAGTGGATCTCTTTCGGCAATGAAGGTTGCAGGCTCTTGATAGGGATCGCTTTCATCCTCATCTTCCATCTCTAAACCCTGACCAGGGATGTACCCTATTGCCAGGTGGTAGGCTTCCTTTGCCGTGATATTCATAGCGGCGACTTTGTGTATGCCACGTTTGATCAGGAAGATGATGAGAGCGAGCGCAAGGCCCGCAATCACCATACTGAAGAATATTCCGCCCATACTCATGTGTAGCGGCCGCAAGAGCACGATCACGACCGCGAGAATGGCAAAGTAGCCGACAATCATCAGGGTCCAGTTCGGCTCTTGCTGCTGTTCTTCCTCAAGTTCCTGCATTTGCAGTTTGCTCATAGTGTTGTTCTCTTCTCCCTGCTAAAACTTCAACGGTGCACGCTTCTCACGTGCATGTGCCCACTGGTCCTTGACTGCGCTCGCTGCCCACAAGTACTCCCATGAGCGTACGAAGGCCAGCGTTGAGAGGCTGTACAGTGCAACGGCATACAGGAAGATCAAAAAAGCTGAAGTGGAAGCGTCGGCGTTAGCAGTTCGAGCTGAGATGAAGGTGTAGTCACCCAGCGTATCGATGACGAACGCCAGTCCTACCCAGATCGCAAAAAGCCCAAGTTGCTGTACGACCTCAACGGCTGCATAGCCGTAACTGCTCATACCCGATTTTTTCTTCTTGCCAGTACTGCCGCCCACTTGCTGTTTTTTCCATCGGGTATTGATGCGAAACACCAGGAAGAGGAGCGCAAACTGGAAAGAGAAGGCAATCAGGAAACAAATGTCGAAGGTCACGTTACGCGGGTCAATTGGTGGTGATGGATTGCCGGTGAACATCTGATACACGGCGCTGATGGTCGTATACATCTGCCAGAGGTTAGCGCCGATGCCAGCGCAAACGCCGATCCATCCGAGCACAGCCATTGCACTTGGAGGCTGGTGTACGGTTTCATCGGGCATCCCTTGTGAAAGAATGCGCGTCTGCTTCGGATGCAGCACCCGCGTCTCTTTACTGTGTTGTTGCTGCATAACTAGTCCTTTCTGCTTGTTTGCGTTTGCGCTTGTGACACACTATGGAGACAATCGGGACAAAGATCGATGTGAAGGTGCTTCATGCGCCGAAGAGAGCGTCCACATTCACGACACAGAAACGACGAAAAGGCACATCGCCGCACATAGCGCGAGTGCCTTTTACTGAATGGTCGGTAGACTTTGCTTGCCATAGCTTACACCTCTTTTAGTGCTAGCTGACTCGCTTGGACCACCTTCTTTTAATGCTGGCCGATTAAGCGAGCCTGAAACTTATCTAAGCCTAACATTAGCATTACTTTGGATACAATGTCAATAGTTTTGATATATCATCTCTAATCATCGTTATATATCGTTAATTAGAGATAAATTTAGTTCTCATCCCAACAGACTAGCTAACATATTTGCTCAGAAGGCTAGGGTATTGTATAGTTAGAGTATGTTTGGATAATAAGGAGTTATATATGCCAGTTATGGTTGACGATGAAGAATACTATACTGTTCCTGAAGCATGCGAGTACTTAGGAGGCATATCTAGCCAAACATTGCGACTGCGTGCAAGAGCAAACGGCATACAGGCCTATAAGCAAGGCATATCCAGGAACGTCTACTATAAAAAATCAGATCTCGACCGTATGAAGGCCTTTCGTCCAGTTAGGGAAGATGAGGAGGAAGGCGAAAGTTAATTCAGAGGGGCAGATTAAACACGGTACAACCTGTTCAATCTGCCTTGCAAAGCTACCCTTCCAGATCCCCAAATGACACAACCTCAATTCCATATTGCCAAATGAGCAAGACCTCAAGTAGCTGCTGCGTCTCATCTGGAGTAAGTGTCTCACCATCGCCTGCAATGGTAAGGGTTCCCTTCACAATAGTAATAGTGTGATGTGATGTTTGAGTGGATACAGTGGTATGTGCTGCCATATGAACATCCTCCAATCAACTACTCAATAGATCTACTCCATCGTTGCTGCTCTCGTTCACGCACACGGTACATTTTTAACAAACGCCGTTGCTCGCGTGTAGCCCACCAGTGGACAATGATTCCTGCACTGAACGAGATGAGTGTCCACGCGAAAGCTATAAGCATGAAAGTTAGGGTGTCCATATCTCACCTCTTTTAGTAGCGATAGCGGTCACGACCAGAACGAAACAATAATCCCCCGATGAGGACACAGACCAAGCAAAGCGAGACAAGAAACCAGACATTCACTACGACTGTTACGTTCATTGAAACCTCCATTAAAATCAGGTACTATGATGGTAGAAAACGTATTTACCGGTGTTGCTGTGTTCTAGTAGCAAGAATACAAGAGTATGACTTGAGCCAACACCGCCAGAAGAGGGCCATTAGAGAAAGCCACTAGAGGGCCAGTAAAACAAGAAAGTAGGGGGCCACTACCGGGCCAGTTAGCCTAAATACCTGAAATTAACAAATTGCACTTCTAAACACATACTAGACTGAGTACAATGCATAGTAGTCCTATAAGGCGCTCAGAATGAAAGAGAACACAGAAGACACAAGAGTACCCAATCTTCGCTTGCGAAGAGCGCGCAATGAACGAGGGTGGACACAAAGGCAGGTAGCGCTAGAGATCCACAAGCGTTGGTCTGAGGTTGCCGTAACTGAGGATGATGTAAGAAGGTGGGAAAGTGGGAAAAGGCATCCAGGACCATACTACCGCCATAAACTGTGTGAAGTTTTCGGAATGACTGCCATTGATCTGGGACTACTTGAAGAAGAACTGGTAGATGAACCTACACAAGTAGCATCTATACAAGCAGAGATAGCAGAACAGCCGCTTGTTACACTCACACACGAACAAGCAGCAGCTATCTTGCAGGTACTCAGTCTGGGAGACATTATTATGGCAAACTTTGACCCCTCAAAGAGAACAACCTTGAAGCAGATTAAGACTGCACTAGGAACAGCCGTTGCAGGCTCAGTACTTACGTTCTTTGAGCCGGAACCGTGGCAAAGATTAGTACTTACTACGACAAAACCAGCCGCAATAAACAAGGACACTCTCCAACACTTCAACTACATGCTCAATGCATGTCGAGCACTGAGTAATGGGATCGAGCTAAAGGTTGCTGAAAAGCTCCTTGATACTTTCTTGCCCAGGTTGCAAGAAGCAGCACCATATCAACCAGAAGTTGCAGGACTCGCCACAGAAGGGCTGCTCCTCAAAAGTATCTTCATCGCTCACAACCTGCATATCGACACCAAAGTCACCCTCTGCCAAACTGCCATAGAGCACGCAAAACAATCAAAAGATCCCAATCTCATAGCCGCTGGACTCCTCCAATTGGGAGTAGCATTCCATTATGCCCACCAGCATGAAAATGCGTTGAAAGTGCAACAAGAGGCGCTCTATTACATCAATCAAACCTCGCCTCTTGTTCAGTCACATATTTATACGGAATCAGCAGCAACACTGGCGCAATTCGCCCGAGGAAGAGAAGCAGATTTCTACATCAATCTTGCCTATGAAGCATTTCCCGAGCATCCTGAGCAAGATCCTAGCTTTGCATTCGATGATCACGGGTTCTTTAACCTGGCACTCTACAAGGGCATCATGTATACTCACTTGATACAACCTAAAGCTGCATGGGAAGCATTCGAAGCGCACAAGAAGTCTGCAAACATCCCAGAGAGAATGCGCCTGGAAATCATCAATCATCAGGGAAAAGCCGCCATTCTAGCAAACGACCTTGACAAATATATTGCCTGCTTGGAGGACGGACTAGCTGGAGCTGTGGCATTAAAGAGCAAGAAGCGATTTGATGAAGCATTTAACATCTTCCGGCAAGATGTGCCCGCAACCTGGCACAAGGAGCCACTCATCAAACCACTCATTGAGCAGTACAGACTGCTCCCTGTGAGCTAATAGAACATATACAAAACACCCTGGTTTGTTCTCTAGTAGGAGAAACCAGGGTGTTTTGTAGTCTGCTTACATTCTCTATTCAAACTTTTGCGAGAGAGCAGCAAGTTGGTGTAACACCAACTCAAACTTTGCTTCCATGCTTTGTTTTACTTCGCCGATATCTCGCTTGACTTCGGCTATCTGCCGATCCACCACATCAAAACGCAAGTCCAGATCCTCTTTTATGGCCTTGATATCGCGTTCTTGTCCAGAAGCAACACCGAGAAGCATAGTAAGGCGATGATTCACTTGTTTGATATCGTACGCCTGCTCAGAGGTGGTGCTTTCTGTTGCTTTTCTCCGCTCATAGAGGCGCTCTAGTTCTATATCAGCAACCCTTTGTTCTAATGCTGCTATTCGATCTTCTTGCGTTGACATGATACCTCCAAGCCCAAACAACGACTATCATCAATCTGCTAGAAGTATAACAGACGTTGAGGGCAATTGCTAGAAGAAACTTCCTACAGACACAAAAGTACAGGGTAACATCTCCCTGGATGCGTTGCACAACATGCCATCTAGGGCAGCGACGTCTAGGTGCAAGTACCCGGCTCGGCATGTTGTGCAACGCCGTGTGTATTTTTAGCGGGATCGACCAAAAACAAACCTGCGAAACCTGCAAACCTGCAAGAAATATAAATTTCAGGTAGTATAACAGACGTTGCACTGTTCGCAAACACTCTAAAAACACTCAACCTTGACACCAAAAAGGGGCAGATTTCGATAGGCATTATTAGACATGATTGGACAAAAATAACCCGTTCCAAGCTCAAAGAGGAAACGACCACAGGGCTATCTATCCTCTGAAAGAGTGTGATATACTCAGTCCATTAACAGAGGATCGACTACACGAAGTGAAAACAGGCTGGCTTGCAAAGCCATACTAAAACATCTGGGAGCGGTAAAAACTACTCTCTGACACCAAATTTGACACTAAACGAGGCTCAATCACAAAACGGTAGCTTGTACCTGGACTACTCATCTCTTGCTTCTCTTGCATAACACCCAGGCTCCTTTCTCTCAATTAAATACCAAAAGATTGAGCCCATAGCGGCCTAGATTCGTTGACCTCAGATCACCTTCCTTGCTATCCACTCTCATTGGCTAAATAGGTCCATACTCCGCTGTAGTGCGGAGGTATGTGCGATTTTCTCCATATTCTGGCAAAGGTTCTTACCCATATCGTGGTTCTTCCGCAGGCTGACACTGTTGGCGAACCCTCTCCTTCTCATATAATGAGAAAAGAATTGTTCAGAGACGAAGAGACGAGAGACGAGACTCGATGCGAGGAGGAGAAAGACATGTCACTCAAACCAGAACCTATTCATCCCATCCCTCAAGAAACGGCGCGTATCGCCAAGGCAGCGTTCCCAAAGGGGAGTCTCTTTATGCGCATGCGAGACGAACTGGGTATTCTCTATCAAGATGAAGCGTTCGCCGCCCTGTTTCCGCAAGATGGTCAACCTGCTCTCGCGCCCTGGAGACTTGCACTCATCACCATTATGCAATTCGCCGAGAGATTGCCTGACCGTCAAGCAGCCGACGCAGTGCGAGCTCGTCTCGATTGGAAATATGCCCTCGGTT
>WNFX01002466.1_pt1 | contig 18749 bp, 28 predicted proteins | sample 5400111 | NCBI WGS metagenome assembly WNFX01 (sample SAMN13153363, study PRJNA577476) | soil metagenome | isolation source: 40 cm soil or saprolite under grassland replicate 1 | place: USA:California | collected 2016-06-15 | reverse complement strand
ACGGGCCTGAGCGAGGCCAAGAGCACTATCAGCCATCGATGCCGTCCAGATCGGGAGGCTGGCATCGACGAAGAGTTCCCAATCCACTTGTGGGCTGGATTCCTCTACATCGTGACCCAGTGCGGCCAGTTCGTGGCAGACCATCGAGACGGTGTCTGCATACTCTTTATCAACAGGCACTCCTGACCAGGACTGCGTAGTCATCGCTATGCGTAATCGTCCAGGAGGAGCACCAACTTCCTGAGCATAGGGACGTTCAGGCGGGGCGGCGAAATATTTGTCTCCAATACCCGGACCACTCACAACATCAAGCAAGGCCGCGGTATCTCGCAGCGTCCTGGCCAGAGCAAAATCAACGCCGAGACCTGAGAGGCGTTCGTCGGAATCCGGTCCAGGCGGGATACGTCCCCGTGTTGGCTTGAGTCCAACCAGTCCGCACCAGGCAGCAGGAATCCGAATCGAGCCGGCTCCATCGGTCCCATGCGCCACAGGGATCGACCGGGCCGCCACCAGGGCCGCTGATCCTCCGCTTGATCCTCCTGTACTGCATGAGGGATCCCATGGATTGCGTGTGGGTCCATTTGAGACGGGCTCAGTGGTAGCGTTGAAGGCGAACTCCGGGGTCGCAGTCCGCCCCAGCGTGACCAGCCCCGCCTGCTTAAAGCGTGTCATGAGATCGGTATCATGGGGAAAGACGATCCCTTCCGCGGTTAGCCGTGTTCCTATGCCTATCTTGACTCCTGCCGCGTGAAGCGAAAAATCTTTGATGGCGAAGGGAACCCCGGCAAAAGGTCCAGTGATCGAGGAGGGCAGCGCTTGCTCAAACAGATCTCCGACGAGAGCGTTCAAGGTCGGATTCACGGCCAAAATCGCCTGACGAGCGATTTGTTGCACTTCCTGAGACGAAACCTGTCCGCTCTTTATCAGATGTGCGAGACCAACTGCATCGTACTCAATATACTCTGAAAAATGCATAATGCCTCCAGTTTTCGTAGGTATAAGACGTATTCATGCCTGTGAAACGACTTTACATATTGCGGACGACCTCCCATAACGAGACTTTCTGCAGAGCACAAGGTCCACTTCTACCTGAAACTCTCCGGTAGATGAGCTACAGTATAGCACACACAGAAGCAAGGACGGAAAAACATGGAAGCGCCACTGGCTGAATAATTTGGCCCCTAAATAGGAACTATGAAATAGCTGTGTTGCTGTATGGAACGAGCATCTACTATTTTCGGAGTTTCCGAAGGGCATTTGGGTCCTTTCGTGCTCATTTCATTTCGGGGTTACGATAGAATTCACATAGTTGCTGTTGATGTCATTATGGCGGGCTACTATTAAGAACCTTTCAGCAACCGAGGAAGCAGTCTTAGCTTGGCTTTTTTCAGGCTTTACGATCCAATCTTCACACTATACCAGATCCTCCGGTAACGGCACTCCTACTCTCACCAGTACCTGTACTGGCTACTTAGTACATACTTTCGAATAAAGCCGCTGTAGGTAGGATCGAGTCTGCCTTCACTGGTTGCAGATGGATCTGCAACGAGGATACAATTTAAGGATGTGAACATGTGCTCACAAGGCAACCCGAAAATAAACGTATCTTCCCGAAGGAGAAGTGCATTTGTGAACCTGATTCATTCCTGTCTCAAGCGGCTCGTTGGTACGTCTGTGAGCGTACTCCATACTCGCTTTGTTCACTGGACCAAACCACCCGCTTGCTCCTTGCCCCTTGGGACACTCGCAGATCTCACCAGAAGCAGACCAGAGTTCATAGCCGAAAATGCCCTCTTACGACAACAACTCCTTATCCTCAAGCGGCAGGTGAAACGGCCAATATGCACGAAGACAGATCGAATCCTTCTCGTGCTCTTGGCAAGGGCTGTTCAAGCCTGGAAGCAAGCGCTCTTTATCGTCCAGCCAGAAACACTCCTGCGTTGGCATCGTGAGCTCTTCCGCCTGTACTGGAAGCGTAGGTCAAAGGTCCATGCGACTGACCCGAGGATATCTCCAGAGAACGTGGCTTTGATCAAGGAGATGGCGGCGCACAATCGACTGTGGGGCGCCGAACGGATTCGCGGTGAATTATTGAAGCTGGGTATGCATGTGTGTAAACGCACCATTCAGAAGTATATGAGGTCAGTGCGGGTCCCCAGCCAAAAGGTCAGAAGTGGAGCACGTTTCTGCACACCCATGCCAAAGATATCTGGGCCTGTGATTTCTTGCAGGTGAGCGATCTCTTCTTTCGCTCGCTCTTTGCTTTTTTCATCATCGAGCTCCAGTCCCGCAGGGTGATCCATGTCGGAGTCACCCAATCCCCGACTGATATCTGGGTGGCGCAACAGCTTCGGGAAGCCACCCCGTATGGGCAGGCACCGAAGTATTTGCTCTGTGATAACGATAGCAAGTTCGAAACCTGTTTTGTGCGAGTGGCAGCGACAAGTGGCATAGAAATGCTCAAGACGCCTTATCACGCTCCCCGAGCCAATGCGATCTGTGAGCGATTCTTGAGGAGTGTGCGGCAAGAATGCCTTGACCACCTGCTAATCCTTCATGAGAGGCAACTCCAGCGCATCCTCAATGCGTATGTGATGTATTTCAACCAAGCACGACCGCATCAAGGGATCCAGCAGCAGATTCCCGCATCCTCTGGATCATCTGGTTCCACTCCACACGAAGGAACAAAGGTGGTTGCTGTTCCGATATTAGCCGGACTACACCATGACTATCGAAAGGTTGCTTAAAGAGGATAGAACTGGGCCGACCATCCAATACAGAGTCGAGGTATACCAAGAGATCATCATCGTTGGTGAAGATTTTTTAAGTAAAGCAGACCTATAGCCTTTCATCCATCTAGCTTCCTGGAGCGCATGCTGCAAGGAAGCACCTGTTTTTCTTGCATGATTGAGTCTTCCTCTCCGAAGCAGCGAGAGGAACAGGTTCCCCTTGTCCCTCAATCGTGTTCCCTGCCAAGGAAAAATATTGATCGGGTAGGCGTAGTCCGATCATTTTGCGAACGGATGTGCCAAGTAGCCATTACAGGTGGCCTTCCACAGCTGTTGTGCAGTCCAAGCGTCGGTAGGACATCGTGTGACCCCCACATGGATCACCTTGCACGATGGCAGTTCGATGATGAAGAAGGCGAAGAGCGAACGGAAGAACAGGTCGGTGACCTGCAGGCGCATCGCAGGCCCAGATATCCCCGGCATGATGGTGAAGGAAGGTCGCCCAGTTCTGCCCATGTGGTCGAGTCGTGTGCACCTGTCTCATGTATTTCTGAATGGTGCGTTTGCTGTCTCGAATACCTAACTTGAGTAATTCGCCGCCGATTCGCTCCGCTCCCCAGAGTCGATTCTGTTCCGCCATTTCCTTAATCAGCGCCACGCTCTCTACGGCTATCTTCGGTTTGGGAGCAGCTGATCTGGATGTGTATTTCCAATACAGTCTGAATCCCTGGCGATGCCAGCGCGAGATTCGTCTCTGGCTGGACAATGAACAGGGCTTGCTTCCATGCTCGAGCGAGAAGGACCAAGATCATCCGATCCGTCTTCGTGAATGCTGGTCGTTTGACCTGCCGACGGAACGGAGGATAATGAGTTGTTGCCGCAGGAAAGCGTTTTCTGCCACGAGTTCGGACTTGCTTCTGCTGAGGTCTGTCAGCGTTCCCAACATGAGAGCGGTGGTGGATGGTTTGGTCCAGTCGACGAAGAGCTGGTGGAGTGATTGAAGGCAAAGGCCTGTCAACCGCATGATGAAGGTGAGAATCCCAAGCACAGTGTACGTTACCCCTTCTGAAGATGAGCAGGTGAATACATTTCGATTCTACTCTCCTTCAGAGGTATCAGCAAGATGCGAGAGTCATGGGAAGGTGTTCTCAAAGGCCTCATTTGGCGAACGGATATGGCAAGTAGCCAGCACAGTTCTCCATGCCAAGTTCTCTTCTGAGTTCTGACGCTTCCCTCTATGATACCTCTTTGTTCTATGGTATAGTACAGGAAAATGGTCAGAGGGAGAGCGCGGGTGCAGTATCGGGATCTTATTTATCGCATTCATGCGCGCCAGTCCATGTTTTCGCGCTCTATTTCTGATGAGTGCGTAGAGCAGGTCTTACAGAATGGTGAAGTGATAGAAGTTTATCCACATGCGTTTCCGTTTCCGGCGAAGTTGCTGCTTGGGTGGTGCAACGGACGCTCGATTCATGTAGTAGTCGCAGAAAATAGTAGCAAGCAGCAAGTGATAGTGATCACAACATATGAGCCAACCATCGATAAGTGGGAGGCGGATAAAAAGACCAGGAGGAAACACCCATGAAGTGCGTGATCTGTCAATTTGGAGAGACTGAGCCAGGAACCACCACGGTCACTCTTACGAGAGGTGAGACGACTGTTGTCATTCGTGATGTTCCCGCTCAGATCTGCACCACTTGCGGCGAGGAATATGTGGATGCGGCTACGGGTAAGCGACTTTCTCAAATTGCGGAAACAGCTGTGATTGAGGGCGTACAAGTGGATGTGCGTCGTTATAAAGCTGCGTAGATTCTAGCGCCCTGTAGGTGCTCTTTAGGTGGTTCTGTTGCAAAAAATTTGCGATGCCAAGTAGTGACACGATTTTCGAAGCATTTGAAGCAAATAGTAGTAAAAAACGGCACTCCTTCTTCATTTTCTACCCGAGAAAGGAGCGAAAACCTCTCACCAGATAGATCCCTCCAATTTTTTGAAACAGAAGGAAGCGTCAGAACTCAGAAGAGAACATGGCATGGAGATCGCTTGTGAGGTATGCTTGGGGGAAGCATTCAGCTGAATGAGGAGTGACCCATGAACTGCCCGCACTGTGCTTCAACGGCAACCACAGAACAGACCAAGCAAACCAGGCTTTGCTATCGAACGTTCCGCTGCTCTGCGTGCAAGCGTACCTTCAATGAGCGTACTGGAACCCCGTTCAATTTTCTGGAGTACCCGACCGATACCGTTCTGCTTGTTGCTCTCTGGCGCCTGGGCAACAAGTTGAGCCTGCGCGAGCTGGCCGAGCTGTTTCTGGAGCGCGGCTTTGAGTTCACCCATGCGGCCGTCCGGGACTCTTAAGCGCGCTTTGCTCCACTCCTGGCAGACCAACTGCGGGCCCGCGCGACGTGGACAAGCCGGGCGATCCTGGTAGGTTGATGAGTCGTACGTCACCATCAAAGGGCAATGGTGTTATCTCTCTCGGGCCATTGATCGGGATGGCAAGCTGGTTGACTCGATGGTGAGTGAGAAGCGAGATATGGAAGCAGCCAAGCGCTTTTTCAAGCAAGCCGTCGATGTGGTTGGTCACGCCCCAGAACGGGTGACGACCGATGGCCAAGACTCCTACCCGCATTCCATCCGCCAGACCCTGGGCAGTGACGTGCGCCACCGAACCAATCACTCTCTCAACAAGCGACTCGAGCAAGATCACCGTGGCATCAAGCAGCGCTCCTCCCCGATGCGTGGCTTTGGAAGCGTGGCCTCAGCCTCACGCTTCTGCCGTGCCTTCGATGAAGTGCACCAGTTCTTTCGGGTCCGGACCACCATGAAACAACAGGTTTCCCTGCTGCAACAACGATTTGCTCAACACCGCCGTCACGCGTCCTGCGAGAGGATAATGATGGTGTAGGGACCAATACCCACATTGCCCATGCAGGGCATGTTGTCCTTCGCGTCAGGCTGTGCCGACGTATCGTAGCTTAGGTGATTGCCGAAGTCAGTGCTATAGCCGTTCCAATCGCTATTGAAGCGCACCTTCCAGAGACCTTCACGGGGAAAGCCGATCGCATAGCTGTCGTAGGCGCGATTCGCCATATTGAGCACGACGATCACGTCGTCGCCAGGCCCTCCCAGATTCCAGCGGTGAAACGCGATCACCTTGTCGCTCTCGTTCACGTGATGCACATGGATGTGCTGGCTCCGCAGGCCGCGCGTATTGTTGAACCAGTTGCGACGCAAATGAATGAGATCCCGGTAGAGGTTCACAATCCCGCTAAAGGCCGTGGTCTTACTCCAGTCGAGCTGGTTCTTATCGTTCCAGCAACCCCATTCTAGGAATTCTTGGCCCTGGAAGATCATCGGAATGCCGGGAGCCGTAAAGACGATGCCGGCCCCAAGCGTAGAGCGTTTCTGGGAATACCAGCTCGTCGCCTTGCCGCGCCAAATAGCTTCTGGTAGGCGGCCATTACCCTGGCCACAGGCAACGGCATCGTGGGACTCCGTGTAAATCACGCGCTCAAAGGTATCCGTATTGAAGCGATGGACCTGCGCGTTGCTGACGGCAGCCATATTGCGCTCGTAGTCGTATACGGCAGTGATCGCGTCCCGGATGGTTTGTACGAACATGCTGTCCCATTAGGCATCGAAACCAGCACCCCCTGCGCTGGTATCCTTCGTGATCCACTCATTGTCCTTCAGATCTTCCGCGATGCTGATCTTCCAAGGAGTGTGAGCGTCGATCTCGTTGTTGATCCATTGCATCAGGCTCCAGCCTTCCGGGATATCATCCGCTGGATCGCTGTCGCCGTGGACCTTGCGAATATACGCTGTCGCATCCCAGCGCAGCCCGTCGACATGGCGATGGTCCAACCAAATGAGCACGTTTTCCTGGAGGTACCAACGTACCTCCCCCCCGTAATCGGCCCGATTATCGGGCCGATTCTTGTCGCCCCACGGGGTCCACGCGCGTCCATCGTTGTACAGGTAGATCCCGCCATAGCCGTCCTGACTCCAACCGTCAAACTGCCACAGGCCATCCTCGCCGAGTTCGGGCCCAAGATGGTTGTACACGACGTCAAAAATGACCGCGATGCCATGCTGGTGTGCTGCCTCGACAAAATCCTTGAAGGCATTGATGCCGCCAAACGACTGCTCGATAGCATAGATATAGGCAGGATTGTAGCCCCAGGAGGTATCAGTCGTGAACTCGCCCGCCGCCATGACTTCGATTGCGTTGACGCCGAGGTCTCGCAGATAGGGGAGGCGCGCTTTGGCATCAGCGAATCGGCCAACAGGGGGTCCTGCCGCCGCAAACGTGCCAATATGGATTTCATAAATGACGAGCTCGTTCCACGACGGCATCTGGAACTGGCCGTCCGCCCAGGTATAGTCGAAAGGATGGATCACCGAGTCTGGGGGCGTGTGGGTGCTGTCGATTTCGCGGGCATACGGGTAGTTCCGCCAGAGTCCGGTGCCGTTGACAAGAAGATAGTACTTGTAGTGCTGCCCCACGGTGGCCCCGACGACCTCCCCTGACCAGACCCCGTTGCTGCCTTCCAAGGCCAGCGGATTCGCCGTCGTGGACCTGCTATTAAAGTCCCCCGCGACGGCGACACTTTGTGCATGCGGGGCCCAAACGCGGAAGGTGACCCCGTTTGCTGACGGGTTGGCACCCATCGGACGATCTGTTCGAATTGGCATCTCCTAGACCTCCTCAAATGTGTTGCGCGTTGAGTAGACAAGACAGGTTTTTATAGAACCGTTCAAGGTGTAGGAGCCGAAGTGTCGCTCTTCCACCTCAACGTCACTTTATAGTTCGCGTCGGTGCTCGCAGAAGCAATCACCACGCCTACTGCTGCATTCAAACTAAACTCCATATCGATCTCATCCGGCTTCTGCGCCAACCCACGGAGCGTCGTGATAACCTTCTCCGTTGCTGGTCGAATCTTACTGAGTGCCTGCTCAAACGGGTCACCATATTTTTTCGGGAGAATCCTACGCTAAGAGATGGAATGGCTTCTCAGGCTGCTCTATCAACCCGTGATGAAGAACGAGGTGAACAGAGGAAAGCCTTTCGGATGCATCTTTTGCTATTTAAATGACAAAATGCGCTCATCGAAAAGCTCTTCAATAGCCTTAGCGTAGGATTCTTCCGAAAAAATACAGTGACCCGACTTTGCAGGGAACCGGCCCCGCCTACTGTGCTCCGAGTAATACAGACCCGAGCGTGGGGCCAACTACATACATAGCAAAGAAGACCATTCCTTTTAGGAGTATATGACATGCCCTGCCAATCGGTGAAGGCGTGAAGGGCCACATGGCTGCTGCACGTATTACCGAGAATGTGTGGCCAACTCCGTGCCCCGCCAGCCCGTCCGAAGAGGACGGGCTGGTAGCAACTTCGGGTGGTTAGTCCACCCGAGTCGTACGCCGGACTTGGGCCGTCACCCAACGTTGGCTCTGTCCCGTTCTCGTTGACGGTGACCTCGTTGGCCACATGTGTCTCGCCCTCGTCGTCGGCGTAGCAGCGAGGGCCGAGCGTGCTGTCGAGGATCACCTCGTCACTCTTCTTCAGGCTGTCAGCGATGTTGCTTGCCAGATCACGCCACGCGACACAGTGATGACACACTGTTGCGCCCGTGACGTACTTCCGCTTGCGTCACTCGTCTCCTCGCGCGTGAGAACCAACTTCGTCGTCGAAGCGAGCAAGCACCCCCTTTGGCCTGTCGGTCCGATTCTGACGAAAAAGTACTGTGTACCATATAACTAATGCTGAGCTTACACTTTTTCTTCTTTGATGCATCGAAAGCATGCTCTTCTTCCTGGTAGAGAGCCGTTTTTCGCCTGTGCGCGTCTCTTGTCATTCTGCTATTCTTTGTAAAGGACAAGAAGCTTCAGGAGGTTGTGTGGCAAAAAAATCCCGGGAACGCAACAAGTGTGAAGGCCTCCTTCTTGCTCAGCTTAGGCGGCCACTGCAAACAGGTGGGCGATGAAGGTAACCTGACTTTTGATGTCTCCTTTCCCTTGTGCTGGCTACTTGGGATATCCGTTCTAAAGTGAGAGGGAAATGAGCACTGGAGAAAACCTTGCCCGTTCTGAGGAGAAAGAGGAAACGATGTGAGGAGAGCTCATCGTCAGCGCATTTTTATTGGAACGGATATCCCAAGTAGCCAGTACACCACAGGCGACCTTGAGTCAGCCGAGGTTGGGTGCGCACATACTGCTGATATTCGGAGCGCGCCTCTCGCTTCATCAGCTCTACATACTCCCCGAAAGGCATCGTCTTTCCATACAAGCCTTTGATCGGGATCGACTTGATGAGCTTCCCTGGCTGCCAGATCTCGAAGTGCTTCTCAGCAGCGTTCACCCAACAGGTGACCCGCTGACCAGCGAGGATTCGGCTCACATAGTAGTCTTGGCAGTTGATGGTGAGATCGCCCTTGGCCCGTATGGTCCGCGCAAAGGCTCGCTTATTAACCTGCACGAGCCAGCGGAGAGTCACGACGGTCTGGGGAACAGCAGGCAAGGTCGGAAATGCTGGGGAGGCCACGCGAGGCGGTTGGTTGCCGCAGGAGCGCGCCTGATTGGGACGCTCCTGGTTGTAATGAGCGAGAAACGTCTCGGTGAGCTCAGCAACCTGCGAGAGCGTGACTGGCCGATGGACCTGCAAGCACTCCTGACCAAGCGAGCGATGAAAGCGCTCAACGTAGGCGGCAGAAATCGGGTCAATGAGGAGGGATGACATTGGGTTGCACGCCAAGACAGAGCAGGAAGCGCACGAGCGCGGAGGGGAAATCCCGTCCCGCAGGGCTGCCGACAAAGCGGGGGTCATTGTCAAAGGTGAGCATCTGGGGCAAGCCATGCTCGCACAAAAACACGGCCACCACCTCTAAGAGCACTTCGGCATCGAAATCGCCACGCACCTCACGGTGCAACCAGAACGAGGTACCAGCATCGACGAAGTTGGCGATCTCCACCACATATTGCCGCTTGCCCTCTGCGGAAGCCTGCACGTGACTTCCATCTTTCAGATCGAACTGGACTTCCTCCCCTGGCTGTCGCGGTTCGAAAGGTTTGGGCTTGCGCCGGCGGTCCTGAGCTATGCAGCCTGCTTGGCGAAGGATCTTCCAGATGGTGGTCTGGAAGCGCGGCAGGCGCACACCAGCCTGTTGGAGTGCGGGGTCGCGATGCACATAGTAGAGGATGGCTTCTGGCCCCGGGACACGCTGCAAGTTCTCAGGCGGCGCCAGGCGGATCTCCAAGATACGCTGCACGACGGCTGGCTGGGAGACGATGGAGGCAGGTGGCGTGTGGCGGGCACGCGAACGGGAGTGTAAGGCCATGACATCACCGGGATCGGCCTGGTGCAGGCGCTGGAGCCATTTGCTCACCCAGGAACGTGACATCGAGAGCGCATCAGCCAAGTCTTGATGGGTCCACTGCGGGTGCTGCTGGGCCAGCCAGCGTAACGCAGCTCTTTTGGCAATCAAATCCGCTTCAGAGTGCCTAGGAATCTCTCCTTTCAATCGACGGTAGGATGGCTTGGTGTCTACGTCCATTCTACCGTATCGGACTTCCTCTGCTCGCTTAGATAGCTTGTTTGCTTGGGTACGATGTGGTGTGGAGAAGCACGTCATGATGAGGGTAATCCATACACAACGAGTCGTTCACCGCTTCCTTCAAAAAGGAACACTCAGATCCTGGCCACGCTCAAGCTCAATGTGGTATTAACTGACCCACCCGGCCTCGGGGTGGATGTGATGAGGAGATGCGCGCCCATTTACCGCAAGTTCTTCACGTATGTACCAGAGAAAGGAAGCTGTCAATAGCGCCTGCCAATGAGGTACGTGCCCCAGTTCGTCTCGAATGACGCGAAACTCAATACCTGTGCTTGCTAGCGATGATAGCTGTGCTTGGGTGAAGAGAGAAAAGTACGCACGCAAGGCCCATTCTTTCAGCGTGAGTAGGCAGAGGAGCACTCAGCAACACTCATCAGTGAGGCGTTGCTAGAAAGAGACCGGAATGAGAAAGAACATATGTTATATAATTACTAGAAAAATCAATAAATAATCGAGTCAGAACCGACGGGCGTCCGATTATCCGCAAGAAGGCCAGCGTGACAGGCAGACACAAGAAGCCAGTTCGTCTTCACAACGCACAGCTGTTTTCTTGTTCTGCGTCATTTATCTCAGGAGGGTTGGCCCACGTAGCCAGCACACACTACACTCCTTGCCACCTTCTGATACAGCTATCAGAGTGTGACGCCTCTGTCTTCTAGGCGTTCTTGAAGAGATTGTCTCGTAGCCAGTGGAGCGAGAAGAGAACCACGCGCATAGAGCAGAATACCCTCGCGAGCGAGATTGTCAAGGAACATGGAGTCCCAGGTTCGCATCGTCCGATCAGAGAGCACTACATTGACCTCACGAGGAGCATCAAGGTGAAGCGAGCACGCATCGATGATCGTTGCAAAGATGTCTTCCCGATAGGGCTTGACGAGGCGATCTGTCGTGTCAAAGATGGCCAAGAGGTCCACATCACTCGGACAGGAGTCGTCAAGAGGTCGCTCTTCATGGCGGGCAACAGAACCGAAGAGGATCACTGCGAGCAAGATAGTGGCATGGCGCTTGATCAGCATACCAACCGTTTCTTCGACAAGAGCAGACGTGGCTTCGTCCAGCCATGCTGGAATAGGTGCCATCTTCATGAAACCTCCCTTCTAAGTCGTTGCCCAGGTACGAATGCGCTCAAGCAGATCGAGTGCCTCTTGGACTTCGCCCTCGCCTGCTTGGTTGCCGTAAAATCCTGCCTGCCTCACATCTTCAAAATTACGCCACCATTGGGCGAGGTGTTGCTCACCTAGACCCACGAGCTAGGCGGTTAAGCCCTGATGCTTGTCTCGGTGTTGCTGGTACTTGTGCATGCATCCGTAGCTAATCCAATGGTAGGCCGCTCCCCAAGCAATTTCAAGAATGGCAACAGAGGTCGTGGGATCAGGAAGCGCGAGTGCAATTGCTCGTTCGAGGCTCTCAGCGTGGTGGTGATGGGCATCTGCTTTCATTGCTTCTCCTTGCTTGTTTCAGTTCCACATGGGCCGACTATCTCCTTCTAGCACTTCCTCTGTAGTGTAGCATGACAGGCCAAAAAACGCGAGTCTCTGATTAGTATGGACCTCGGTCTACAATCACCATCTCAGATGCGGGCTTGTCACTGCCAAACAATCGGGCAAGACGTTCGCGCTCTTCCTGTTCTTCCTGGTTCAAAGGGCGCTGTGTGGCGAGGCTCGCAAGCTTCCCTTCACGATAGAGTTTCTCAGCCAGTTCGCGTCCTGTCATTGGGCGTTTTTCTGCAGAAGCTGTTTGTAGATGCTGGATCAGCTCACGCAGAAGCGTTTCTGGCGGCTCTCCTCTCTTGGCCGCTTCTGCAGCCAGCACCTGGTATTCCTGGTCAGTCAAGATGACGGTCATTTGGTGCGCCATGAAGATTATCTCCTTCTTTACGAAGAGTTCATGTACTGCTGATTATTCAGAACTTCCCTCTCATCCTTAGTTGGGATTATATAGAGGTAAAGGCAATACAGCAATATGGACTTCCTGCTACCCTATAACTTCGCCTTGGCTAACTCATCCTTTAGCGCTGGCAGATTATGATGCTGCTCACGTAGCGCTGCAATATATCTTGTCCATGTATCACTTTTGCCTAGCTTTTGATAGAGCCGTCGAATACTCGTCAGATACTGGCACGCGACCTGATAATTTTCGCGCCCTCACCACTCGATGCGCGTTTCGACATATGCCTGATAAATCTCGATGGACTCTTGCGGGTGGCTGTCTTCAGCAGCTTTCGCGACCTTAATGCCAGCATCGAAATTGCCAGAACCGTAGGGTCCGGTTCGACGGTCTTCCGTCTGCCTCTCAGCTTGTAGGAGTTGTAATGCCAGTTCAACCTTGCCTTCGTCAAGGGCAATTTCGATCTGAAGCGCGGTAATGTGCGACTGCTGCACATAAGCCATGATCTCCGTCCGCACCGCTTCCCAGCGATCCAGTTGTTGTGCAAGCTGGCGTATCTCCCGATAGCGCTCGATGGTTGCGGCAAGTGGATATGCTCGAAAGAGGCGCTGCGCCATGTCCAGTGCGCCTGCAATATCTCCCCTGGCTTGATAACGCTCTTTGAGCCATTGCAGGAGCCGGGTATCGCTGGATTTTTTGACGCGTTCCTCGATCAAGTGTTCAGCGGCAGCTTCATGGCCCTGCTCACCGAGAATGGCTGCAATCTCAAGGATGTCGTAATTGTCCACGTGTTGCGCTTCTACCAGTGCTTCCTCCAGCTGCCCACGGTTCAGCAGTCGCTCGATCAGGTAGTCGTAGCTCTCCGTCTCGCGGCAGATTCGCATGAAGGTCTCATCGTCGATGGTATCCGCTTCCAGGCCAAGCAGTAAATCGTCAAAGTCCTCACTCTCGCTCACATCATCGGCATGCCAATCGATATCCAGGTCAAACGCTTCCCGTACCCACGTTGCGACCATCAGCCGCTCTTCTAGAGTCGTCCCCCTGACCAGCATTGAAGGAACTCTACTGCTCATGACCGGTTCATCATTTTCCAGGCTCGAATCGAAGTCGTAGACATCATACAACGTCTGGATGATTTGCTTGCGAACGGCAGCATCGCCCTGTTCTCCACGAAGACACCTGCCCAAACCTTCTACACATTCCTCGACCACATCATCTAAGTCACCCTCGTAAGGGTGCCAGTGGAACGAATCATAGTTGTCGAGAATGCCTCGAATAATGATATCGTAGAGTGTAGCAGCATCGGCATAATCCTGTTGCTGGACATAATCGTTTCCGACATCAACGATTCTCAACAGTGGCCCAGCTGCCCTACCTTCTGATCCCCAGGTGTTTCTATCAGTCGTATAGAAAATCTCATCGACCTGGCGCCGATAGAATTCTGGATTGAATGGAAGGCGCTGCGGTCTCTGAGATGGAGTGGTTTGCTGAGCTGTTTCTATCAGCCCTGTCAGGTCAGGATACAGCTGTACCATACGCTTGATAAGGGTCAGCAGGTCTGCTTTACTGAGATGTCCTAATGTTGACTCTATATCCTGTTTGTCGGGTGTTGGAGTACTCATTGTCGCCTCCCAGCATTAAATAGAGGAAAAGTAGGGATCGTCGCGAATCGTCTCTATACACTCATCTACCGTCAAGTCCGTGTATATCTGTATCCACTGGCCGGTATAGCGCATAAACGAGAGGTGAAAGCGCCGGTTCCCGGCAAATTGCATCCGTGCAAATTTTGCCTCGAAGCTTGGCTCTATTGGATTGGGGCCTGCCATGCGATATTCGGCGCAGAAGTAGAATGCCTTGTGGTGCCACTTGCCGTAGATAGCGACAATATAATTGAACTGCGGATTCTCCGGCGGTGGCTGGATATATTTCGGCTTCAGTACCGTCTCGATAAGCTCGTTCGCCTTCGTGGTGACTTCCATTTGCAGCGCTTCTGGGAGAGAAGCCGTCGATGTTTTGCGTGGATACATCGCCCACCGATTGATTTCCTTTGGCATCCAATTCCTCCTTGTCATGCAGGCGTGCCTAGAGTGTTTCTGAGTAGGTCGATGACCAGCCAAAAAGCGCTCGCAATCGTTGGCCTGGATTGAACTTGAAGACCCAGCTTTCAGGCTCTGGGCGCACATAGAAGCCGCCAAATCCGGGGAAAGTCACGCCTTTCCCAGCTTTAAAGCTTTCATAGAGCGTTTCGACAATGCCATCCACCCAGGCAGTTGCTGTTGCTTCGTCGGCATTCATCCGGGTAGCCAGCAGGCGAACGAAATCCTCTTTCTTGAGGCGATCAGTCATCACGTTTCTCCTTACAAACCGGCAGCCGCCAGTTCTTCTTTATGTGTTGAATGATGCCGATGAGTTCGGGTTTCTCGCGTTGTTCCAGATTCTTCTTCAACATGTCTATTCACGTTCCCTCCTACGGACAGGCTTCAGGTGATAGCTCTATCTTACCATAGTTGGCTAGATATGGCGGCAGTGCTTTTCTTCCTGCTGTTCATGTTCATATCGTATCCTGTTACTGACAACGAGTGAGTAATCAGCAGAGGAGGAATCGTATGACGAGGCAGACCTCAAAAGGAGGGTGTACCTTTTGTCACAGAGAGCTGAGTAAGGCAAGCCTGAGCAGGCACCTGCAAGCCTGTGAACAACGAATAGCAATGCAGGTCAAGACCCTGCGTATATCTGGTAGCCAACCATTCCGATGTCTGAGGATGTACAAGCAATCATTGCACGTATATACGATCTCTGTGAGAGAAGGATTCGATAAGCGTACCAGCGTGACAGGCAGACAAGTAAGGCCAGTCCTCCTTTTCAGCATATATGGTTGTTTTCGTGTACGTGTGGTACACTTAGTCAGGGAAGGAGGTAACACATGGCTTTGCAAGGAATACGGGGAATCGCCCCTGGAATTGTGCAGGACCCGGCTATCAACAGTGGGCGACCGATCATCGAAGGGACACGTGTCTTTGCCGATCGTATCATCGGACACCTTGAGAACGGTATGTCAATTGTAGAGATCTGCCATGAGTATGATCTGACACCGGAACAGGTAATGGCGGTCAAACAACTGAGTCGGGAGCAGATCCAGTACATAAAAGGTTATGCTGACGCACTTGAAAATGTAGTGTTAAGGTAAGAGAAGAATGATAGCTCGTCCACGAACGTTGTTGTTGGACGAAAACATGCCGCGCAAGATACTCACCTCCTTGCGAAAAGAAGGGTTCAATGCCACTCGAGTGTATGATGCGGGGCTGCGTTCGCAGCCTGATATTGCTATCTTTGCCTACGCTCGTACCCGTCAAATGACTATTATCACCTTCGACACCGACTTCCTGAATCGGACAGCGTTCCCACCGCCACACGCAGGCATCATCGTCCTACGCTCCTTTCCGAGGGACACCTCTGTTAACGAGCTGGCCTCTGCCGTGCTAAAGGCAGCGGCACAATTAGCTCAACTTGATATTTCCAATCGCGTCTATCGGCTTGATCCGAGCGGATTAGACGAAGAACTGTAAGGAAATCTAAAATCTTCCAACTTTCATCACCGCAAAGCCTTCAGTATAGGGGTATTACCTCCGCTCTTCGCGTATTTGTTCACGGACCGCTTTCAGCGCGCCGCTGGCTTCCCAACAAGCCGATAGCCATAGTTGCTCCGGGCGGTTAAGCGTAAGATCTGCTACCTTCCCATCCACGACAGCATATGGATGTTCCCATCCTGCATCACCCATAGAGAGTGTGCCGCGTTCCTGCTCGTAATCATACAAGAAGACAGCCTGCTCGCCATTCTGGTTCTCGAAGTAGCTGCGATAAACACCTGGGAAGGTCTGCTCATCAATCTGTGGCGGTGTGCCAGAAGCTTCTCCATGATGATTGGTGACCTGAAAAAGCAGTTGGTTACTCATCTTAATTCACACTCCCACTCGTTTGTATGTGACAACTTCATTGAAATAATGCAAATGTTCTATCAGTTCTTCCACGAAGAGTTGGTCTTGCACGCCTCCTTTCCACTCAGAGCGATCAATCGTCCCAAGGCACCTCAGAAGAATAGACATGTCAGCAGTGCTTTTCTTCTTGCTGTCCATATCGTATCCTATGACTGCTGGAAAATAAGCAAGAAGGAGGGAAGGAAGAAAAGCATATGGCAAGGCAGACATCAGCGGGAACGTGTACCTTTTGTCATGGCGAGTTCAGCAAGTCAGCCATGACCAGGCATCTGGAGACATGCCAGCAAAGAATAGCCGCTGAAGCGAAAGCAGGAAGCCGCCAGAAGCCGCAGAAAACCAGGAAATTCCATCTCGTGGTGGAGGGACGCGACCTCCCAATGTACTGGATGCACCTGGAAACCACAGCCAGCACGACCCTGGCAACATTGGATCAGTTTCTCAGGAATACCTGGCTCGAGTGTTGTGGGCATCTGAGTGCTTTTGAGATTGGAGGCGTTCGCTACGCTGTCGATGCAGGCATGTACGACGATTGGGATAAGGGCGAGAAAAGTATGCGAGTGCGCCTGGAGAAAGTACCGAGTCCTGGGCAAACATGTTCCTACGAATATGATTATGGCACGACGACGGAGCTAAAGCTGAGAGTGATCTCGGAGTATGAGGTGGAAACGAAAGGGAAAGCCATCCAGGTGCTTGCCAGGAATACCCCGCCAGTAATCCTGTGCGAGGGATGCGGCAAACCGGCGACTGAAGTATGCTCACAGTGCATTTTTGACAATAAGGGCTGGTTATGTGATGACTGCGCAGTGGAGCACGAATGCGGGGAAGAGATGCTCCTCCCGGTGGTCAACTCACCGCGCGTCGGCATGTGCGCCTACACAGGATAAGCCGTAAGATCATCCTGTGTTTTGCTTGACAACCCAAAGTAGTGCTGAAACAGGTCAGCTGATTTTGCAAGACCTGTTTCGGTGAGTACCACCGACTTTGCCTTACTTCTCGGATTCTCGATCCAGCCTTTTTCATACAGCCGATCGAGCGTCTCCCAATCAAACCCCTTCCGGGCGCGATAATACTCGTGCAGGGTGAGTTGCAGCAGTGCAAGCACGATCTCATCTACTTTGTCACGATCAAAATCATCCAATTTGTCTTCCTTGCTTTCAGCCATTGCAGGAGATCAGTGTATCGAACTACTTAACACTCAATCAATCGCTCAGCTTTGTCTTCATCCCTGTAGTCAAAGAAGATATCCGCTATTCCTCTTGCAGCAAATCAGCCTTTTCTCTCAGCGCTTGATTCTCTTGTTGCAGCAGGTTGGCTTCTTCTGATATCATACCGCTACAGCATCCGCTCTGGTCTTTTTTGCAAGCTTTTTAGGATTCCAGAATATTTCGCTGGTAAGTTCTTGCATTATACATCAATTCTGCTAAAGGAACCAAGAAAGCGATTCTCTAAGACACAGTGCATACAGGCAGACATATTAGACCACCTCTACTTCTCCAGGGAGAGGATGCTTCATTTTCTGGAGAAAGTTCAGAGCGAACTCTTCCGGATACTCAAGGTATTAAAGCGCTTCCCAGGCTTATGGAAGATAGAGAATGGAGCGTGAGGGAAAAGGATAGCTCCTTATGATCATCTTCGTTGCTTGCCTGAACAACGACTGCGAAGCGTATTCTAAAATAAAAATAGTGTAATCTACTATCGATAGTAGATTACACTATAAATCGACGTAACCGACGAGTTTCGGCTCCTCTGTCACCAATTTTATACCTCTTCCTTACCCCGTCTGGAAAACTGTTTCTCAAGGTGCAACACCTGCTGGCAGAAGATGAACTATTTCAGAGAAGCAACCCTCCTCTGATAAGGACTATCCTGTAGGGCGACCTGGCGCACAGCACTCTTCTGCGTGGTGTGTGTCCCACCACCACAGGCGCTCAGTGCCAGAACGGTGATGACCAGGAGCGAGAGCAGCATCCTTTTGGACCTGAGGGTTGCCGTCAACGTTGAAGACAGAATGTTGGGATTCATAGCAAACCTCATGAAGATCTCAGGATCGACTGTCGAAAGGGAAGCGTGATCGTGAGCGACCTCTCGTGAGAGAACGTGCTGCTATCAGGGAGTAAATACGCCGTCTTCAACCGCCCCCAACGCTCGCAGCGTGGTCTTCTGCGCCTCGGTAAATTCCCTGATCCCTGTGATATTGAGCCGCTCGTAGGGCCGGTCGCGCCGCAATATCCTCACTTGCTCGTTGCTCGCGAGATCCCACACAACTAGCCAGCCTCTTGCCATCTGGGCAGCGCTTGAGCGACTGGACCGCCCCCTGATGTGCTTTTCGCACCCGCACACACTCCCCACGCTGCAAGTCCCACCAGCGCAGCATGCCATCTCTGCTGCCACTCAGCAACTGCGTTCCGCTCGGACTCCAGGCCAGCGCCTGCACGACCGCGTTTGGCTCGCTTAAGGTGTACAGGCACTCCCCGCTACGCACCTCCCAGACGAAAAGCTCTCCCCTACCACCGCCACTGCCCCCA
>WNFX01002464.1_pt1 | contig 18757 bp, 16 predicted proteins | sample 5400111 | NCBI WGS metagenome assembly WNFX01 (sample SAMN13153363, study PRJNA577476) | soil metagenome | isolation source: 40 cm soil or saprolite under grassland replicate 1 | place: USA:California | collected 2016-06-15 | reverse complement strand
GCGCGTGCAGAGCGGTGGCGAGGGTGGGCAGGGCGACGTTGAGGATCGTCGCGTCGAACCCGATGGTCAGCATGCTGAGCATGAGCGCGGCGAGGGCCCACCAGCGACGGTTGTTTTGCATGGCAGCTTCTCCCTTGTGGTTGTCTCTCGAATTTGAGAGTAACTCTTACTAGGGAGTAGGTGTCAACAGGTATTGGATGTCAGATCTGTGGGTCTTCGTCGGTGACTTGAGGTGGTTCGGGCTCCTGTCGGGTTCAGGGATCCAGTCGGGTTCAGGGGTCCAATCGCGTTCGAGGCTCCGGTCGGGTTCGGGGTGCAGCCCGGTTCCGTCCGACTTCGGCGAGGGCAACTGACCGTGCGACCCGCTTCGTTTCGACGTTGGTCGATATAACGCGAAAACAGCGCCCCGAACGGGACCTTATCGACCAACGTCTATGATGACCACCGATGCGTCGCCCGAATAGCCCGCTTTGTCGCAGCGACCAGAGTCGGCACACCCGACTCAGCACGACCCGACTCAGCACGACCCGGGCCACCGCGACCCGGGCCACCGCGACCCGGGCCACCGCGACCCGGGCCACCGCGACCCGGGCCGGCGCGACCCGGGCCGGCGCGGCTCAGCGGGTGGTGAACTCCGCGGCGAGCAGTTCGGCGATCTGGGCGGTGTTGAGCGCCGCACCCTTGCGCAGGTTGTCGCCGGTCACGAAGAGATCCAGCGCGCGCGGGTCGTCGAGTGAGCGGCGGATCCGGCCGACCCAGGACGGGTCGGTGCCGACCGCGTCGATGGGCATCGGGAACTCGCCGGTCGCCGGGTCGTCCACCAGGATCACCCCGGGCGCGTGCCGGAGCGCCTCGCGGGCGTCGTCGGCGTCGACCACGGTGCCGAACACGGCGTGGATGGCGACCGAGTGCCCGGTCACGACCGGCACCCGGACGCAGGTGGCGGACACCTTGAGGTCAGGCAGACCGAGGATCTTGCGGGACTCGTTGCGCATCTTCAGCTCTTCGCTGGACCAGCCGGCGTCGCGCAGGGAGCCGGCCCACGGCACCACGTTGAGCGCCAGCGGTGCGGGGAACGGGCCGAGGTCGTCGCCGATGGCCTGGCGGACGTTGCCGGAGCGGGAGCCGAGCGTGCGGTCGCCACTGATCTTGTCGATCTGGCTGAGCAGGGTGTCGATGCCGATCTTCCCGGCACCCGACACCGCCTGGTAGGAGGCCAGGACCAGCTCTTTCAGCCCGTACTCCCGGTGCAGCGGGGCAACAGCGACGATCATCGTGAGGGTCGTGCAGTTGGCGTTGGCGATGATGCCCTTGGGCCGGTTGCGCACCTGCTCGGGGTTGATCTCCGGCACGACCAGCGGCACGTCGGGGTCCATGCGAAAAGCGCTTGAATTGTCCACCGCGACCGCGCCGCGGGAGGACGCGATCGGCGCCCACTCGGCCGACACCTCGTCCGGGACGTCGAACATCGCCACGTCGACGCCGTCGAACACGTCGGGAGCGAGCGACAGGACCTTGAGCTCCTCGCCGCGCACGACGATGGTCTTGTCGGCCGAGCGGGGCGAGGCGACGAGCCGGATCTCACCCCAGACGTTCTTGCGGGCGGACAGCAGCTCGCACATCACCGCCCCGACCGCGCCGGTCGCCCCGACCACGGCCAGGGTGGGCAGCTCGCCCATCGAGGTCACCTCCCGGTACCGGCGTAGACAACCGCCTCTTCGTCGCCCCCGAGGTCGAACGCGTCGTGCACCGCGCGGACGGCGATGTCGAGGTCGGTGTCCCGACACACTACCGAAACCCGGATTTCCGAGGTGGAGATCATTTCGATGTTGACGCCGGCGTTGGCCAGCGCCGCGAAGAACGTGGCCGCCACGCCGGGGTGCGAGCGCATGCCGGCGCCGATCAGCGACACCTTGCCGATGTGGTCGTCGTAGAGCAGAACCTTGAACCCGATCTTGTCCTGCACCTTGCCCAGCGCGGCCATCGCGGTCGGGCCGTCGGTCTTCGGTAGCGTGAAGGAGATGTCGGTACGCGCGCTGGCCTCGGTGGACACGTTCTGCACGATCATGTCGATGTTGCTGTCGGCACCGGCGACCGTCTCGAAGACGCGGGCCGCGACCCCGGGCTCGTCGGGCACCCCGACGATCGTGATCTTGGCCTCGCTGCGGTCGTGGGCGACACCGGTGATCATTGCCTGTTCCACGGGAAGTTCCTCCATCGAGCCGGTGACCATGGTGCCGGTGCTGTGTGAGTACGACGAGCGGACGTGGATCGGGATCCCGGACCGCCGCGCGTACTCCACACAACGCAGCATGAGGACTTTGGCGCCACACGCCGCCAGCTCGAGCATCTCCTCGTACGTAATCTTCTTGATGTGTCGGGCGTTCTTGACGATGCGCGGATCGGCGGTGAAAACGCCGTCGACATCGGTGTAAATCTCGCACACGTCGGCCTGTAGCGCAGCGGCCAGCGCGACGGCGGTTGTGTCGCTGCCGCCGCGGCCGAGCGTGGTGATGTCCTTGGTGTCCTGGGCGACGCCCTGGAAGCCGGCGACGATCGCGATCGCGCCCTCGTCGAGCGCGCCACGCAGGCGGCCCGGAGTGACGTCGATGATGCGGGCTCTGCCGTGCGCCGAGGTGGTCAGCACACCGGCCTGGGACCCGGTGTAGGAACGCGCCTCGTACCCGAGGTTGTGGATGGCCATCGCGAGCAGCGCCATGGAGATCCGCTCACCCGCCGTGAGCAGCATGTCCAGCTCGCGGCCGGGCGGCAGCGGGCTGACCTGGTGGGCGAGGTCGATCAGCTCGTCGGTTGTGTCGCCCATCGCGGAAACCACCACGACCACCTCGTTGCCAGCCTTACGGGCTGCGACGATGCGCTCGGCCACGCGTTTGATGCGCTCGGCGTCACCCACCGACGAACCACCGTACTTCTGCACGACCAGCGCCACAGCGGTCGGCTCCCTTCACACGTGCCAACGCCGCCGGTTGTCTCCCTCCGCGGTAAGGAAAGAGCCGGCGGCGCCTATGGGACCTGTCGAGCCTACCGGCGGGCCGGACCCGCCGGGAGTGGCGTTCCCACCATCCGGCCCGCGATCGGGCGAGAATGACCGGATGCGCCGCCTTGCCCCCGTGATCACGCTTCTCGGCGCCGGGCTGCTCGCGGCAGGATGCACCGGGTCGGCCGGGCCGCCGGCGGAGGCCGCGGAAAAACCAACCCCTTCCGCCGTACCGCTGGATGCCCGCACCCAGCTGGCCGGGCTGGCGGCGGCGGCCAAGGACCGGCGCTTCCTGGCGGGGTACACGTTCACGCAGTCGGGGCGCCCGGCACGCACGGTGATGGTGACGCTCGCCGCGGACGGCTCGTGGCGCGTCGACGTGCCCGGCGGGGCGCTCGGTGGCCAGGCCAACGTGGCGCTCGCCGGCAACCGCAACGGGCTCTACCAGTGCCGGCTGAGCGGCGAGAACGCCGGGTGCGTCAAGGCGGCCGGGCCGGACGGGTCGTTCCCGGCGTCGATGGACCCGCGGGTGCAGCACCCCTTCGTCGACTGGATCGACGAGCTGACCGATCGACAGGCCGCGCTGTCCGTGGAGACGGCGCCGCTGTTGCCCGGGGCGCGCGGCGCCTGCTTCTCGGTGGAGGCCAACTCGGCCGCCCTCGCCGCGCCGGTCGACCCGGGCATCTACTGCTACGAGGTGGACGGCACGCTGACCGGCCTGCGCGCCGGCTTCGGCACGTTGATCCTGGCCACCGCCGTGTCCCCGGCACCGCCGACCGCCACGCTGCCCGGGCCGGTGACGGCCGGCGCTCCGCTCTCCACGGCCGCCCCGCCGGCACCTCCGAGCGCGTCGGCGAAGCCGGCCGGCGCGCCCCGGCACCAGCCCCGCGGTGGGCCCGCGGCGCGTCGCCCGCGCGGCCACTGACTCCCAGATCTTGGAAGCTGGCCCGGCATCCGGCCCCGGATGGGGTAGCGTGGCACCCGTCATGTGGCAGGCGCTCCTTCTTCCGTGCCGCGACGAGGCCCCATCCGGCCGGCACCTCGTCGCGGTGTTCACTCGCGCCTGAGCGCCGAGCGCCGGCTGAGAGCCCCGTGAGAGCCCAGCCCCCGTGAGCCCAGCCCGTGACAATTCAGGAGCAGACCCATGTCTGATGTATCGGCGACCGCTGACCCGATCGCCCGCCAGCGGCCCAGTCGCATGCCCATCCACCGCTATCAGCCATACCATCAGCAGTTTCCGGTTGATCTGCCGGACCGCCAATGGCCGGCGCGGCACATCGAGAAGGCCCCGCGCTGGTGCGCGGTCGACCTGCGCGACGGCAACCAGGCCCTGATCGACCCGATGTCGGTCGAGCGCAAGCGGCGCATGTTCAGCTTGCTGGTCGCGATGGGCTACAAGGAGATCGAGGTCGGCTTCCCGTCGGCCAGCCAGACCGACTACGACTTCGTGCGCCAGCTCATCGAGCAGGACATGATCCCCGACGACGTCACGATCCAGGTCCTGACGCAATGCCGCGACCACCTCATCGAGCGCACCTTCGACTCGCTGCGCGGTGCCCGGCGGGCCATCGTGCACTTCTACAACTCGACATCGGCGCTGCAGCGCCGGGTGGTGTTCGGCCTGGACCGGGCCGGGATCACCGACATCGCGACCAGCGGCGCGCGGCTATGCCAGAAGTACGCCGAGGCGATCACTCCGGACACCGACATCTTCTACGAGTACTCCCCGGAGTCCTACACCGGCACCGAGCTGGACTATGCGGTCGAGGTGTGCGGCGCCGTCATCGACGTGCTGCAGCCGACGCCCGACCGGCCGCTGATCGTCAACCTGCCGGCGACGGTGGAGATGGCCACCCCCAACGTCTACGCCGACTCCATCGAGTGGATGTCGCGCAACCTCCCGCGGCGGGCGTCGGTGGTCCTGTCGCTGCACCCGCACAACGACCGGGGTACGGCCGTGGCCGCCACCGAGCTGGGGCTGCTGGCCGGCGCCGACCGGGTCGAGGGGTGCCTGTTCGGCAACGGCGAGCGCACCGGCAACGTCGACCTGGTCACGCTGGCGCTCAACCTGTTCAGCCAGGGCGTCGACCCGCAGGTGGAGATCTCCGACATCGACGAGATCAAGCGGACCGTCGAGTACTGCAACCAGCTGCCCGTGCACGAGCGGCACCCGTACGCGGGTGACCTCGTCTACACGGCGTTCTCCGGCTCGCACCAGGACGCGATCAAGAAGGGCTTCGAGGCGTTGCAGCAGACCGCTGACGCCGCGGGGGTTTCGATCGATAACTGCGAATGGGGGGTTCCGTACCTGCCGATCGACCCGAAGGACGTCGGGCGCTCCTACGAGGCGGTCATCCGGGTCAACTCGCAGTCGGGCAAGGGCGGCGTCGCGTACATCATGAAGGCCGAGCACCACCTCGACCTGCCGCGCCGGCTGCAGATCGAGTTCTCCGGGGTCGTGCAGCGGCACACCGACGATGAGGGCGGCGAGGTCAGCCCGGCGCAGATGTGGGACATCTTCGAGGGCGAGTACCTGGCGTCGCGCATGCTTTCGCTGGTCGACTACGGCACGGCGACCGCGGACGGGAAGGTCTCGGTGTCGGCGACCGTGTCGCTCGACGGCGCCACGCACGGCCTCGAGGGCACCGGCAACGGCCCGATCGAGGCGTTCGTCCACGCACTGTCCGGTGTGGACGTCGACGTGCGGGTGCTGGACTACGCCGAGCACGCGCTCACGGCCGGTGAGAACGCGCAGGCCGCCGCCTACGTGGAGTGCTCGGTCAACGGCGAGAACTTCTGGGGGGTGGGGATCGACCCGAACATCCTCACCGCGTCCATGCGCGCGGTGGTCAGCGCGGTCAACCGCCGTCCCTGACCGTTTGCGACGTCGTGGCCTCGGCCGGGCGCCGGGGCCACGACATATTGTGGCGATCATGACCGTGTCGCTCTCGCGTGAATAGGCATTCATCGTCCACATTGAAGGGGTGCGAACTCGTCCCCTTCTCGCCCTGGTTCTCGGCGCGGCGCTCCTGACGTCGGGCTGCGTCCAGGTCACCCCCAGCACTGCCCCGGGCGCCGACCCGTCCCAGATCCGGCACGAGCTCGACGCCCTGCCTGTCGGGACGGCGCAGTCGATGTCCGGCTACAGCCGGGACCGCTTCCCGCACTGGTCCGAGCAGGGCGACGGGTGCAACACGCGGGAGTACGTGCTCAAGCGGGAGGGCACGGACGTCAGCACCAACACCAACTGCAAAGTCACCAGTGGACGGTGGCTCAGCGCGTACGACAACAAGCAGTTCGTCGACCCTGAGAAGCTCGACATCGACCACATGGTGCCGCTGGCCAACGCGTGGCGCTCCGGTGCCAACTCCTGGACCGACGACAAGCGTGCGCAGTTCGCCAACGACATCACCCGCCCGCAGCTCAAGGCCGTTTCGGCCACGGTCAACCGGGCAAAGGGCGATCAGGATCCGGCGCAGTGGAAGCCGCCGTACCGGGGGTACTGGTGCCAGTACGCGACGGACTGGATAACGGTGAAACGGTACTGGGAGCTGCGGGTAACCCAGGCAGAGAAGACCGCACTGGCCAAGATGTTGGAGACGTGTCCATGGCAGAGCAGCGCACCAGCGACATCACCGCCGGCCCCGGCGGGGTCATGACCGACGAGGCCGGCGTCGTGACCGGCGAGTTGACCCTGCGCACCGAGATGGCCGACCGGAAGACGGTCGTGCTGCGGGTGCAGTACAAGAACGCCGCCGAGTGGTACACGGTGACCGGGGCGAAGACGAAGCTCGCCGACCCGAAGGACATCGACGCGGTGCATGCGATCGCGGTGGCGCTGCTCCACCGTCCGGAAGGCTGACGACCCGGCCCCTCCGGTGATCCTGAAGGATTGTCCGTGCCAGTACACGGACGATCCTTCAGGATCATGGGAAGGAGGACGAGGGTGTAGCTCAGACCGCCTCGACGGTGTCCGGCGGGATCTGGGCCGCAGCCTGCTGGGCGGCCGCCCGGCCGCTGGGCGTGCGCTCGGCCTCCTCGACCGGGAAGTGGCACGCGGCGAAGTGGCCGGGCGCGAGTTCGTACAGCGGCGGCACCTCGACGACGCACTTCTCGCGCGCCTTCCAGCAGCGGGTGCGGAACCGGCAACCCGACGGCGGGTCGATCGGGCTCGGCACGTCGCCGGTGAGCAGGATCCGCTCCCGCTGCGCCCGGTCGCGCCGGTTCGGGTCCGGCACCGGCACGGCCGACATCAGGGCGAGCGTGTACGGGTGGAACGGGCTGGCATAGAGCGAGTCCCGGTCGGTCAACTCGACGATCTTGCCCAGGTACATCACCGCGACCCGGTCGGAGATGTGCCGCACCACCGACAGGTCGTGCGCGATGAACAGGTACGTGAGGTTGAGCTCCCGCTGCAGGTCGTCGAGCAGGTTGACGACCTGCGCCTGGATCGACACGTCGAGCGCGGACACCGGCTCGTCGGCGACGATCAGCTTCGGGCGCAGCGCGAGGGAGCGCGCGATGCCGATGCGCTGGCGCTGGCCGCCGGAGAACTCGTGCGGGTACCGGTTGTAGTGCTCCGGGTTGAGGCCGACCAGCTCCAGCAGATCCTGGACCGCGCGCTTGGTGCCGTGCGGCGTCGGGATCTTCTGCACCTGCAGCGGAGCGCCGACGATCGAGCCGACCGTGTGCCGCGGGTTGAGCGACGAGTACGGATCCTGGAAGATCATCTGCACGTCACGCCGCAGCTCGCGCATCTGGCCCATCGAAATATGGGTGATGTCGCGGCCCTCGAACACGATCTTGCCGGCGGTCGGCTCCAGCAGCCGGCTGACCAGCCGGCCGGTGGTGGACTTGCCGCACCCGGACTCGCCGACCAGGCCCAGCGTCTCACCCGGGCGGATCGAGAAGTCGATGCCGTCCACTGCGCGCACGGCCCCCACCTTGCGGCGGATGAACGCGCCCCGCGTGATCGGGAAGTGCTTCTCCAGCCCGCTCACCTCGAGCAGGTTGCCGGTGCCCCGGGCGGCGGGCGCGGGCTGGGTCTCGGTACTGGCAGGCACTGGTGCTCCTTCTACGGCCACGCTGTCTAAAGTGCCGGTGCGATGTCTTCGGCGAAGATCCGCTGGCGGTCGGTCGTGGGGATGTGGCAGGCCACGCCATGGTCGCTGCCCTCGGCCAGGGTGGGGACCACGGTGCGGCACGGGATGCCGTTGCGCCCCTCATACGGGCAGCGGGGGTGGAACGCGCAGCCACTGGGCAGCCGGATCAGGCTCGGCGGGGAGCCCTTGATCGGGATCAGCCGCTCGCGCACGTCCCGGTCCACACGGGGCATCGAGCCGAGCAGACCCCACGTGTACGGGTGCTCGGGGCGCCGGAAGATCGTCCCCGCGGCGCCTTCCTCGACGCACTTGCCGCCGTACATGACGAGGATGTTGTCGGCCAGCTCAGCCACGACGCCGAGGTCGTGCGTGATGATGATGACCGCCGAGTTGAACTCCTCCTGCAGGTCGCGGATGAGATCCAGGATCTGCGCCTGCACGGTCACGTCGAGCGCGGTGGTCGGCTCGTCGGCGATGAGCAGGTCTGGGTTGCTGACCAGGGCCATCGCGATCATGGCGCGCTGGCGCATGCCGCCGGAGAACTGGTGCGGGTAGTCGTCGACCCGCTTCGCGGGCTGCGGAATGCCGACCCGGCCCAGCATGTCGATGGCGCGCTTGCGGGCCACCGCCTTGGAGACGTTGTTGTGCACCCGGTACGCCTCGACGATCTGAGCACCGATCGAGAAGTACGGGTGCATCGACGTCAGCGGGTCCTGGAAGATCATGGCCATCTTCTGGCCACGCAGGTGCCGCACGTGCTCGGCGTCGGCGGCGAGCAGCTCCTCACCGTCCAGCCACACCTCGCCCGACACGCGGGCGTGCCCCCGGCGATGCAGGCCGAGGATGCCCAGGCTGGTCACGCTCTTGCCGGAGCCCGACTCACCGACGATGCCGAGGGTCTGGCCCCGGTCCACCGCGAACGAGAGCCCGTCGACGGCCTTCACCAGGCCGTCGTCGGTCGGGAAGTGGATCCGCAGCTCCCGCACGTCCAGAAAGGCCGTGGGCGGAGGACCGGACGGCCCGCCCGGAGTCGGGGCCGCCGCGGAAAGCGGAACGGTCGACGACATTCCCGCCCCTTTCATGAGAGCCGAACGCGCGGGTCGATCACCGCATACAGGAGATCGACGGTAAAGTTGGCAACGACAATGAATAGCGCGCCGAAGAGGGTGACGCCCAGTACGACCGGAAGGTCCTTGGTGTTCACCGCGTCGATCGCGAGCCGCCCGATTCCGGGCAGGCCGAACACCGACTCGGTCAGGATCGCGCCGCCGAGCAGTTGGCCGATGTCGAGACCGAAGATCGTCACGATCGGCGTAAGCACTGAACGCATGGCATGCTTGCCGATGACCGTGCGCTCCCGCAGGCCCTTGGCCCGGGCGGTGCGGATGTAGTCCTCGCCCACCGTCTCCAGCATCTGGGCGCGGGTCAGGCGGGCGTACGTGGCCGCATAGAGCAGTGCGAGCGTCACCCAGCCGAGGAAGAGCTTGCCGGCCCAGCCGGCCGGATCGTCCACCAACCGGACGTACTCGCCGCCCGGGAACCAGTGCAGGCTGTGCACGAAGATGAGCTGGGCGAGCAGACCGGTGAAGTAGATGGGCAGCGACACACCGGCCAACGCGATGATCATCATCGTCCGGTCCAGGAGGCTGCCGCGACGTAGTGCGGAGACCACGCCGGCGAGTACGCCCCCGAGCAGCCAGATGATCGCGGCGCCGAAAGCAAGCGAGGCGGTGACCGGCAGCCGGTCGAGCAGCAGCGGCCAGACCGGGCGGTCGTTGCGGAACGAGTAGCCGAAGCACGGTGCGGCGCAGTGGTTGACATTAGGGCCGCTCGTGAAGTCGCGACCCGCGACGAGGCCCTTCATGAACCGCCCGTACTGCACGTAGACGGGCTGGTCGAGCCCGAGCTTGCGCGACGTGGCGGCCACATCGGCCGGGGTCGCCGACTTGCCGACGTAAAGCTCGGCCGGGTTGGTGCCGGCGAGCTTGGGGACCATGAAGAAGACGCCGAACGTGACCATCGAGATGATGATCATGAGGATGAGCGACGTCACCACGCGGCGGAGGATGAAATTGGTCACGAGTTCGGCCTCGCGCCGGCCGGCGCCACGGAACTCTCCGTGGCACCGGCCGGCGCGGCGGCCTTCACCTGCCTTCTGCTACTCGCAAAGGGATGCGGCCGATCTCACTTACCGTCGCTGACGCCGAGCGCGCCGAAACTCCACTCACCCCAGTACTGGTCGAAGAAGACGTTGGTCATCCTCGGGTTGCGGTAGTTCAGCGCCTTCTCGTACACGAACGGAAGCTGGGTCGCGGTATCCATGACCTTGCTGTTGATCTGGCTCCAGATTTCCGCGTTCTTCTTCGGGTCCGGCTCGGCGATCGACTTGTCGATCAGACTGTTGATCTCTGGATCGTTCAGCTCGCCGTAGTTGTTGTTACCGCTGGGCTGGATCTTGCGGCCGTCGACGAGGACGTCCAGGTAGCCGTAGCCGGTCGGGAAGTCCGCGAACCAACCGGCGAACATCAGGCCGTAGCCCTTGGCGCGCACGTTGTCCGGCGAGCCGATGGTCGACCGGAAGTACAGCGAGGCGTCGCCCTGGTCGATCGCGGCCTTGATGCCGACCTGCGCGAGGGCCTGCTGCAGCGCCTCGGCCGTCTTGGGCTCCTTGCCCTTGTTACGAACGGCGATCTTGGTCTCGAAGCCGTCCGGCTTGCCGCACTGCTTCAACTCGTCCTTGGCCTTGTCGATCTGCGGCTTGCCCGACTTGGTGTTGAACGGGTCCAGCTTCGGGTCGTGGCCGGCGATGTTCGGTGGCAGCATGTTCGTGGCAATCGCGCCACCGGCGTCGGCGCCACCGCGCGCGGTCTGCAGGGCGACCTTGTCCGCCGCGTACTGGACGGCCTTGCGGCAGTGGATGTTGTCGAACGGCGGGACCTTGGTGCTGATCGTGACGTACCGGATCGCGCCGTTGAACGGTGCGTCCGCATTCTTCTTCAGGTTCTGGTCGAGCAGGATCTTGGCCTGAGCGGACTGCTGCACACCGGTCTGGGCGAAGTCGATGTCGAGCGTTCCGTCCATGAGCTGCTTGTCGATCTCGTCTGGCTGCATCTGTAGCGTCAGCTCGATCCGGTCCGCCAACCCCTTACGGTTCGGATCGGTCGCCGGGTCCCAGTTGGGGTTGCGGACCATCGTGACCTTCTTGCCCGGGTCGATGGTCTCGAACTTGTACGGGCCGGTCGAGATCGGGTGCTCGCTGTACTTCTCGCCGGTGTCCTTGGCCTTCGGCACCGCACCGGCGCTCATCACCAGCAGGTACGGGAAGTCCGCGAACGGCTTGGCCAGCTTGAAGGTGATCGTGCTGTCGTCCGGCGTCGTAACGGACTTCAGTCCCAGCTTGTCCGGGTCGGTGTCCTTGTACGGGCCAGGGTAGTTCTGGCCCTGGTCGAGCTGGTCGATGAGGTAGGTCGGGCCGCCGGAGAGCACGTCCTGGGCAAAGGTCCGCTCGACGGCGTACTTGACGTCCTTGGACGTGATCGGGCTGCCGTCCTCGAACTTCAGGCCCTTCTTGAGCTTGAACGTGTAGGTCAGCTTGTCGTCGCTGATCGTCGGCAGCGCCTCGGCCAGGTCGGGCTTCAGGACGAGTCCGTCGGCGCCCGGCTTCCCCCCCGAGGTGATAAGCGTCCGGTTGTAGAACGCGCGCATAAAGTTCTGGCCCGACGCGTAGTAGATGCGGGTCGGGTCGTAGGAGTCCGGATCCGACGAGTACCCGAACCGAAGGGTCCCGCCCTTCTTGTCCGATGCGTTCACGACGCCCGTCGATCCGGCATTGAATCCTGCCGATGTCTTCTTCGGGGTGTTGTTGTCGCCGGATTTTCCGCCGCAGGCGGCCATGCCGAGTGCCAGGGCGAGGGTGGTGCTCACCACTACGCCTTTTCTCAAATTCACTTCGTTCCTCCTCGTGGCGGCCCGCCATTGGGCCCACCTGAATGGTGCGAAAATGCGGAGTCGTGGAACAGACACCGGAACAGGGGTGGCTCAGCGGTTGGCTCTCGGATCCAGCGCATCGCGCAGACCGTCGCCGAACAGGTTGAATGCCAGCACGGTGATGAAGATCGCCATGCCGGGGACGAGCATGTACACCGGATCGAACTCGTAGTACTGAACTGCGTCGGACAGCAGCCGACCCCACGACGGGGTCGGCGGCGGCACGCCCACCCCGAGGAAGGACAGCGCCGCCTCGAACAGGATGTTTGTCGGAATGATCAGCGTCGAGTAGACCAGGATCGGCGCCGCGAGGTTGGGCAGGAGTTCGCGGAAGATGATGCGGAAGCTGCCGGCGCCGATGCTGCGGGCGGACTCGACGAATTCGCGTTCGCGTAACGACAGCGTCTGGCCGCGCACGATGCGGCCGATGTAGGGCCAGCTGAAACCACCGATGATGAAGATCATGACGGCGATCCGGAAGCTCCTGGTGGGCGGCAGCACGGAGATCAGCGCGATCGCGAAGAGCACCAGCGGGAAGGCCAGGATCAGGTCCATGAACCGGCTGAAGAGCGAGTCGATCCAGCCGCCGAAGTAGCCAGCGGAGACCCCGACCACGATGCCGATCACTACCGCGAGGAGCGTGGCGGTGAACGCGATCAGCAGCGACGTCTGCGCCCCGTAGATGATCTGGCTGAACATGTCGCGGCCGGTCACCGGCTGCACCCCGAGAAGGTAGTCTGTGCTGATCCCGCCCCAGGTGCCCTGTGGGGGGATGCCGCCGAGGTTCGGATCGATCTTGTCCTGGTGGTACTCGTTCACCGGGTGCCCGAGCACCTTGTTGATCAGCGGGGCGAAGAGGGCGACGAGAACCAGGAAAATAACCGTGGCACCGCCGAGCATGGCGACGCGGTCCTTCTTGAGCCGGGTCCACGCGATGCGGCCGAGGGAACGGCCCTCGATCGCCTTGGTGGGAGTGCCAGGCGGGGCAGCGGCCGCCTCGGCCGTGGTCGGCGTCGTGGTATCGGTGGTTGAGGTAACCGGTCCGAGTGTCATGTAACGCCGTGCCCCTTCTCCGACCGCCGCACGGCTCCACAGCAGCGACCGTCGGGCATGCAAAGCCTCGCCGGCGAAACCGGGCCCGTGCAACGACAACCGATCTGGCCGCCCATTGCGTGGACTCTTGCGCTCACCCTAACGCCCCGGTTTGGGGCTTCAGCGGAGAACACAGACGCGAAGATGACTCGGTTAGTCGTCTTCGTTGGCTGAACCTTGTCTCCCAGGACACCAATCGTCAAGGGCGCGGGAGATTCCTGTAACCAAGTCCAGGCCGCACCGTGATGGTTGCGTGACCCGCACTCATCCGTTCAGTGGGTGTTCAGAGACGGCGGGGGGATGCGTCAGAGGCTTCCCTGACCCGGTGACGCTCCGGCGAGCTGGCCACATTGTCCGGCTAGACCGCCCGGCGGCCCTCGAACGCCCGGCCGAGCGTGATCTCGTCGGCGTATTCCAGGTCGCCACCGACCGGAAGGCCGCTGGCCAGCCGGGTGACGTGCAGGCCCATCGGCTTGACCAGCAGCGCCAGGTAGGTGGCGGTGGCCTCGCCCTCGGTGTTGGGATCGGTGGCCAGGATCAGCTCCTGGACCTCGCCGCCCGCCAGCCGGGCCATCAGCTCGCGGACCTTCAGGTTGTCCGGGCCGATGCCCTCCAGCGGGTTGATCGCGCCGCCGAGCACGTGGTAGCGGCCGCGGAACTCGCCCGTGCGCTCGATGGCCACCACGTCCTTGGGCTCCTCGACCACGCACAGCACGTCGCCGGTGCGGCGCGCGTCGCGGCAGATCCGGCACTGCTCGGACTCGGCGACGTTGAAGCACGTCTGGCAGAACTTGACCAGGTCTTTGACCCGCTGCAATGCGGTGGCCAGACGCTTAACGTCGGTGGCGTCGGCGGACAGGATGTGGAACGCGATGCGCTGCGCACTCTTCGGGCCCACGCCCGGCAGCCGACCCAGCTCGTCGATCAGGTCCTGGATGGCGCCTTCGTACACGCTCTACCTACATTCCGGGCAGACCGAGGCCACCGGCGAGCGGACCCATCTTCGCCTCGGTGAGGTTGCGGGCCTCCTCGGCGGCGTTGTGTAGAGCCGCGACCATGAGGTCTTCGAGCGTCTCCACGTCCTCCGGATCGACGGCCTTGGGGTCGATCTTGACGGAGACGACGTCGCCGGCGCCGGTCACCGTCACCGTGACCAGCCCGCCGCCGGCCGTGCCGGTGAGCTGGGTCTCGGCCAGCTCCTCCTGGGCAGCGGCCATCTGCTGCTGCATCTCCTGCGCCTGCCGCATCAGGTCCTGCAGGTTGGGCTGTCCACCGGGGAACACGGCGTACTCCTTCGCGTCGACTTGCGTCGAGCCTAGTCGCCCGACGGGCGCGGGGCGGCCTCGGCAGGCCGCGTCAGCGGCGGCGGTCGTCGGGCTCGCCGATCTTCTCCGCGCCGAGCGCCTCCGCGAGCAGCCGGAGGGCCTGCTCCTCGCTGGTCTCGCGAACGGCCTGCGCGTCGTCGAGCGGCTCGTCCCCCGGGTCGAGCCCGGGGTAGGACGGGTCGCTGACCGGCCCGTCGTAGTCGGGATCGTATGGCGGCTCGTCGAGCGCGGAGCCGTCGGTCCAGGCGCTGCTCTGGTTGGTGGGCCGACCGGTCTGGTTGGTGGGCCGACCGGGCGCCGCACCGGGCCGGGCGCCGGGGACCGTGCCGATGCCACCACCCGACTGCCGGCTCGCGGCCCGCCCGGCAGCGGCGCGGGCGGCGGCCGCGGCCTGGGAACGCGCGGGCGCCGGGGTAGCCGGGCCGGTCGGCGCGGCGGCGGCCGGCGCGGCGGGTGTCGTGGTGGACGCGCCGGCGGGTGTCGTGGTGGCCGCGCCGGTGGACATCACCGTCGCCGTGCCGGCGGCCGTCGCCGTGCCGGCGGACATCGTGGTGGCAACACCGCCCAGTGGGCTGGCAGGTCCGGCAGTCACCGGCTGAGCGCCGGCCAGTGGCCCCGGCTGAGTGCCGGTCGGCGGCCCCGGCTGAGTGCCAGCCAGCGGCCCCGGCTGAGTGCCGGCCGGCGGCCGCAACTGAGTGCCGGCCGGCGGCGCGCTCACGGTTGAGGCGACACCGCCGGGGCGGGCCGTGGCCGGCCACTCCTCGGCGGGCACGGGCACCGGGGGTGAGGCTGTTCCGCCCGGTCGGGCCGGCGTCGGCCAGCCGTCGTCGCCGTCCGCCGAGGCGGAGGGGCGTACGCCTGCCGCACGCTGACCGCCCGGAGCCGAGCGGGGCGCGGGGGCCTGCGGGCCGGGACCGGCCGCACCCGGACCGCGACCGGGCACGTCCCGGTCCGCGCGCGGCGGGGTTGAGGTCGGCGCGTTGGCGGTGGGCGCCGGCGCGCTGGCGGCGCGCGGTGGGGTGGACGCCGGAGGGCCGGATGCTGGCGCATTGGCGGTGCTCGGCGTGGCCGGAGGGCCGGACGCCGGGGCGTTCGCGGGGCGTGGCGGCGCCGCGGTCGGGGGTGGGGCCTGGGGCGGCGTCGACGGGGCTGCCGGGCGGGCCGGGGCACCGCCTGCCGGGCCGCCGGCCACCTCGCAGCGGATCTGCCAGGTGCCACCGAAGACCTGAGTGACCGCCTGGGTCACCACCTCGGGCGACCTGGACAGCATCTCCGCGTGAACAGTGTGCTTGAACAGCAGGACGAGCGTGTTTCCCTCGACCTCGCGGACCGTCGCCTCGCGGACCAGAGCGGCGGCGCGCGGGCTCTTGCGGCGGACCGTGGTGAGGATCTCGTCGTCCCAGACGCGGCGCACCGCGGCAGCGTCCAGCACGCCGGGGGTGTGGTGCTCGGTGACCGGCTCCGGGCGTACCGAAGAAGGGTTTTCGGCGGGCGGAAGCGGCGCGGAGGCCTCTTCCACCGGCGGGGGCGCGACCGGGGCCGGCTGCGCGACCGGCGGGGGTGGCAGGGTGACCGGCGTGGGCACCGGCGGCGCGGAAGCCGGCTCGGCCGCCGCGCCCAGCCGGCGCTCCATCCGCTCCAGCCGCTGGAGCAGGGCCGATGTGGAATCGTCGGCCCCGGGCAGCAGCATCCGGGCACAGATCAGCTCAAGAAGCAGCCGGGGCGCGGTCGTGCCCCGCATCTCCGTCAGGCCGTTGTGCACGATGTCGGCGAATCGCGACAGCGTCGCCGAGCCGATGCGGGCCGCCTGGGCGGCCATCCGCTCGAGCTGGTCGTCGGGCGCGTCGAGCAGGCCCTTGGCCGCCGCGTCGGGCACCTGCTGCAGGACGATCAGGTCCCGCAACCGTTCGAGCAGGTCGGAGGCGAACCGGCGGGGGTCGTGGCCGGCCTCGGTGACGCGGTCGATCGTGGCGTAGGCCGCGGCGCCGTCACCGGCCGCCAGCGCGTCGCACATCTCGTCGATGAGCGCCGCGTCGGTGACGCCGAGCAGCGCGACCGCCCGGGTGTAGCTCACCCCGTCGGGGCCGGCACCGGCGATGAGCTGGTCGAGCACCGACAAGCTGTCGCGGGCGCTGCCCGCGCCGGCGCGCACGACGAGCGGGAAGACGGCCGGCTCGACCTTCACGCCTTCGCTGTCGCACAGCTGCTCCAGATAGGGCCGCAGCACGCCCGGAGGGATCAGCCGGAACGGGTAGTGGTGGGTGCGCGACTTGATCGTGCCGAGCACCTTCTCCGGCTCGGTCGTCGCGAACACGAACTTGACGTAGTCGGGCGGCTCCTCGACCAGCTTGAGCAGCGCGTTGAAGCCGGCCGACGAGACCATGTGGGCCTCGTCGATCACGTAGACCTTGAAGCGGCTCGCGACCGGGGCGAAGAACGCGCGCTCGCGCAGCTCACGGGCGTCGTCGACGCCACCGTGGGAGGCCGCGTCGATCTCGATGACGTCGATCGAGCCGGCACCGTCGGGCGCCAGGTCGCGGCAGGACTGGCACTCGCCGCACGGCTCCGGGGTCGGCCCCTTTTCGCAGTTGAGCGAGCGGGCCAGGATCCGGGCGCTGCTGGTCTTGCCGCAACCGCGCGGCCCGGAGAACAGGTAGGCGTGGTGCAGCCGGCCGCTACGCAGTGCCTGGGCCAGCGGCTCGGTGACGTGCTCCTGCCCGATGACCTCGGCGAAGGTGCGCGGCCGGTATTTCCGATAGAGCGCGAGTGCCACGTGCGTCCTCCCCTCGCCGGGTCGCGGCGGCACCACGCTACCCCGGCCGTATGACGAGACGCAGGGGCGTCGGCGTGCCGACACGAAGGGCCCCCCGTGCACCCGTCAGAGCCTGCTTACCCTTGCTGCCTTCCGGCCCTGGGGGAGTTCACAGGATGTACGCCGCACGAGGGGCTTGGACAACTGTACCCGGTGCCGCGCGGGCCGGACGGCCGGGTATCCTCGGCGGCGGAGGATTCGCCTAGAGGCCTAGGGCGCACGCTTGGAAAGCGTGTTGGGTTAACACCCTCACGAGTTCGAATCTCGTATCCTCCGCCAGCCTGATCAGGGCAAATGCTCGGCCGATCCACCAGTGGACCGGCCGGGCATTGATCGTTGGTCTCGTTTACAGTCTCGATTGCCCAGCGTCGAGCCGACGCGGCAACGCTCTGCCGCAGTAGTCGCAGCCCCCGCTGAGCTGTATCGCCAACGGACAGCGGGCGGTGCGAGGTGCTTCCCAAGCTCGCGGTGACGTCGAGCTTGCGATCGGCCTTCCCGCGCCCGGCCGGGGGATCCGGTCCCCAGGGGGCGCTGAGGGAATCTGGGAACGCCGAAGGGTGTCTGCGACTGGACGCGAGCACCGTCTGTGGAGCTGAGAACGGAGTGGTCAGTCAGACGGCGTCATGCTCCAGGGCCCGCAGCATCCGAGTGATCGCGTCGCGCACGACCTGCCGCTCCTCGTCGGTCAGCTCTGCTGTGCGGTACTCCACGATCCAGGCGATCCTTGGTAGATCGTGGATGATCCACGGTGTAAGCCGCTCGTCGCGTCCTGGCAACAGAAGCGTGTCGTGGGTTGTCATGTTTTGAGTGTGGTCCGCATGGTGGCGCCGGTCCAGCACGAGGCTACGAGGATCATGTAGTGCCGAATCGGCCGGATCGGCGACGTGACCGGCCGGATCAACAACTACTCGGCGGTCGAGGAGCAGAGTGAGGAGACCCACCGGGCCGCGAGCGACCTCGCCCGCACGGGCAGCGATCTGCAGCAGCTCGTGGGTCGATCCACGTGCTAGCGGGTCGGACGGCCCGGGCCAATTGGCCCGGGCCGCTCCGCATGATGTTTCTCCCCTGGTGCGCCCGTCAGGAGGGCAGTAGGCGCCACTCTGGCCGGCCGCCGAGCCAGGCGTCCGCGAGGATAAGCGCCGACGCCTCGCCGGGGCACTGCTGAATCTTCGATCGCCCGCCGGCACCGCCGGCCTGCGCCTCGACTTCCCACCGCTCACCGTCGGTGCGGACATAAACGTCCCGGCGTCCAGCCAGGCCACGGTTACCGTTCCACCAGTGCCGCTCGACTCTCACCAGCTCACGGTATAGCAGGCCAGTGCGTCGATTGAAGTTTTCGATCTTGCGTTGCCCGGATTGATACCAATCACAGAACGAGGTCGATCCGTGACGGAAAAGACCCGTTATCGGCGCCGCCCCTACGCCGACGGAACGCGCCCCG
>WNFX01005584.1_pt1 | contig 18758 bp, 18 predicted proteins | sample 5400111 | NCBI WGS metagenome assembly WNFX01 (sample SAMN13153363, study PRJNA577476) | soil metagenome | isolation source: 40 cm soil or saprolite under grassland replicate 1 | place: USA:California | collected 2016-06-15 | reverse complement strand
GAGCGTTCCAGGGGGATTGGGGTCCTCACTCCAGAGCAGGCGATTGCCCACTCGGTAAGCGGGCCGATGCTGCGGGCGAGTGGGGTGGCGTGGGACATCAGGAAGGCGGACCCTTATGCCGCGTACGACAAGGTGGACTTCGATATCGCGGTCGGGGTACATGGCGACGTTTACGACCGGTTCGTGGTGCGGCTGGCCGAGATGCGGCAGAGCGTCAAGATCCTGGAACAAGCTCTCGACCTAATACCGGAGGGGCCTGTGCACGCGCAGCTGCCGACAGCGACGGTGCAACCGATTGACCAACCTGTAGCGCCGCTGGCGATCCGGCCACCAGTAGGCGAAGCCTACGGGCGAATCGAGTCGCCTCGAGGCGAGCTGGGCTTCTACCTAGTGAGTGACGGAAGCCCAGCCCCGTTCCGGTTTCACATTCGGTCGCCTTCGTACATCAACCTGACGCCGCTGAAGCTAATGAGCGTCGGCGGGACCGTGGCCGACGCCATCGTGATTCTGGGAAGCGTGGACATTATCGTCGGCGAGGTGGACAGGTGAGCGGAAAGGAGAATTTGGGGGAACGGGGGCGCGCTTCGGCTTCGATGGACTCAGCCCGCGCTGGCGTTGGGTCGATGCTTCGATGAACTCAGCACGAACGGGGTGTAGATGATTCGGCTGGCCGAGTGGTACGACTTTCGCGACCTCGGCAATACCGTGGGTTCGCTATTGGACCAGATCCGGGACTGGGGAGCGCCGGACTGGGTGCCGTACGTCGTCTCGGGTTTGATAGGGGTTGTGGCGATCCTGCTCTGGACGGTGCTCAGTGTGCTCGCGTTCATCTGGATCGAGCGGCGGGTGGTGGGGCTGATGCAGAACAGGATCGGACCCAACCGTGTTGGGCCCAACGGGCTGCTGCAGCCTGTCGCCGACGCGCTGAAGCTCCTGTTCAAGGAGCCGATCACGACGCGCGAGGCCGACCGAATACTGTTCTGGCTGGCGCCGATCGTGGTGTTCGTGCCGACAATAGTCGTCTTTGCGGTGATCCCTTTCGGCGAGCGAATGGTACTGGCCGACCTTAACGTAGGAGTGCTGTTTCTCATCGCGGTCGGCTCGCTGAACACGATCGCGATATTCATGGCGGGCTGGTCGTCGAACAACAAGTATGCGCTCATCGGGGCAATGAGGACGATAGCGATGCTGATCAGCTACGAGCTGATCCAGGTGCTGGTGTTGCTCGCGGCGGTGCTCTTCGTCGGCAGCATGAGGCTGGGCGACATCGTCGCCTGGCAGGCGGGTTACGGCGTTTGGCTGCTGTTCCTACAGCCTCTCGGTTTGCTGGGATACATCGTATCGGGAGCAGTGGAAATGAACCGCTCGCCGACAGACATCGCCGAGGCGGAATCGGAGATCGTGGCTGGGTATCACACCGAGTATGGGGGCATCAAGTTCGGCTTTTTCTACCAGGCGGAGTACCTGGCGGGGTTCGCTATCGCGGCGGTGATCGTGACGTTGTACATGGGCGGGTGGACGCTATGGGGGGTGGAGGACTGGGTGCCGGGCTGGCTGATTTTCCTGGCGAAGTTGTACGGAGTCTTCTTCATCTATATCTGGTCGCGCGGAACTCTGCCGCGCTTACGGATTGATCAGCTGATGGCGTTCGCCTGGAAATTTCTCCTCCCCCTATCGCTGGTGAATGTAATGATCATCGGCGGCGAGAAGCTGCTTTGGCAGGAGGCCGAGCTTTCTTCCGGAGAGGCGCTATCGCTGTTCGGGGTGGTCAATTGGGCGGTCGCGGTTGTGCTGATCGTCGGTTGGGCCTGGGTCCTGGGGCACCAGCGCCCTGAACGAGTGGCGCACCGGGCGGTACTTACCCAAGAGGTCGGCGCGATTCACTTCGGAGAGCCGGCGCCGACCGTCTGATGGACGATACAGGAACGGTCGTCGCATTCTACATGCTATCGGCGTTGACGATTGTGTCGGCCCTGGGCGTAGTCGTTGTGCGGAACCTGATTCATGCGGTGGTGTTCCTGATCCTGAGTTTCGTGGGGGTAGCCGGGCTCTACATAACGCTATCGGCAGATTTCGTCGCGGTCACGCAGGTCCTGATATACGCGGGTGCCGTCTCAGTGCTTATCCTGTTCGCGATTGTGCTGACGCCGACCGGAGACCGGGGTAACCAGGAGACGTTCTTGCGGCTGCCTGCGTTGCTGCTCGCTCTGCTTGTGGCGTTCACGTTGGGATACGTGGCGATCGATACAGACTGGGCGATCTCCGACCGAGAGGGGTTCCAGCAGACGGCTTCAACGATCGGGGAGGCGTTACTCGACAAGTACGTGCTGCCGTTCGAGATCGCCTCGGTACTGCTGCTCGTCGCGATGATGGGGGCGATCGTGCTTGTGCGGCCCGACAGCGCGATGGAGGGCGAATAGTGTCGGTCAACCTCGAGCATTACCTGATTGTGGGCGCGGTCCTGTTCTCGGTCGGGCTTTACCTCGCTTTGGCGAAGCGGAACTTCGTCGCTGTGTTGATGGGCATCGAGCTGATGTTCAATGCGGTGAACCTGACGTTTGTGGCGTTTTCGCGGTTCGTTCGGTCGCCGAACCCGCTCGACGGGCACGTATTCGTGGTGTTTGTGATAACGGTCGCGGCGGCGGAGGCGGCGACCGCGCTGGCGCTGGCTGTGCTCCTCTATCGTGTACGGGACACGATCAATGTCGACCGGATCGACTTGCTGAAATGGTAGGGACAGGGAACATGGAACACAGAACATGGAGCCTGGATTTCGCCTGTTGTTCCGTGTTCCTAGTTCCTTGTTCTTGTGGGGCGGAGGATTAGGGCCTGTGTGGGCGAAGCTGATGGACACGAAGAACGCGTATACGGCGGAGATGTGGAAGGAGTTGCTGAACGGCGAGGCGCTTTCTGTTCGGGTGATCCCCGCGTCTGGATGGGCGAAGGCGTCTGAGCTTGAACCGCACGCGATCTATGTGCCGTGGGGGAAGCTGCATGTGGCGCAGGAGATCTTGAGGAAGATTTGAACGCGTCGCGCCGCCCCCTGTGTCCCTCGCGGCGCTATGCTCCTCATCCTTGGTGGCGGGGCCTGCTTCATCCCACCCACCCGCCCGGGAGAACAAACTGGGGGACACCCCCAGACCCCCGGCCTGCCGGCGGTTATGGGCGAGACGAGGGGGCGCGAAGCTGGTCCTGAGTACGATTCCGGAGGGGTTTGTTTGGGCGATCATGTTGCTGCCGCTCGGCTCGTTTGGGGTCATTACGCTCGTTTCATTTCTGGGGCTGACGCGGGACGGTAGTTGGAGTCCTCGGTATAGCGGTTACCTGACGATCGCGGCGATCTTTGTTGCGTTCGCACTTTCACTATGGGCGCTCGACGGCGCGATCGACGCCGATGGGGCTCGCGTCGGGTTCGACGGGCACAAGTGGGTGGTGGTCGGCGGTCTGGACGTGCACATCGGCATCACGCTCGATGGGCTGTCGGCGATCATGCTTGTTGTCGTGACGAGCGTTTCGCTGCTCGTACAAGCGTACTCGCAGGAGTACATGCGAGGAGATGAAGGGTACAACCGGTACTTCGCCTTCATGTCGCTATTCACGGCGTCGATGCTGGGGCTGGTGCTGGCATCGAACATCGTCCAGCTGTTCGTGTTCTGGGAGCTGGTGGGGCTGTGCTCCTACCTGCTGATCGGGTTCTGGTTCTACAAGGACTCCGCGCGAAGGGCAGCGACGAAGGCATTTCTAGTGACGCGCGTCGGGGACCTCGGTTTTTTGATCGCGATCCTGATCATCTTCTCGGAAACCGGGAAGCTGGGCATCGGCGATATCCACGAGGCGGCCATCGCCGGAGCGGTCGGCTCAACAGCGCTGACGCTGTTCGCGCTGGGTTTGTTCGCGGGCGCGGCAGGGAAATCAGCACAGTTCCCGCTGCACGTCTGGCTGCCGGACGCGATGGAGGGTCCGACGCCGGTCTCGGCGCTGATCCACGCGGCGACGATGGTGGCCGCAGGGGTATACCTGGTGGCGCGGTTCTTCCCGGTGTTTGCGGAGTCCGACGAGGCGATCACGACGGTGGCGGCGATCGGGGCGATCACGGCGATAATCGCTTCGCTGTTGGGGATCATGGCGACGGACATCAAGCGTGTGATGGCGTATTCGACGATCAGCCAGCTGGGGTACATGATGATGGGCCTCGGGGTCTTCGGCATCGTGGCCGCGATCTTCCATCTGTTCACGCACGCCTTTTTCAAAGCGCTGCTCTTCCTGGGAGCGGGATCGGTGAACCACGCAACCGGGACGTTCGACATGCGACGCATGGGCGGCCTGGCGAAGTACATGCCAGTGACGTTCTGGACCGTGTTTATAGCGAGCATGGCGCTCGTGGGGCTCCCTCCGTTGGCGGGCTTCTGGAGCAAAGACGAAATCCTGAGCGACGCCTGGGATGACCGGCCCTGGGTTTTTGTCGTCGCGCTCATCGGTGTCTTCCTGACGGCGGTGTATGTTGGCCGGATGCTGTTCCTAACGTTCGGCGGGGAATACAAGGGGGGCGAGGAATCGGAACACGGAGAACCGGGCGTACACTCGGAGCCGCATGAATCGCCGACGCTGATGCTGGTCCCGCTGGTCGTGCTGGCCGTGATGGCTGCTGTGGCTGGATTGGTGAATATCGACGATGGGCTGAAGACGCTGATCGAGGGCTGGCTGCCAAGAGAGAGCGAGGAGTTGGTGACCCACGGCGGCTTCCAATGGTGGATCGCGCTCTCTTCGACGGCTGCGGGTCTGGCAGGACTGGGGGTGGCCTGGCTGGTATACGGTGCGCGCGTTGTGGAATCGGACCGCGTGCGGCATATCGCGGAGCCGCTACCGGAGATACTCGAGAACAAGTACTACCTTGATTGGCTATACGAAGAGTTCTTCGTGAGGGGGCTGGTGCTGGGCGGCGCTGCGTGGCTGCTCTCCCTCTGGGACCGGTACGTCATCGACGGCGCGGTCAACGGTGTTGGAACAGTCGCAAGGTGGAGCGCCGATCAAGCACGGCTTGTGCAAGCTGGACAAGCTCAGCTTTATGCAAGCGTGATGCTGATCGGCGTCGTGGGTGCAATCGCAGGTATTCTAATCATCGACCCGAAATGAGGTCTGTTTAGGTGTTATCCCTGGCAGTGTTCCTCCCGATCGCCGGTGTGCTTGCCATTGTCTTGCTGCCGAAGGAAGAGGAACACCGGGCGAAATTGATCGCCGCGGGCGTCTCTGCGGTCGTATTGGCGCTGATTGCGTTTATGTTCGTCGATTACGACCGGGACAGGGCCGGATACCAGTTTGTGAATAGCACGACATGGCTTGACTCAGACTTTTCGAATATCAAGCTCAAGTACGCTGTCGGGCTGGACGGCCTTTCCTTGCCGCTAGCGCTGTTGACTGCTTTCCTGGGACTCGTTTCGGTATTGATTTCGTGGCGGATCGAGCTCAGGCCGAGGGAGTATTTCGCCTGGCTGCTCGTTCTGGAGACGAGCCTTCTCGGTGTATTTAGCGCGCTGGACTTTGTCCTGTTCTTCCTGTTCTGGGAGATCGAGCTGGTGCCGATGTACTTCCTGATTTCAGTTTGGGGCAGCGGCAACCGGGTGTACTCGGCGTGGAAGTATGTGTTGTATACGTTCTTCGGTTCCGCCTTGATGCTGGTGGGCATCCTCACTCTCGGGTTTACGGCGGATACGTTCGACATCCGCCAATTAGCGCGAATCGGAGACATAAACGACGCGATCATCCCCACGTGGGCGATCTTCACGCTGATCATCTCGGCGTTTCTAATCAAGCTACCGATCGTGCCGCTTCACACGTGGCTGCCGGATGCCCACACGGATGCTCCGACGGCGGTGAGCGTGATCCTGGCGGGCGTGCTTCTGAAAATGGGCGGCTACGGCATCCTGCGCATGAGTCTTTCAATCATGCCGGACGTTGCACGCGACGCTTCCATATGGCTGGCTATCATCGCTGCGGTGAGTATCTTGTACGGGGCGCTGATGACGTTGATCCAGCAGGACTTGAAGCGGCTCATCGCGTATTCGAGCGTGAGCCATATGGGCTATGTACTACTGGGCGCGTCTGCGATTGGTACGGTCGGACTGACGGGCGCGTCGATGCAGATGCTGACCCACGGACTGATCACGGGGATGCTCTTCGTGCTCGTCGGCATGGTGTACGACCGTGCCCACACGCGGAACATCGCCGATCTCTCGGGGCTTGCGCCGCGCATGCCCTTCATAGCGGTGATGATGGTGGTGGCGGGGCTGGCCTCCCTCGGGCTGCCGGCACTCGCGGGGTTCGTCTCGGAAGTGACGGTGTTCCTGGGCACGTTCGAGAAACACGAGGTAATGACGATTGCGGGTGTAATTGGCATCGTCTTCGCCGCCGGCTACATCCTGTGGACGATCCAGCGCGTCTTCTGGGGTGCGCCCGACCCGCGCTGGGAGTCGCTGGTGGACGCGACGGCTTGGTGGGAGCGGGGGCCGTTGCTGGCGATGACGGCGGCGATCGTAGCCATCGGCATATATCCGGCGGTGATGATGGACTTATTCGAGAGCGGTGTGACGCCTATAGCGCAGAGGCTAGGGTAGGGAGTACCGAGCGTTGGGTGCCCAGTGCCGAGATACTGATTGATGGAAGACATCAACCGGTTCGGGCCTGAGCTGGCGCTGCTGATCGCGGCGGGGCTGATCGTCGTAGGAGACGTGACGCTGCCAATGCGAGGCGGCACAAGGCGGGTTGCTAGCGTCGCCCTCGGGCTCGCAGGGCTGGCCGTGTCTGCACTGTGGTCGCTTGTGCTGATCGTTGCGGACGAGCGGGGGAACGCGTTCGACGGACTGATGGTCGTCGACGACTTCTCTTTATTCTTCAATTTCCTGTTCGTGGGTATCGCGGCGGTCATCATCCTCGCCTCGGTTGACCTGCTCGAGAAAAGCCGGTTTCGGGCGGAGTACGTGGCGCTGGTCCTCACTTCGACGGTGGGGATGATGTTGATGGCGAGCACGGTGGACCTGATCGCAATCTTCGCCGCGCTGGAGCTGCAGGCGATCAGCTTCTATGTGCTCGTGGCCTTCCTCAAGGACGGGCGCTCAAGCGAGGCTGCGCTGAAGTATCTGTTGCTTGGGGCGGTAAGCACGGCGCTGACGCTCTACGGGATGGCCTACCTGTTCGGGCTTTCGGGCTCAACGAATCTGAACGACATCGCAGCCTTCGTGGCGGGCGCTGATTCCGGGACGCGGCCGGCGCTGGTATTGGCGGCGGTGTTCCTGGCGGCGGGCCTCGGTTTCAAGATGGCGGTCGTGCCGTTTCAGATGTGGGTGCCGGACGTCTACCAGGGGGCGCCGACACCTGTGACCGCGTACCTGTCAGTGGCGAGCAAAGCGGCGGGGTTTGCGGTGGTCATGCGGGTGTTTGTCGTCGCTCTGGGGCATGGGCTGATCTCGAGCGATTGGTCGAACATGTTTGCGGCGATCGCGGCGATCTCGATGACGTTGGGTAACGTTGCGGCGCTGGCCCAATCGGACATCAAGCGGATGCTCGGCTATAGCAGCATCGCGCAGGCGGGGACATTCCTGATTGGATTGGCGGCGGTGGCGGCGAATGACCCGCAGTTGCTGCTCGGGACTAGCTCGGTCGTGTTCTTCCTCGGGACGTACGCCTTCACGAACCTCGGCGCATTCATCGCGATCATCGCAATCTCGAACAAGATCGGCTCGGACCAGATAGACGACTACGCGGGTGTGGCGCGGCGGTCTCCCTGGTTAGCCGCGGGCCTGACGGCATGCTTGCTGTCGCTCACGGGGATTCCACCACTCGCGGGGTTCTGGGGGAAGTTCTGGGTATTCAACGCGGCCGTCCGTGCTGATCTCGTTTGGCTCGCGCTGATCGGTGTCCTGAACAGCGTGATTTCGGCCTATTACTACGTTGGCGTTGTGCTGAAGATGTACACGCAGGAGCCAGCCAACGACGAGGCGTTCCAGCCGAGCCCGTATCTGGGACTGGCGATGACGGCTGCCGTCGTGGGGCTGGTGGCAGTCGGCTTGTATCCCGCACCGCTGCTGGACGCGTCCGAATCGGCGGCAGCCGTTCTCGGCTAGAGGCGCGATTATCGGGAAAATGCACTCGGTTCTTATTTCCGTCGAGGAGGCGCTCCGGGCGGCGATTGACAGCGAGCGGCTCGAAGGCGTGGCGAGCGCAGCAATGGAGCGCGAGGGTCTGCCGTCCGCCGAGCTGAGTGTTCTCATTACAGACGATGAGACCGTTCGTGAGCTGAACCGCGAGTATGCGGGGGACGACACGCCGACCGATGTGCTCGCCTTTTCCCTGAGAGAGGGCGAAGAGTTCGCGTCGCCTGACGGTGTGTTGCGGTTGGGCGAGGTCATCATCTCGTATCCGACGGCACGCCGACAGGCGGCAGACGCGGGAATCCCCGTCGAACGAGAGATCGAACATCTGCTTGTCCACGGGGTGCTTCACCTGCTCGGCTATGACCACGCGGAGCCGCAAGAGGAAGATCGGATGCGGGCCCGGGAGCGGGACCTACTGGCGGCGTTCAACTGACGCGATGGCCTATAACTCGATAACAGGCGAAGCTATAATTACCCGTAGTGAGCGAGGTCCTTTACCGGAAGTGGCGCCCCCAACGCTTCTCGGAAGTCATGGGGCAAGAGGCTATTACCCGCACTCTGCGCAACTCTGTCGCGTCTGACCGCGGGCTTGCGCACGCTTACTTGTTCAGCGGGCCGCGTGGGACTGGAAAAACAACTCTCGGCCGCCTGTTGGCGAAGGTCGCGAACTGCGATCGGCCCGACGAGGGGGAGCCGTGCAACGAATGCGCCTCTTGCCTCGCCTTCAATGAAGGCCGTGCGATGGACTTCATCGAGCAGGACGCGGCCAGCCACAACAGCGTCGATGATATCCGGCAACTGCGCGAAAACGTCGTGCTCACGCCGATGGCGGGTGGGAAGAAGGTCTACCTGCTGGACGAGGTCCACATGCTGAGCAAGGGCGCCGAGAACGCGCTACTCAAGACGCTCGAGGAGCCGCCGGCGCACATTATCTTCGTCCTGGCGACGACGGAGGCACATAAGGTCGAGGCGACGATAATCTCTCGCTGCCAGCGGTTCGACCTGCGCCGGATCCCGTTGAGTGCCATTGTGGAGAGGCTCGTGGAGATCTGCCAGGCCGAGGGATATTCGCTCGAGGAAGCCGCGCTGGAGGAGATCGGCCGGAGCGCGACGGGGAGCCTGAGGGATGCAATCAACGGCCTCGAGCAGGTGGTCACATACTATGGCCAGTCGCCATCACTCGAGCAGGTGCGCGAGGCGTTGGGGCTGGTTGTCGACGTGCGAAGCGCAGAGCTTGTGAGGCTGGCGCTGGATGGGAATCTGGCCGGTGGACTTGCGTTGATAGCCGCCGTGCGCGATGACGGGGCCGACATGAAGCATTTCTGCAAGCAAGTGGTCGGTTACCTGCGGAACCTTCTGCTCGCAAAGACGGGCGCGCTGGAAGCGCTCGACCTACCACGGGAGGCCGCAGATGAGGCGAAGGAGGCCGGTGGCAAGCTCGACCGTGACAGGATCGTGCGAGTACTAAGGGCGTTCGCGCTGGCCGACTTCAGAGACGATTCGCCCGCCTCCGGCGGCTCATTGCCGCTGGAGCTGGCGCTCATGGAGGTGGCATCAGGCGGAAGAGGCGCGCCGGTTGATGTGACTCCGCCAACAGCGGAAGTGGTCATCGCGGTGGATGATAGCAAAGTGGATACGATCGAACTGGCTGTTGAGCGAGAGATAGAGGCCGCGCCGAGGGATGGAACGCCGGTCCGGGCGGCAAGCTCTACTGACACGATGGGTCTCCTGGACCGCGTGCGGCAAGCCTGTAAGGATACCGACAGACAGCTGTCCGGGCTGCTGAACGGGTCGTGCGAGGTGAAATCGGAGGAAGTCGAGGTTGTAACGCTAGGGTTCTACCATACGTTCCATCTTGAGAGAATCGAGTCAGGGCCGTACGCGAAGCGGCTGGAGGAGCTATTTTCGAGCGTGCTGGGACGGACGGTGAGAATCGCCTTTGAGCATTCGCCCCGAGAACGCGTCGTGAGGCCGGCGGCGAAGGGCGGGCACCTTGTGGAGGCGGCGCGCCAGTTGGGTGCGAGACCAATCGGAAGAACATCAGTAGAAGGAGGGCCGGATGGCGAGCCGCGGCGGGACGAATCCTGACTTCATGAAGCAGCTCCAGCAGATGCAGGGACGGATAGCAGAAGTACAGCAGAGGCTGGACGAGACGGTAATCGAGGCGTCGTCAGGTGGCGGTGCCGTCACCGTCAAGATGAACGCGCACCCATCGCTTCAAGAGATCACGATCTTGCCCGAGGTGATTGATCCAGACGACGCCGAGATGCTGCAGGACCTGATCCAGGCGGCGATGAACGACGCGCTCGAGAAGATCAGGGCGAGCCAGATGCAGCAGCTGGCGGGCCTGGCGGGCGGTCTTAACATCCCCGGACTGACATCGTAAGCCCGAGGTGACCCGCACGTGAACGAATCGACGCCGGCGACGGCGGCGCCGCTGGCGCGCCTGATCGACGAGCTGTATAAGCTGCCCGGCATCGGCCCGAAAAGCGCCCAGCGTCTGGCCTACTACCTGCTGCGAATGCCGGCGGAGGAGGCGCGCGCGCTGGCTTCGGCGATCGTTGAGGTGAAGGAGCGGGTGACTTTCTGTTCCATCTGCCAGAACGTGACTGAAGTGGACCCGTGCCGCATTTGCATGGACGGCGAACGCGATCGCTCGATTATCTGTGTTGTTGAGGAACCGCTGGATATTCTGGCGATCGAGCGGACACAGAGCTATCGCGGGATGCACCATGTGCTGCACGGGGCGATTTCGCCGATCGACGGTATCGGACCGGAGGACCTGAAAGTCTCGGAGCTGCTTCAGAGGCTGCGCTCGGGCGAGGTTCGGGAGATCATCTTAGCCACGAACCCGAACCTGGAGGGCGAGGCCACAGCGATGTACCTGACGCGCCTGCTGCGGCCGCTCGGCGTGCTCATCACGCGGCTGGCGAGAGGATTGCCCGTGGGGGGAGACCTGGAGTACGCCGACGATGTGACGCTAAAGCGGGCACTCGAGGGGCGGCAGGAGATCGAGAGCTAGCATGTCTGCGCCGCGGATGTACAAGACGGAGGCAGTCATTCTCCGCCAGCGCCGACTGGGGGAGGCGGACCGTATCCTCTGCATATACACGCCTGCCTACGGGAAGATGGATGTGAAGGCTCGGGGCGTGCGAAAGACGACGAGCCGGATGTCCGGGCACCTCCAACCCCTGACGCGCTGTATGTTGCAGCTGGCGCAGGGGCACGTTAATGACGTCGTTGCCGGATGTGAGACGCTCGAGAGCTTCCAGCCGCTGCGAGAGAACCTCGACCGTCTGAGCCGGGGGCTGTACGCCGCGGAGCTCATCGACCGGTTCGCGCCCGAGCGGATGCACAGCTTCCCAACCTACCGGCTGTTCGTGGAGACGCTGCGCAGGTTAGCGGAAGCGGAGGACCTCGACCAGACGTTGCGATTCTTCGAGATGAGGCTCCTGGACCAATGCGGCTTCCGACCGGAACTGGAGGCGTGCTCGGGGTGCGGCTCGCGTTTGGAGGCGGTGGATAATTCCTTTGCGCCAATAAGCGGCGGTGTTGTTTGCCATGTTTGCGCGGGAGGCATTGCAGGAGCGGGGGTGCTTTCGCTGAACGGCTTGAAGGTGTTGCGACTGCTGCAGCACGGATCGTATAACGATGCCATGCGGGTGCGGATCGAAGGGCCGCTGGCGCGAGAGGTCGAGACACATCTCCGGAGCTTTATCGTGTCTGTGCTCGAGCGCGACGTAAACGCGGCGGCGTTCATTGAGCGGCTGCGGCGAGAGGGCGCGCGGCACGCGGTGGAAGCCTGAACGTGCCGCTATACGAATCGATGTCGCGGAAGGAAGGTTGGCGTCAGCGGGTGCCCTACCACCACAAGCCGGTGCGAAGCGGGGCCCCGACGAAGACGATCGCCCGGGTGAAACCGAAGGACGAAGCCGCGCGTAAGGGGAAGGCGGAGGGAGCGAAAGGCTAAAATGCCGCTTTACGAGTACTACTGCGAGAGCTGCAACGGGATTTTCGAGGCGATCCGCGAGATGCGGGAGGCTTCCATCGCAGTCCCTTGTCCCGAATGTGACCGAGACGGCGAGCGCATAATGTCAAGCTTCAACGCCTTCACGTTTCGGGATGGCTACCCGCGAAGAATTCCGGATAAGGGGACGTACTGGCACATGGGGCAGGAGGTCAAGAAGCGGGCGACGCGCATGAAGGGGTGGGAGCACCCCGAGCTAGCCAAGCCCAAGCCGAAACCGCGGGCGACGAAGGGGGAGTCCCGAGCACAGCGAGATAAGCGGCTCGCGGCTCTGCGAGAGGCGCGTTATCGCGACCGTTGGGGGATCGATAAGGATGGCTTCCCGACGGTGAAGACGAAGGCGCCGGAGAAGGAGAAGAAGGTCCTGCCGTCAGGTTAGGCGCCGGGGGTGCAGCGAATCAGGTCCGTCGGTCGAGAATGTAGTCGGTGAGGTCGCGGAGAGTCTGACGGTCCTCGAGGTCGGGTAGGACATCCAGGGCGTCGTTCGCGCGGCGCGAGAAGTCGCGGGCCAACTCGTATGATTCTTCGATAACGCCGGAATCAAGGGTAGCCTGAACGGCCTCGGCCAGACGCTCTCGCGACGGGCGCGCGAAGTACTTCTGTACTGGGTTTGACTTGGGCGAGCGGTCCATCAAGAGCAAGGAGGGCAGGGTAAGCGTTCCCTGCATGAGGTCGCTACCGACCGGCTTGCCCATTGCGGCCGGGTCTCCCGTGAAGTCGAGAATGTCGTCCACGACCTGGAAGGCCATGCCGAAGTTGTAGCCATAGTCGCGGAAGGCCTGAGTCCATTCGTCCGGCTGGCCGCTGACGATCGCGCCGCCTTCGCAGGCAGTCGCGAACAGCGAGGCAGTCTTGCCGCCGATGCGCTGGAGGTAGTCGCGGATTGTCTGACGGCTGTCGTAGGCAGTGAGGTCCTGGCGGATCTCGCCTTTTGCCATGATCATGAGCGTGTCAGAGAAGAGGCGGACGACGCGGAGATTGTCCGTCTTGACGACCTGGTCGGCGGCGTGGGCGAAGAGATAATCGCCGAGCATGACCGTGGTCGAGTTGTGGAATGCGCTATTGACGGTGGGACGGCCCCGGCGCGTAGATGCTTGATCGATGACGTCGTCGTGAACGAGTGTCGCGGTGTGAAGGAGTTCGACAGACGCGGCGAGTGGGACGAGGAGACCGAGATCGTAGCGGCCGAAACGGCCGCTGAGGAGAGCAAGCGCCGGACGCAGAAGCTTGCCGCCTCCGGAAAGGACGACATCGAGCATGTCCCCCAGCGGCCCATAATCCGCATGCTTGAGCGATTCGAATACCTGCTCGACGTGGGAGAGGTCTTCCTGGACGGCGCCATAGAGGAGCTGGGTCTTCAAGGGCGCTCCACAGCCGCTTCAACTACGAAATCGGTGATATTGCCCAGCGCGAAGAGCCGTGCGGCGGCGCTCGCCGTGGCCTGTGCGACCGCCGAGGCGGTCTCGGCCCGCAGCTCGGCTATTTGCCTGATCGTCTCGATGATGTAAGCGGGTTCGTTGCGCTGGCCGCGGCGCGATTGGGGAGTCAGGTACGGCGCGTCGGTCTCTACTGTCATCGAGCGCACGGGGATGCCGCGGGCGACCGCGCGCGTGTTTTCGGCGTTGGGATAAGTCACGGTGCCGGCGATGGAGATGAGAAAACCAATCTCGATATAGCGAAGGGCGAGAGGTGTGTCGCCCGCGAAGCAGTGCATCACGCCGAGAGGCCGGTCCTTCGGCCACTCCGGGAGCACGTCTTGCGAGTGAGCAGCCAAGATATCGAACGCCTCTTCGTCGGCGTCTCTGGCGTGGATAACGACGGGCAGGCGGAGCGATCGGGCGAGCTGAAGCTGCTCGCGAAACGCCTCGCGCTGGGCTGACGGCGGCGAGAGGTTGCGATAGAAGTCGAGGCCGATCTCGCCGATGGCGACGACACGCGGGTTTTCTGCCAGTCGCGCCAACGCGTCCGTATCGGGGGGCGAAAGCGTCTTTGCATCGTGAGGATGGACGCCAACGGTCGCGTAGATGTTCTCGAAGGATTCTGCCATCTCGACAGCGCGGCGACTGCTTTCAAGGTCGTAGCCAACCACCACGAGGGCGGCGACCCCGGCTTCGCGGGCGCGCTGAACGACCGCTTCGTGTTCGCCTTCGAATTTCGGGTCCTGGAGATGGCAGTGAGAATCTATGATGCCTTCAACGGGGCTCATATCAAGAGCCGAGCCTTGCTTCTTCCTCTTCGACGATCGCGAGATCGAGCTTTTTGAACAGCGGTTCAGGCTCGGACAGGGGACGGCCGGCGGGCGGCGCCTGAAGTCTCCAGCCCGCGTCGCGGAGCGGTGTCTCGTTGCCAAGATACCCGTGGAGGGTCTCGCAGCTGAATGGCAGATACGGCGAGAGCGCGACGTTAAGACCGCTGATGGCGCCGATGGCTGTGTGGAGGACCGTGGCGCACCGTTCGCGGTCTTCGCTGATGAGCTTCCAGGGCGCGTTCTCTTCGATATAACGGTTCGCTTCACGCGCTACTGACATCGCGGACTCGAGGCCGGCGCGGAAGTGGCAGAGGGCGATGTTCTGGCCGGTCTCGACTATCGCCTGGTTCGATCTGGCGACTAGTGCGCGATCATCCTCGCTAAGCGGTCCGGGCTTGGGAACTGATGCGTCGAAGTTGCGGTAAGCAAAGCTGAGGACGCGGTTCACGAGGTTACCCCAGGTGGCGACGAGCTCGTCGTTGTTACGGCGCACGAAATCCGTCCAAGTGAAGTCGGAGTCCGAGCTTTCGGGCATAGTCGCTGCGAGGTAATAGCGAAGGGGATCGGGATCGTAGCGCGAGAGGAAATCGGGCACCCAAACAGCCATTCGCCGGCTGGTCGACGCCTTGCTGCCGCGAATAGTCAGGTACTGGTTGGCAGGGACGTCGTAGGGGAGGTTGTATTCCTCGCCTATGGCGGCGCTGTAGCCCATCAGCTGAGCTGGCCAGCTGAGGGTGTGAAACCAGATGTTGTCTTTGCCGATGAAGTAGTAGCTCTTCGCCTGGGAGTCCTGCCAGAAGTCCCGCCAGCGCTCCGGCTGGGCGTTCTGCTCGGCCCATTCGATTGCCGCCGAGAGGTAGCCGACTACGTTTTCGAACCAGACATAGATGCGCTTTTCGCTGTAGCCCTCGACGGGAATAGGGATGCCCCACTCAAGGTCTCGCGTAATCGCGCGGTCGTGTAGCCCTTGCTCGATAACGCCGAGGGAGAAGTTGACGACGTTCTTACGCCAGTGCTGCTTGTCTGTCAACAGCCAATCTCGAAGGCGGTCGTTGTAAACGCTAAGGCGGAGGAAAAAATGGGAGGAAAAAATGTTCCGAGTCGCGAAGCTCGGGCTCGGAGCCGTCGAATTTGCAGCGGCGATCAGTGAGGTCGATGGGGTCGAGAACGTTACCGCAGTTATCGCACTGGTCGCCGCGGGCGTTGGCATCGCCGCAGATGGGGCAGGTGCCCTCGACGTAGCGGTCGAGTAGGAAGCGTTTCTCAACTGTGCAATACGGCAGCTTCATGCTCGCCTGGTAAATGTCGCCCTTGTCGAGCAAGCGGAGAAACATGTCCTGCACTATACGGATGTGGTTATCGGTACCCGTGGTCGTGTAGAGGTCCCAGCTGATGCCGAGGCGCTTCCAGGAATCGAGAAATTCGTTGTGGAACCGAGAGGCTACGTCAGCGGGAGTGCGACCTTCCTGTTCGGCGCGAACGGTGATCGGCGTCCCGTGCAAATCGCTGCCAGAGACCATGAGGACGTCGTTGCCGGCGGCGCGGTGGTACCGGGCGAAGACGTCTGCCGGGAGGTAGGCGCCGACGATCTGGCCGATGTGTAGTGATCCGTTGCTGTAGGGCCAAGCGACGCCGATGAATATTTTCTCGGGCATATAGGTTCCAGTCGGATTTTAGCATGGGGTATTACAGTGCCGAGTGCCCGGTGCTAATCGCCGAGTGATCCGTGGTCAGCGCTGATCCTCGCTGAATTTCAGCCAGAGCGCGTAGACCTCGCGGCGTGAGCGACCGGTGGCGGCCGTCACGGCCTTGACGGCGTCTCGCGCCGAGAGACCGCGGTCTCTCGCTTCCTGCAGGTGACGGTTTACAGATTCATCCGAGACCGGCTGTGGGTTGGTCGCACCCTCGATGACGATGGTGAACTCTCCGCGTGGGTCTGAGAAGTGTTCGAGGGCGTCCGAGACGCTTCCGCGAAAGACCTCCTCGAACGCCTTAGTGAGCTCGCGGCATACCGCCATGCGACGATCGCCCCATACGGACAGCATGTCGGACAACAAGGCACGCAGGCGGTGAGGCGATTCGAACACAACGAGCGTCTGCGGTTCGCCGGCGAGGTGCGCGAGTGAGCGGCGGCGTTCGACGGGCCGTCGAGACAGAAAGCCGAGGAACGTGAACTGGCGCATCGGGAGGCCTGAGGCGACGAGTGCCGCGATGAGGGCCGATGGCCCGGGAATCGGGACGACCGGGAAGCCGGCTGCGATCGCGGCGTTGATCAGCTCGTGGCCGGGGTCGCTCACACCAGGCGTGCCGGCCTCCGAGACGAGTGCGACGTCCCCGGCCTCAAGGGCGGCGAGCAGTTGCGGCGTGCGGCGGCGCATGTTGTGTTCGTTGTAGCTAACAGTCCTGGTGTGGATGCCGTACATGCGCAGCAGGATCCGAGTCGTCCGAGTGTCTTCCGCGGCGATGAGCCGGACCTCACGAAGAAGGCGGAGCGCCCGAATTGTGGTGTCCTCGAGGTTACCGATAGGCGTGGAGACGACGAGCAGACTGCCCAAAGGATATGACGCCTTACTGCTTCTCTAGTGGAAAGTGTTTACTCTTTTACTCAAAATAGCTACTGGATACGTTGACCGGCCGAACGGCGGATTGATATATTGTTTGAAATCCCTCGGGCTTCCGTGAGAGAGGATCCGTTCAAAATGAGTCTAGCGACGTACAGGGAGCTCCGCCCCGCCTACGGGTTTGATGAAGTTGCCATCGTGCCCGGCAGCATCACGGTAAACCCCGAGCTCACGGATATCCAATTTAGCATAGGTGAGCACGCTTTCAACTTTCCCATCCTTGCGGCGGCTTTGGATGCTGTAGTCGACACGCGGCTCGCGATCGAGCTTGGCCGGCGCGGCGGGCTGGCGGTGATGAACCTCGAGGGGCTTCAGTGCCGCTACGAGGAGCCGGCGGAGGCCATCGCGGAGATCGTCGCGGCGAACCAAGAGGAATCGGCGGCGGTAATCCAGCGTCTCACCGAAGCGCCGATCCGCGAAGAGTTGATCGGCCGGCGGGTGCGGAAGATCAAGGAAGGCGGCGCGGCATGCGCCGTCTCTTGCACCCCGGCAAATACGAAGAAGCTAGCGCCGATCGCAGTCGATGCCGGAGCGGACATCTTCGTCGTTCAGTCGACCGTCACAACCGCGCGACATATTTCCACTTCTCCGCGGGGGCTGATACTGGACGAACTTGTTGCGAACATCCGTGTACCGGTGGTTGTGGGGAACACCGTGGGCTTCAACGCGTCACTGGAGCTGATGGAAACCGGTATCGCCGGACTGATGGTGGGCGTGGGTCCGGGGGCGATCTGCACGTCGCGAGAGGTGCTGGGCATCGGCGTGCCGCAGGTGACGGCGACGATCGATTGCGCGGCGGCTCGCGATCAACATCACCGCGATACCGGGCGCTACGTGCCGATCATTACGGACGGCGGTATGCGCAACGGGGGCGACGTATGCAAAGCGCTCGCCGCGGGAGCCGATGCGGTAATGCTCGGGACCGCCTTCGCGCGGACGGAAGAGGCGCCGGCAAAGGGCTACGCGTGGGGCATGTCCACGGGGCATCGCGAGCTGCCACGCGGAGTGCGCATCCGGCCGGGAGTGGACACGACGCTCGACCGGCTGCTGTTCGGGCCGACATCGCGGACGGATGGCACTGAGAACCTGGTGGGCGCGATCCGGACATGCATGGGCGTGTGTGGCGCGCGCACGATCGGAGAGTTCCACGAGGCGGAGATGATCGTGGCGCCGTCGATCAAGACCGAGGGGAAAGTTTATCAACTGAGTCGCTAGGACTCGCAGCTATAACGCCCTCGACCGTCACACGCCCGTCGTTCTCGATCCAGACTTGGCGCACAAGCAGCTTGACCTCATCCGCCCACTGAATGGGATGCACGTTCTCAACGAGCATGTCGACGAGCGCGGGGTCTAGCGGCGGCATGTCCTTCATCAGCTCGGCGGCGCGCTGCACGTAGAAGGATTCCAGATCGGGACTCACTTGAATGCGGTCACTGAATGTAGGCTTGGTTGAGCCGGACAGCGCTCGCATCTTCTCGATCACTGGATGCAAGCCGGACGTGGCTCCCCTCATCTCGGACTGAAGGCGGTCTCGCTCCTCGCGTACGAGAACGAGCTCCTGCTCAAACTGCTGCTTGCTTCGGTAGATGCCTTCCCGCCAGCCTTCGTATACGCGCGCTTCCTGCGCGTCGAGGCTCTCCAGTCTGGTCGCTAGGCTCTCGCGCTCCCGCCTGCGCTCTGCTTTCCGCTCTCCCGTCTCAGCCGCAAACAGTCTT
>WNFX01007278.1_pt1 | contig 18759 bp, 18 predicted proteins | sample 5400111 | NCBI WGS metagenome assembly WNFX01 (sample SAMN13153363, study PRJNA577476) | soil metagenome | isolation source: 40 cm soil or saprolite under grassland replicate 1 | place: USA:California | collected 2016-06-15 | reverse complement strand
CTCAGCAGCAGCAGCAGCAGCAGCAAGTGCGGCTGCATCAGCAGCGGCAACTGGAGGCTCAACAGCAGCAGCTTCAGCCGCATCAGCTGCAGTTACCTCTGCAGGAGGTTCTGCGGCCGCAGCAGCAGCAGCCGCAGCTGGTGCCGCAGGTGGAGCAGCAGCAGCTTCAGCAGCCGCGGCCGCTTCAGGAGCTGGTGCATCATCGGCAGCAGCGGCTGCTGCAGGTGCAGCTGCATCTGCCGCCGCAGCAGCTAGTGGCGCTTCAGCTTCAGGGGTCGCTTCTGCAGCCGGCGCAGCAGCAGCAGCTTCGGGTGCCGGAACTGGCGGAGCAGCAGCAGCAGCAGCATCAGCAGCAGCAACCGCAGCAGGTGGTTCATCAGCAGCTGCAGCCGCAGCAGCGACCGCAGCTGCTTCAGCAGCAGCTAGTGGTGCCTCGGCTTCAGGCGTCGCTTCTGCGGCTGCTGCTGCAGCTTCATCAGCCGGAGCGTCATCAGCAGTTGCATCGGCGGTTTCTGCTGCCACTGCAAGCGGTGCTGCAGCGGCCGCGACAGCTGCCGCGGCTTCATCTTCGGCCGTCTCCTCTGCAGCAGGATCAGCTGCAGCAGCAGCTTCAGCCGCGGCAGTTACTTCTGCAGGTGGTTCCTCAGCTGCAGCAGCAGCTGCCTCTGCAGCTGCATCATCTGCCGCTTCTAGCGGTGCAACTTCAACTGGAGTCGCAGCTGCAGCAGCAGCAGCTGCGGCGACGTCTGGAGGTTCAGCGGGTTCATCAGCTGCAGCAGCTGCAGCAGCAGCTGCAGCTGCATCTGGCGGATCATCTGCAGCGGCCGCGGCAGCAGCATCAGCAGCTTCTGCCGCAGCGTCTGCTGGTGCTTCTGCTTCAGGAATCGCTTCAGCAGTATCAGTAGCAGCAACAGCAGCAGGAGGTTCAGCAACAGCTGCAGCAGCAGCTTCTGTAGCAGCAGCAGGAGGTTCAGCAGCATCAGCTGCAGCCGCAGCCGCTACTGCAGCAGGAGGATCATCTAGCGTGGCTGCGGCTGCAGCAGCCTCAGCGGCAGCAGCTGTTGCTAGCGGAGCTTCGATAGGAGGGGTTGCTTCAGCCGCAGCTGCTGCAGCAGCCGCTTCAGGAGGTTCGTCAGCGGCAGCCGCAGCAGCAGCGTCAGCATCTGCGGCTGCCACTGCAGGAGCTTCATCGACTGCAGCAGCAGCAGCAGGATCTGTGGCAGCGGCAGCAGTTGCAGCAGCTTCTGCCAGTGGTTCATCCGGGGCAAGTGTTGCTGCAGCAACAGCTGCAGTTGCAGCTGCGTCAGGCGCCCCGAAGACTGGAGCAGCAGCAGCAGCAGCGGCGGCCACAGCCGCGTCTTCTCATGGAGCGACGTCTGCAGCAGGGGCAGCAGCAGCTGCGGCAGCTTCGGCTGCAGCCGCTGCTGGAGCCTCAGCCTCTGGCGTAGCTGCAGCTGCAGCAGCAGCAGCAACTGCAGCAGGTGCTTCGTCCGGGGCAGCAGCTGCTACTGCCGCTTCATCAGCAGCGGCAGCGGCTGCTACAGCCGCTGGGGCAAGTTCCCAGCAGCTTCAGCTGCTACCTGCTCCTTCCTCGGTAGCGTAACTCAGCCTGTTGTACTTACGACTGAGCCAAGTGTAAGCAAGAACGTCGTACACAAGATAATTAAGGCCAATTCAGCCAGGGCAACCACAACTTCTCCAAGTAGTACATCACCAGTAGTGAACCTCGAGAACCTACTGCTGCCGTCCAAACTCCCAGGCAATTCCTTGCTTCTGCTTTTTAATGCGGACCCTTTCCGCATTATAGGCGGGCATACTACGCTCAATTCACCGAGTAAAAACATAAAACTTGTAGCAGCGTCAATTTCAGATAAAGGAGTAGACCATGCTGTAGTTTTGGATCTTAAGAAGGCACTTGATAACGCAAATACGAAAGATGCATTATATCGAACTGATCTTGGCGAAGTAATCAGTGGGACTAATTTATTTACCAAGAAACATGATGTAGTGTCTGATTTTACAGACTTACTTCTTTGGAATGACAGCAATTCACCTATCACGTTTGATGACAGTAGTGCTGTGGCAATGACTGTAGTATCAAAGTAGGAAAAATCTCGAACCGGAGCTACTTCTCTATGCAAAAAGCCGAATCAAAGTCTCTATCTCAGCTGCCACAGACAATAACGATAGGTTCCAAGGATAGCGACATCAAATTAAGTGTGAACGACGGGAGCAATGATAATACACTCGCACTTATCCACCAGCAGCAAAACAACGATCCTCATCTGAGAGTTATATCATATTCTTTGAATAAAGGCAAGGGACATGCTATAAAGACTGGAGTCCTTAGATCTAGTGGCAAAGTCATAGTGTTTTTAGACGGAGATCGGGACGTCTCTCCTCTAACATTGAGGGATTATATTAAAGAACTAGAGACTTGTGACTTGGTTATAGCGTCTAAAAGACATCCACTCTCCATCGTGAATGCTCCTATATCCCGAAAATTCTTAAGCAGAGGTTTTAATTTATTGGTGCGAATCATGCTTGGGATAAAAATTAAAGATACACAGTCAGGCCTTAAGGCGGGCGATGGCGATGCCTTGCGCAGAATTTTTAAATCCGTGGCTGTAAAGCGATACGCATTCGACGTTGAGTTGCTAGCAATTGCTAATGCGTTCGATCTTAAAATAAAGGAAATGCCCATCGATATTACTCTTAACAGCAGATTTAAAATTTCAGAGATAACAAAAATGTTCATTGATGTAATTGCTGTATTTTATAGATACAGGATAAAACGTACTTATCAGAAACGTCGGGAGTCACACACAGAGATTCTGTAGAGAATAAGGGACGGTTATTTCATACTCCTGAATTAAGAGCTTAGGCTGGAAATCTGACATAAGCACGCTGGTAAGAAGGTATATCAAAAACAAAGATAGAAGCAGAAAAAATAATATCAGAATTGACCTAATAGAGATTTAGGGTTCAGAGAGATTATAAATGGTGATAATAAGATATCATCGTCTTACCGGGGTTCCCATTAAAGCAAAAATATATGCTATGCTTTCTACGCATACTGAACTCGTTTTCCTCGCGGAGACACTAGGAGAACTCCATTTATAGAATGTAAACGTTGATTAGCTATGTTCGATAAAATTGCCAAAAAAATTTCTACATATGATAAGCTGCTGAGTTTTGCGCTAGCGTTATGCATGATTAGCTTAGTGTTATTATCTGTTTATGATCTACGACCAGCTAATGCGGCTGCGGGTTCGTCGTCCAATATCGTCAATGGTGCTGTTGCTGGTGCAATTTCTGGAAAGTCCGGTGGAGCAGTTGTGGGTGCGATTGCTGGCGGAGGAGCAGGAGGAGCGGCAGCAGCTGCCACAGGTACAGCAGTGGCTACATTAATTAACAATGAGCCAACTGTGATTTCTAAAAACGTAATCAATACGATTATTAAGACTAGTCCAAGTCTCGCTCAATTCACCAAGCAAAAACATAAAACTTGTAGCAGCAACTATTTTAGATAAAGGAGTAGAGCATGCGGTAGTCTTGGATCTTAAGAAAGTACTTGAAAATACAAATACGAAAGATCCGTTATATGGTACTGATCTTGGAGAAGTAATCAGCGGGACTAATCTATTTACCAAGAAACATGATGTAGTGTCTGATTTTACAGACTTACTTCTTTGGAATAACAGCAAGTCGCCTATCACGTTTGGTGACAGTAGTGCAGTGGCGATGACTGTGGTTTTCAAATAGATATTGCAGTCTGTTCTATGCATAAGATATACTGAAGAGGCTATTAAAGTCAGAAATAGTCTAGTGATGTAAAAAGCGGTTTACTATCGGTAAAAGAAATGTTATAACAGTTCAGACCAATCTCGATTTATTGGCTATTTGTTTAGCAGTGCTAAGATTCTAATACCATTGTGTTGTATGAGACTGTATATTAACGACCTCTGTACAAGATTCGAAAAAATTAATTTTTATATGATGTGCCTAAAAAAGTGAAAATCGTTCCGCTTCTTGGATACAGCTGTCAAATCAGCTGCCGTGGGTTGATTATCTAGGTCATTCGCAATTCTTTCCAAAAAATTCTTCGAACCAAAGGTATATATCAGCACTGGTCGGAACCCCGAAACATAGCTAGTATACACAGACTAAAGAAAACGTTATTTTTTTGTACTGGGAATTATAACATCTTTTTATCGATATTATACGCTATAAAATGTTAAATGTAAAATGTAAAATTGGCAACACAGAAAAAACGGGTATCAGGCAAGTAGAATGCCTTTTCAAAACTGCTCCCGTATTATCGCGTTACCTTGGACACCGATCGCACAAGTGTTCTCTGTTAGCAACCAGGCTAGTCACACATAATTGGAAAGTACTGGAAGCTACATCAAGCTCTGATATTACCTTAGATGGCTCATAGATAACTGCGTCAATTTTATGAGCTTGAAGATTTGGTAATTGTATAAACATATGCTGTATCAGTGGGCAGATCATTGGTCCAGTATGTTGGTAAAGTCAGACACTCAATAACCTCAAGGTTGAATATTTCTATCAATTTACCCCATCCCCATTTGGTAGTATCCCTGGAGAACTGCTTCATTATATGACTACCCATAAAATTGAAGCCAACGCGATTTATTATTTCCGGCTCCGCTTTTTTACAGAACCTGGAAATCAACGTCGTTGCTAGCATTTCACCTGATTCAGGTAGTCCAGAAATAAAAAACATCGGGTTTGACAGATCTAATGAATTGTACTCAAACGTGGAAGCATCGGCGTTTATGATCTCGAATTTAACCTCTGTTGCCTTTGAGATTTGCCTTTGAAGCTCAACTAGGCCACTATCGATTTCAATTCCGATAGACCTCATACCAAGTAATTTAGCGCAGTAAGCGATCCTCCCGTCGCCTGATCCTACGTCCACGATTTCCTTAAACCCTAATCTCTTTGCTTCTAGGCTCAACGCATAAGCAGACAGTATCCAAGTAGGATAGAATGGCTGATAGTTGGTATCGTACTTTTTGCTATCTAGCCAGTGATCGTTAATATCACCGTTGTATGACCTGCAAGGTATTCCACCCAATATGATATTATCTGAGGAAAAATATATAGAATTACTTTTTGCGAAGTCATGTAGCCTACGCAGTATGCTGTTCTCGATCGGCAATCTATTAGAATAACATACTGGAATAGCCTCACAGATCAAACTGTTTGGTTTGCGACTTCTTCTAAAGTCTTCTTTTAGGTTAACGATACGTCGAGAGACTAGAGGCGACGGCTTCTTCAACTTCCTAGACCTCTACTGTATTAGTAGACTGATTCTGCGCTTGGACGTAAGCCCATTCTATAGTTTGTGTGGCCGCAAATCTTGCATCGATAGGGCCTTCTGCGCTTATATGTATAAAGAGTGAGCTGATCCTCTAATATTTCATGTAAGGTTTTCGCCATACACTTATCACAAAACCGACGTTCGGTATCCAATCTATGTTTATATCGTTCAGTTCATTATTTAATTCAATGCATTTCCTGCTTGACGAGCAGGGGTTGTCTGAGTACAATGGCTCCTCTAATGAGCCCGGTACAAGAATCTTCGACCTCCTCCATGAGAAATATTCCTTGGGTGATATGTGTATCAGATATATCAACGCTAAACGTTTTAAACAGAGTTAAGCATCTTCGCCTCGCCTTCACGTCTATATTATTATCCAGTTCGTCAGTCTTTTCTTTGGAACTATATCCATCTGTAACGTCATCAACATTAATTATTAGGTTATATAAACAACATAAAAATTAATTTTGTTTAGCTGGTTCTATCAGCAAGTATTTTGGGAATTTGTGCAGGGCTCTTCGCAACCGCCACTCCTGCCTTTGCAAAATGTGTCAGCTTCGATTCAGCCGACCCATAGCTGCCATAAATAATTGCGCCAGCATGACCCATCCTCTTCTCATTGGGTGCTGACCTTCCAGCTATATATGCTACGACCGGTTTAGAGAATCGTGTCTCAATCAAATAATCTGCCAGTTGTTCTTCTGCGTCTCCTCCAATCTCCCCAACTATAACCACTGATTCAACGTCATTTCTATGTCGTACCATATCTAAGGCTTCCTTAAGGTTAGTACCGTTAATCGGGTCGCCACCGATACCCAAGCATAATTTTTGGCCAAATCCGGCCTGGGTCAAATGGTAAGATACCTCATACATTAGGGTTCCACTTCGTGAGAAAACTACTGTGCTGCCTTCCTTAAATGGTGGACCCGGCATTATACCTACCTTCATTACCTGAGGCACAATCACACCTGGTGTGTTTGGCCCTATCATTCGCGCGCCTGCAGATAGGGCGTATTCATAAACTTTTATTGAATCCCTTATAGGCACATGTTCAGGAATAGCAATTAACAACTTTATTCCATTATCTATAGCCTCTAGAGCTGCGTCCAAAAAGTACGGCGCTGGCACAAACATGCCAGATATCTTCGCACTTGTTTTTCTTACTGCATCTTTTACACTATTAAAAACCGGAATATCTTCAAATCTTTGGCCCCCTTTGCCTGGGGTTACTCCAGCGACAATATTTGTGCCATATGTTTTCATCAATCGCGTATGAGTAGAGCCGAAGCTTCCGGTTATGCCCTGCATGATCACCGGTTTCTTTTTATAATCACGATCATTCTGTTTTCCTATCAATAGATCAAATAGATCGAAGTCATTAGACATGGGCTTACCAACTAATTCCCCTTAACGGTGTCAACTGCTGAGGTTATTGCGTCTTCTATATTATCAAATAATTTGGCTTGACTGCCCATTAGCAAATCCTTTGCCTTGTCGGATTCAGCACCAGATATTCTAGCAAAAACAGGAACATTAATCAAATTATTTTTATATGCATCAACAATTGCTTGAGCCACCAGGTTTGTTTTGACTATACCTCCAAATAAATTCACAACAACGGCCTCAATTCTTTTTATCTTGCTTATAACCTTTATCGCCTCGTATATAGTTTGAGTAGTTGCGCTCCCACCGAAATCAAGGAACGCCCCTGCTTTTCCCCCTGCCTCTGAAACCATATCTAGAGTTGACATCACTAAGCCAGCACCATTTCCAATGATAGCAATATCTCCCTCTAATTCCACTAAAGTGAAGCCACTTTTTTCGGCTTGGGCTTCCAACTCAGATACGTGCTGAAATTTTCTTAGCTCTGGATGTCTAAACAAAGAGTTATCATCGATGATAACTTTCGCATCAAGAGCAATCAAGGATCCGTCATTAAGTAGGGCGGCTGGATTTACCTCTGCTAGCTCAGCTTCCTTCTCTACCATTAGTTTAGAAAGTTTAATTGCAAAATCCTCAAAAGAAATCAGAAGATTGCCGCTCATTCCTAGCTGCAATCCTATATCTTCCGCGTCTTGATTTGAGATCCCGTCAATTGGTACATTCAGAATCGTCTTATTACCTGCCTTTTCTATCTCTATCCCGCCCTCAGTAGATACTAATAACGAATAGGATCTCTTAGTTCTGTCTAAAAAGAGTGATAAGTAAAATTCCTTTTTTATCTCGACCATCTCCTCCACTAGGATTCCTCGTGGTAACTCTCCGTTTACGGCTTTAGTTAATAGGTAGCTAAATTTTCCTACTAGCTCCCCTTCATTATTGCATTTTAAAATGGCACCAGCCTTCCCTCTTCCACCCACACTAAGCTGAGATTTTAAAACAACGGGGTAACCAAGCTTTGACGCAGATTTTCTTGCTTCTTCAAGTGACTCTGCAACATATGATGTCGGAATTCTAATTCCATATTGACTAAAGAGATCCTTGCCCTGATATTCGAATAACCTCATATAAGAGTAGAGGAAATTCTTATAAACTTCTTTATAATCGTATTACTGAATAGTAGTAATAGGCTGTGGACGATCTATGGACGATATTTTTGCCCTCGAAAATGAATTCATTGATCTGATCAATCTGTGTCGTTTTCAAATAACTCCTCTATAGTCGAGTGTTATATAGACCCGACACTATCATTGACGCTCAACGTGAGGACGATCTACTTGTAAGAAAAGATTAGCGATTTTTTGTTTAGAATAATGCTATTGTATTGCAGCATCTTTTAAAACTTATATGCCCAATTAGAGACATACTATTACATGGCTGAAAAAATGACAGCTGTTATGTTGATTATCCTGACAATGATTGTATGTGCAGCAGTCCCTGCAATGTTGATATGGCTTACTACTATGCCGCATCCAAAAATGGTAATTGCTATCCCTCTATCGACCAAGGCGATGGATAGTACATCAGCTATTGTTATTGTTTCTAGAATTTGAGAATCATAAAAATACATCAGTTAAAGTTAATTATCTACTAACTCTCTTCGGAAGCTAATCGTAAGCTGGTTGGTCCAAATCTATTTATCTTCGATTAGAACTATTTATTTCATGGGCATATTCCTTGGAAGGAAGCCTAAGAGCGATTCTGATCTCTCAGCTGAAACTGAGAAGCAGAAGAACTATGATAGCAACTTAGAATTTCAAAAACATGATTTGTACAAAAAGGGGATAAATTTAATGGCAAGTGAAAAAATGGAGGATGCTATCAGAAGTTTCGAATTAGCATTGAGATTAGACCGTAACTATGTTGATGCATGGATCAAAAAAGGATATGCTCACTTTCATTTAGGGGAATACACATTTGCTATTTCTTCCTACGATAGATCATTAGAAATCGATGTCAACAACGCAGAAGCTTGGAATCTTAAAGGTCTGACTTATTATAAAATGAAAAATTTTGATAAGGCAATTGAAGCCTGTGAAAAGGCGCTTGATATCGATCCGAGCGATGGGATGTCGTGGTACAACAAGGCCTGTTATTTGACCCTTAACAGAAGGATTGATGAAGGCATGGAAGCCTTAAAACGCTCAATCGAAATAGACATCTCTAATGCAAAAAAAGCTGTGCGTGATAGAGACTTTGAAAGTGCACGTGTTGAAGAAGGCTTCATAAGAATAATAGAGGTTGTAGTCTTAGAGTCTATTAGACAAGGATACGACTACGTCGGGAAGATAGTGTGGCTGACAGGGATGGATACACAGGAAGTAGAAGATGCAGTGATGCGACTCTGCAATAAAGGGTTGATCATTAGAAGAGAAAAGAGAACATTGACCTCCAAAGAGGAATACTATGAGCTCGCTAAAGATATTGCAGATAGAGTGGGCATGGCGAGGCGGACAGGATTTCTAGGTAGGAGTAAGGAGCTATCTGCTCCTATGCAGGAATTAAGGGATATCAGTGAAATCCTTGGTAGAACCAGAGAATCTGTTGATAGGGGCGATGTGAATGCGACATTAGAAAATTTCGACCTATTGATCAACCCTTCAAAGCATGGTTCATCAATGATTGAGCAATTCTTCGATGCCCATAGAGATCTTCGGTTATTTCAGATTAGACTAAGGGACAAAGGTCAGGATTATCTGAATTCCCACAAGCCAGACATAATTAGGGTAATTTCAGACTTGGACGTTAAAATACGGAGCAACCCAATATCCGAATCCATAAGGGAAGAAAAAAGTTCTCAAATCAATAAATTACCTGGGAACGACATAACATGAATATAACAGAGAAGATCAACTGATTCAAGCAAGACTGATAAACTTAATTTTCTTCCAGGCCAATTATGAAACTTTAGTTTTTGCTTTGAGAATTATCAAACCCGCCACTTTTTTAGCTAGCGCATCTAATACTAAAAGTAAATCTAGGATAGTATAGAGATAATATATTAATACCCAGTAAAAGAGATTTGAATATGGCAAAAATCTTTTCTGAAGTGAGCGAGAAGGAGATTACCAGAACGATAGCTATGATGTTCAATGAAACGGTTGTAGAGTACAGCGATTCTGACGTAATAATCATAGGAGCAGGGCCTGCAGGATTAATGGCTGGGAGAGAATTAGCAAAAATGGCTGTGAAAACACTCATTATTGAGCAGAATAACTATATCGGGGGTGGATACTGGGTAGGAGGTTATATGATGAACCCAGTAACAGTTCGGTCGCCAGCCCATAAGGTTTGGGACGAACTCGGAGTACCTTATCGCAAGATACGTGAAGGCCTATATGCAACATGGGGTCCCCATGCATGCTCAAAATTAATTGCTGCGGCATGCGATGCAGGTGTCAGATTTTTGCAGTTGACTAAATTTGATGACCTGGTTTTTAAAAACAAACGAGTAGGCGGAGTGGTAGTCAATTGGATGCCAGTCTCAGCACTACCAAGGAATATTACATGCGTAGACCCAATTGCGTTGGAGAGCAAAGTTGTAATTGATGCATCTGGTCATGATTCCGTGGCTGTCAAGCGATTAAGGGACCGAGGGTACGTAGAGTGGAAGGGTATGGATCCAATGTGGGTAGACGGAAGCGAAGATGCAGTAGTTAATTATACAGACGAAATATATCCAGGATTGATAGCAACAGGTATGTCAGTTACAGAAACACACGGTTTACCTAGAATGGGACCTACATTCGGATCTATGTTATTGTCAGGTAAAAAAGCTGCAGAGATCGCACTAAGAAAGCTAAAGGAAATGCCGAACCCTCCAAAACTGAAGGTGAGATAAGCACTCCTTACAATTTCATTAACAAATCCTTCCTAGGTCAGTCCCGTCAGTTCACTCTCTAGGCCCGAGTACGTCTTTCATATTTGATTTGTATTATTCTGATCGAATTTTGTAAGGTCCACGATTCAAAAGTGACCCTCGATTCGATGGTAAAAAAAAGCAGATCGGTTATAACCCCGCAGGTACGTAGTTACATATCAATATGTTTTTCCCTTTGACTTTCTGCTTTTTGAGATGTGGATATCTATCAAAAAAAACGATTGATGTGATGTTTAGACTATGACTATTCTAGACATTTCATGAGTCAGGAATCATCTGAAAACAGGAATATAACGTAAATTCTTTGCCAACAACAAAAAAATTGTACTACTGAAGGCTTCCACAAAGTACATCATTTTATATCAGTGATATTCGAGCACAAGGGAAATAGACAGGCTACTATTTGGTCCCCGGTCCCTGATGGTTTGACTCGAAATCTATCTCTTGTCCCAAATTACACATTAGAAGAGTTTCCTTAATTCAATTCCTTATCCTTTTCGATAAACATTGTAGGATGGCTTTCCGAACAAATTATTAACAGGTATTTACTTTTTCATATTGCATTCTTATATGTCTAAAATGACTGAAAGAGAGGAACTACTCCCTTCAGATCAACCAGAGGTTCACGATGTAATTATCATCGGATCCGGGCCTGCAGGATATACTGCTGGGATATACACATCGCGTGCTAAACTTCAAACCCTACTAATAACGGGTAGCCTACCAGGTGGCCAGTTGATGACAACCAGTGAAGTAGAGAACTATCCTGGCTTTCCCAATGGTATCTTTGGACCAGAATTAATGATGAATATGCGACAGCAGGCAGACAGGTTCGGCTCAGTCATAATTGATGACGAGGTTATTCAAGTCAATTTTAAGCGCAATCCCTTCGAAGTCATGACACAGACTAATAACTATCTAGCTAACTCTGTTATCGTTTGCACCGGAGCCACACCACGTAAACTGGGAATTCAAGCAGAACAGGGCTTTGCGGGAAGAGGAGTATCTTATTGTGCAACTTGTGATGGACCATTCTTTAAAGGAGAGGATATTGTAGTTGTTGGGGGTGGAGATACCGCTATAGAAGAGGCATTATTCCTCACCAAATTTGGCAGGTCAGTTAAAATAGTTCATAGACGGGAGTCATTACGTGCAAGCAAAATTTTACAAGAGCAAGCATTTGAAAACCCCAAAATCGAATTTCTATGGAACAATGTCGTAGCTGATATTAAAGGTGATAAAAAAGTCGGATCCATCGTTGTAAGGGATATCAACAATGGGAAAGAACAACGTCTGTCAGCAGGTGGACTATTTGTTGCAATTGGGCACGAGCCAAATACCTCTATTTTCAAGGACCAGCTAGCGTTGGATGATAAAGGGTATATTGTCTTAGCAGACCACACTCGAACTAGTGTGGAAGGAGTATTTGCAGCAGGCGATGTGCATGACTATCGATACAGGCAAGCAATCACTGCGGCCGGCTTTGGCTGCATGGCTGCTTTGGACGTAGAAAAATGGTTGGCTGACAGAAAGCATTAAGAAAAGTTGTCCAATGAATCTTGGGTCTGGTATTAATTTAGTGCATAAGCCGGTGTCGAAAGATTCCGTGCTTTTTGTAAAAGGGTTTCGTATTCTTCGTTAGTAAAAACTTCTTGTTGATCATAAAGGCTCTTAAATTTCCGACCATCATCGGCAAATATCCCCACTAGAATCCCCTCCTTTATCTTCTGGGCTATTTTGAGCATGGAGCTCATAACTGATCCGGATGAAGGACCGACAAGCAGACCTTCTTTCAGTGCTAATTCCTTGACCATTCTAAAGGATTCCTCGTTGGTTGCAGTCATCCATTCATCAACGACTGTTTGGCGACGTAGAAATAAATCTGGCATTGAAGATTCTTCAAAGTTTCTCAATCCCTGGAGCAGATGATTCTTTTGGGCTTGAATAGCAACTACTTTGATATTCTTATTCTTTTCTTTCAGAAAAGTTGCTATTCCAGTAATGGTACCTCCGGTACCACATCCTGTAAGAAAGTGCGTGATATTCCCGTTAGTTTGCTTCCAGATTTCAGGCCCCGTACTTTCATAATGAGCCAAGAAATTAGCGTCGTTTTCATATTGATTTGGCATATAATAAATATCCGGTCTAGGCTTTGAAATGGCCTTGGCAAGTGCAATGCTTTGGTCAGTTCCATAACCAACTCTCGGACACAAATCATCAGAAGTTTCATGAAGAACAGCTCCCAAGTTTTTTAGAATCTCTTTTGTTTCTGTGCTGACTTTTTCAGGGATAACAATTTCAACTCTATATCCCAATGCGCTAGCAATCCCTGTTAACGCAATGCCTGTATTTCCAGACGTAGGCTCTATAATTATGCTCTTGTCTTTGTGCAGAATACCTTTTCTCTCAGCGTCCTTGACCATCCAGTATGCAGCCCTATCTTTGACGGAGCCAAAAGGGTTATACCACTCCAGCTTTGCGTACATCTTAATAGTCGGTGTAGAAAAGGAATTTAACTCTACGAGTGGAGTGTTTCCAATCCGTTGGGTTACGTCTGGTCTTGCCACTGTCGTCATAATTATTTAGCCTTTTTTATTACAAATTCAAGATCGCTTTGAGATTTATTAATAGATAGTAGTTCGTGTCCATTCCTATTAACCCATCTCGATATGTCCTCTTCTGAGTCTGGGTCGTCAGAAATGATTCTTACGGTATCTCCAATCCCTAATCTTGCGATTTCAACCTTGGTCCGAAAAACAGGTTCAGGACAGAAGAGCCCTCGGACATCGATAGTCTTGGTCGGACCGCCATTACTTGCAGCACTCATAACGTAACAGCATAAAATGACATTATCATTATATTAAATGTTTAGTAAGTTGCTCTCAATCGATTATTAGTTACCTGAAAAGATCCTTTTCTTTTAATCTTAGCAGCTTGGAAACTGATGACATTTCAGTACATAGATATTTATATCCTCTAACTATTGCTACAGGAATTCCTTCTGATTTACCCATAACTAGCTCGGCAGCTGAAGCAATTTCATCTACAACAGCAATTTCCGTAACCTTTAGCTCCCTACCGTACATATCTCGCATTCCAATATAGCTCTTTAAAGGATCCAAACCTGCTATGCCTATAGCTACATTGGTTTGTCCCTCCCTAAAGGGTCTTCCGAAAGTATCAGTGATGATCACTGCAACGTCTTTTCCCGCATTCCTTTTGAAGTATCCTCTCAGTTTTCTAGCAGAAAGGTCGGGATCCTTTGGTAATGCACTCGCAGAGTTACCTCCTTCTTGGATGTTGCTTTGATCTATCCCTGCATTAGCACAAATGAACCCATGCTTGGTTTCTACTATTATAACACCATCTGATAGCTTTATCAGAGCTTTGGATTCTCTCAATATAAGTTCCATAACTCTAGGATCTTTGCTGTTCCTCTTAGCCAGTTTGAGGGATAATTCAGAGGGGACTATGGAGTCAAGATTTATTGTCTGGCCTTCTGCTTTGGAAACAACTTTCTGAGCTACGACTACAATATCCCGGTCAATTAGGGTCTCACCCACATCTCTTATTGATTCTAAAACTATTTTGCTCAGTTTATCTCCTTGCGTAATTTTTTTATCAATGCGAATTGGTATAATCTCAATTTTCTGGTACACTAATGCAGCTAGTATAGAGTAATGGTATAAAAAATATTATTCAATAGCGTAAATTCGCAAGCACCGCCTTGCCAAACTTCTTCTCAAGTAAGTTAAGTAATAGAGATAAATCGTGTATTTCTATCACAGCATCAGCCCTTTCCTTAACCCTGTCTACGGGGCAGAATCCAACCGTATAGGCTGCCAAATCAAACAATTTGAGATCGTTGGCCCCGTCCACTACCACAACGGTCTCTTCCTTCCTTATACCCCATGATCTTAAGGTCGGTAAGACCGCTGCTGCTTTGTCTGATGTCACTTTAAGGTTGACACTATCTAGTTTTCCATCTTTGAAAATTAATTCATTTGAAAATATCTCATCGAGTCCCAGTTCCTGTTTTAGCCTTTCAGTTATTATGGTAAATCCGCCTGAAACAGCAATCATCTTCCAAGAAGCCTTTTTCAAGGCTGAACACAGTTCTTGTGCACCCGGCATTAATTCTAAACTTCTTCCAAGCTCTGTGGCCTCCTTTAAACCAATGCCTCTCAGAGCAGCGACCCGTTTTTTAAGACCCTCTTCCCAGTCTATTTCGCCTCTGATTCCCTGTTTTGTGATGTCCCATATTTCTCTCTCCTTCTCTGGCCCCTTCATCTGGGCTAAAACCGGAAGGTATTCAGCGTTTATAAGAACACCTTCTACGTCGAAAATAATTAGCATTTTAATGTGCTTAGAACACAATTTTATCTACAGTATATTAAATTTGTCGGCGAATAGACTGTTGCCACCAAGTTGCTCGATAGTAGAAAAAAATCTAACCCAGTGGACATTTACGCTATCATAATGTAAGCCCGAGATGATTTTAGTTGGCTATCACATTACAGCATAATCGCATTCAATTCTTCTAGCAGTTGAATTGATCTCCGGCCATTATTCCCTTAAAGATTTTCCTCCAAAAAACAATCTCGGAAAAGTCTTATAGGGCTACTGTGTAGTTTCTTGACAGATGAGTGAAGTTACCGATACCAAGTTTGTAGTACCAATAAAGCAAGTAGATAAACAGATAAAACTGACCGATAATGCCAAAACAGAATTGCAAAGCATAGGTATGATGGATGACAAAGGCAAATTGAAACTGAAAGGAGTAAGCCCGAAGATGCTAAAGCGGATGAAGCTAGAATCAGTTGACTGCCCAGTTCTCAAAGCTGAGGTTGGATTTATTCAATGCTATGTTTGCAAAAACTTTCATAGCAGAATAACTGGCCAAGTCTACTGCAAAGGTGACCCTTTGTAAAATGAATGGCCAAACTTCGTAAACCTAAGTGAGACGGCTGTAGAGATTGAACACGAAAAGAGAGACCGGGATAACTGTAAAAAAAAATGAAAATTTTAGTGAATGGTATAGCCAGGCTATTTTAAAAAGTGGGTTGGTTGACTACGCCCCAGTAAAGGGCTTCATAGTTCTTCGCCCTTATGGGTACGCCGTTTGGGAGTCCATTAAATGCAAACTAGATGCAAGCTTTAAAGAATATTCTCTATTTTCGAAATGGATCGCTAGCTACAGGGACTTGCCGCTTAAGATCAACTTCTGGAATACAGCCGTAAGAGCAGAAATTAAGGACACTAAACCGTTCATCAGAAATTCAGAATTCTTATGGCAAGAAGGACATACCGTTCATAGTAACGAAAAGGAAGCGGAGGAAGAGGTTATGCTGATACTTGAAATCTATCAAAAAATGATTGAGGATCACCTGGCAATTCCCACTATTAGAGGTTTAAAAAGCAACAAAGAGAAATTTGTTGGTGCTGAATATACCACTACATTGGAGGGATTAATGACCGACGGGAAGGCATTGCAAATGGCTACTTCGCATCATTTAGGACAAAATTTTTCAAAACCATTTGAAATAAAATTCTTGGAAAAGGATAGTCACGAGCACTTCGCATGGCAGACCTCATGGGGAGTTTCATGGAGACTCATTGGTGCAATAGTTATGGTTCATGGTGACGATAAAGGAATTATTATGCCACCAAAAGTTGCTCCTATCCAAGTAATCATTATACCTATTTTTAGGGATCGGGAAGGGATACAAGTCAAGTCAAAAGCGTTTGAAATCGCTAACGAGTTAAAACAATTAGAGATACGAGTGCAAGTTGATGACAGGGATGAATATACTTCGGGATGGAAATTTAATGAATGGGAGATTCAGGGAGTCCCCCTTAGAATCAATATCGGTCCAAAGGATATTCGGGAAGATCAAACTGAGTTTGTTCGAAGAGATACTGGAGAGAAGGTCTTTATCAAACGAAGCAAGGTTAGTGAATCTGCGATATTGTTTTTGGAAGAAATTCAGAAGAATTTGATTTCTCATGCCAAAAAATATCTGGAAGAAAACGTAACTAGAGCTAACAACTACGATGATCTCAAATCTATCTTGGAGAATAGAGGAGGTTTTGTTTTAGCAGGCTGGTGTGGTGACGAGAAGTGTGAAATAACGATTAAAGAGGAAACAGGAGCAGACATCAGGGTAATTCCTTTTGAGCCTCATGAAAAGTCGGTATCGGCAACGTGTGTATATTGTGGACAACAAGCAAAGATGGTTCCAATTTTTGCTAAAGCGTACTGAGTAGATCGGCGAATAATAATCAAAGTACCCAGTTTCATAGATTAAGAGATATGCTAGCAGTTCGAGTATTCCGATACGAACAAACGAAATTGTATACTCTTTTACTTTTTCCGTGGCTCATTCTCAGGCAAAAGTTCAATCGCATATTTTAGTATCTTCTATTTTCTATGAAGGAACATTTGATCCCGGTCTACGTTTTATTCCTTAAGTGTTTAATCTATTAGGTATAAATCGTCTATTTTTCTATTTTTAGTGTGATGCGCAGTTAGATGACCATCAAAATACAAAATATATACCGTTGGAACAGAATTATTTTTCAGCTCAGCTTTTGTCCTACCATTTGCTGTATCACGAGATTTGCGTTGAAAACCACTCAATAACAACTAGATATATAGGATTACGACGAGTTAGAGTGTTTGACAAATATTACCGATCTGTTCGTACCTTTTGAGAATTTTGGGTATTTGGGGATTCTGGCAATTAGCTTTGTAAGTAGCATAATCGTTTTCGTTCCAGTACCCTACTTTCCTATCTTGATTGCGGCTTCATTTAACAAACAATTAGACCCAAATATCGTTTCTCTTTCTAGCGCAGTTGGAGTAATCATAGCGAAAATGATAATTTTCTACGCGAGTTATTATGGAAGAAATATTCTAAGTAATACAGCCAAGAAACGGCTGTTCCCACTTCAAAGAGTACTGAGCCGGTATGGTGGACTTGGGGCTTTCGTAGCCGCACTCACTCCTATTCCAGACGACTTGGTATATATTCCTCTGGGACTTGCAAAATATAGTCCGTGGAAGTTCGCTATCGCGACTTTTACCGGCAAATTTCTATTAAATGAAATAATAGTATGGGGTTCTGTATTTCTGGGGAGGCCCTTTGTAGAGGGTCTTGTCTCGAAAAATATTGACCCAAATTATGCCATTTTGGCGACTGTCTTAAGTATAATTATTCTCGGAATGATCGTTTACTTCTCCTTAAAGATAGATTGGGCCAAATTTATAGGTAAATGGTTTCCATGGGCGATTCAAGATGACGATATAGGCGAGGCTGATAAAGATAATTAGTGCAAGCAAAGAATATCTGAAGGGACCGAATTATGAAAGAAAACTGGAAACATCAAAAGTGATAATATGAATTCATATCATCATTATAAAAACTCTAACCCAAAACGCTAAACATTCATGTAACGACACAGAAAATAGGCATCCGGATTAGGTGAGCTGCGTATATTAATAGATTAACTTAACTGAACTTATATCAGTTAGCAATATTACATCTCAAATTTTAGAATGTTCCTAATAGACGTGGTATTTTGAATCACTTATACAGCTTTGGCGATATCTAATTATTCATAATAGTAATAAAATTTTGACGCGTACAAAGCCTCGTCATGTATTAACGGCCTTTTCCATCCAGGGATGGACAAAATCGTTTGCTACATGAAAATACAGCTTCGCTGGCAAGTACAGCGAACAAACAAAAAAATACTATGCCTTTTTGATTTCTATTGAAAGAGCGTCTCCTACGCGAGGGCTTCCTATATTTTCATAGCGTTTCTTAGGCATAGTAATCTGAATCGAAGTTTGAGAGTACGTATTGATAACTGTTTGGGGTTGAGATCGTAAGATAGCTTCCAAAAATGGTTTGATTTGTTCTTTGACTTCCTTGTCAGTTAATACGTTGTCAATCGCGTCTAGCATCTGCTGCTGTTGTGAAACCTCTTCGAGCTCAACGTCTTCCGTAAGAGCCAACGACACATTAAGACCTGTATCAGTCATCTGATTAATTCTATATTGAATAACATAATCATGTTGTTCATA
>WNFX01002453.1_pt1 | contig 18782 bp, 14 predicted proteins | sample 5400111 | NCBI WGS metagenome assembly WNFX01 (sample SAMN13153363, study PRJNA577476) | soil metagenome | isolation source: 40 cm soil or saprolite under grassland replicate 1 | place: USA:California | collected 2016-06-15 | reverse complement strand
CGCGGGCGGGCTACGTGGTGCGGCCGGTGCACGCCTGGCAGCTGGAGCGCGTGGTCCGCCACCGCTACGCCGACCTGCTGGCCGGTGGGGCGCTCATGCCGCTCGACGGGCCGTACCTGACCGGGGCGCCGACGGCGGCGCTGCGCACGCTGCTGCTGGACGCCGGCCCGGTGCGCCGCTACCTGAAGGTGTCGCTGGACATCCAGGTCACCTCGACGCGGCGGACGATCTCGGTGGCCAGCACCCGTAACGGTCCGGCCCTGTCGGACCTGCTGCACCGGCTGCTCGCCGACGAGCCGCGGGTTCTGCTGATGGCCGAGGAGGCGGGCGCGGCCACCGCCGGCAACCGCGACCTCGCCGCGATCGTGCGCCGGGGTCTCGACGGCCGGCTCGCGCCCGACGAGGTGGCGGTGCCGGGTGGCGCGCTCTACGCGACGTCGCCGCTGACCGGGCGGACCGTACTGGCCGAGCTGGTGGACCGCTCGGGCCTGGCCCCGCTGGCGTTCGTCGACTCCTACGCCCGGCTGGTGCTGCCGCCCCTGTTGCGGCTGGCCACCCGGCACGGCATCGGCGTCGAGGCGCACCTGCAGAACTGCATACCCACCTTCCGTGACGGGGTGCCGCACCGGCTGGCCCTGCGCGACTTCGCCGGGCTGCGCATCCACCTGCCCCGCCTGCACGGGCTCGCGCTGTGGCCCGGCTCGGTCATCGGCACCGGCGACGCCGACGTGATGCGCGCCAAGCTCGGGTACACGCTGCTGCAGGCGCACCTGGGCGAGGTGATCCTGCGGCTGGTCGAGTCGCACGACCTGGACGAGTACGCCGCGTGGCGGGCGGTGCGCGCGATCGTCGACGAGGTCTACGACGAGCTGGGCGGCTGTCCCGCCGCGGCCGGGGACCACGGTTTCCTCACCGCGCCGACGATGCCGCACAAGGCCCTGGTCCGCATGCGGCTGGGCGGACCGGGCGACGTGTACGTGCCGGTGCGCAACCCGCTGCGATGAACCCGCTCACGCTGCCGGCACTGACCCGGCCGGTCTGCGCCTACGTCTACGACCGGGCCGTGCTGCGCCGCACCGCCGCCGCGGTGCGGGCCGCGCTGCCGGCCGGGTCGCGGCTGCTGTACGCGGTCAAGGCCAACGGCCACCCGGACGTGGTGGCGACGCTCGCCGCTGAGGTCGACGGCCTGGAGGTGGCCTCCGGCGGCGAGCTGGACCTGGCCGTGACAGCCGGCGCGGCGACGATCGCGTTCGGTGGGCCGGCGAAGACCGACGCCGAGTTGGCCGCCGCGGTCGGCGCCGGCGCGATCGTCCACGCCGAGAGCCTGCTCGAGCTGCGGCGGCTGGGGCTGGTGGCGGATCGGGCTGTTCGGGTGGCGCTGCGGGTCAACCGGCCCGGCGGCGGGCTGGCGGGCAGCCACACGATGACCGGGACAGCCACCCCGTTCGGCATCGCCGAGGAGGCGCTGGGCGAGGCGGTCGCGCTCACCCGCTCGCTGCCGACGCTCCGGCTCGTGGGGTTCCACCTGCACACCGTCTCCAACAACATCGACGCCACCGCGCACGCCCGCTACGTCGCCGGCGCGGTCGGCTGGTCGATCGGGGCCGCGCAGCAGCACCGCGTCGCGCTCGAGTACGTCAACGTGGGCGGCGGGTTCGGGGTGGACTACACCGGACGGGACGCGTTCGACCTGGCCGCGCTGCGCGCCGGCCTGGCCGACATCGACCTGCCGGCCGGGGTGACGCTGGTCTTCGAACCGGGCCGGTACCTGGTGGCCGCCGCGGGCTGGTACGCCGTCGAGGTGCTCGACCTCAAGCGCACCCACGGCCGCTGGTTCGCGGTGGTGCGCGGAGGCACCCACCACTTCCGGCTGCCCGCGGCGTGGGGGTACAGCCACCCCTTTTCCGTGGTCCCGGTGGCCGATTGGCCGTACCCGTTCCCCCGGCCCGAGGTGGTGGGCGCCCCGGTGGACGTGGTCGGCGAGCTGTGCACGCCCCGCGACGTGCTCGCCCGCGACCAGAAGGTGGACCGGCTGCGCGCCGGTGACGTGCTGGTGTTCGCCAACACCGGCGGGTACGGCTGGGACATCTCGCACCACGACTTCCTGCGCCACCCGCACCCGCAGATGATCGTGGTCAACTGAAACCGGTGGCCCGCGTTCCTATGCTCGGATCCATGCGGGACCTCGCGCGGCTGCCGAAGGCGCACCTGCACGTGCACCTGGAGAGCGCGGTGCGGTGGGCGACGCTGCGCGAGATCGCGGCGGCCAACGGGGTGACGCCCCCGGAGCGTTGCCGCGCGTTCGCCGGCTTTCGCGACTTCGCCGACCACAACGCGCTGGTGCGCGACTGCCTGCACCGGCCCGCGGACTTCCGGCGCGTCGCGGTGGAGTTCTGCGCCGACGAGGCCGCGCAGGGCACCCGGTACGCGGAGGTGACGTTCACGGCCGCCGCCCACGGCGAGCGGCTCGGCCGGCCGGAGATGCCCCTCGCCGCGGTGCTCGACGGCCTTGCCGAGGGGCAAGCGACCTACGGCATCGAGGTGCGGGTGCTCCTCGACCATTCCCGGCGCCGCTCGGTCGAGCGGGCATGGCGCACGTTCGACCTGGCCAAGCGGCACGCCGCGGACGGTGTCATCGGCATCGGCCTGGCCGGCGAGGAGGCGCATCCGCTGGCGCCGTTCGCCGGCGTGCTCGACGCGGCCCGCGACGCCGGGCTGCGCCTGGTGCACCACGCCGGCGAGTGCTGCGGCCCGCCGAGCATCCGGGAGGCGCTCACCGTGGGCCGCGCCGAGCGGCTCGGCCACGGTATCCGCGTCCTCGACGACCCGGACCTCGTCGCCGAGGTGCGCGAGCGGGCCGTCGCGCTGGAGGTGTGCCCGTCGTCCAACGTGGCCCTCGGCGTCGTCGGCGCGCTCGCCGACCATCCACTGCCCCGGCTGCGCGACGCCGGGCTGGTCGTCACCGTCAACACCGATATCCCGGCCATCGCCGGCACCACGCTGACCGAGGAGTATGCCCGGGTCCGGGACGCGTTCGGCTACGACGACACGGTCCTGGCCGAGCTGGCCCGGGCGGCGATCGACGCCTCGTTCGCGCCGGAGGCGACGAAGGCCGCCGTGCGCCGCGGTATCCAGGCGTGGCTGGCCTCCCCCGCCCCACCCGGCGAGCCGGCCGGATCGCAACCGTAGACGGAGCATACGGACGTACACCGCGGGCATCGGGATCGGCCTCTACATCTTGGCTGCGGCGGCGCGGAGGTTCTCGGCGGCGATGGCGAGACCCTCGAGGCGGGAGTAGTCGGCGTCCTCGTGTTCGATGTTGACGGCCATGTCGGGGTCGATGTCGGCGAGTGCGCGGAGGAAGTCGGTCCAGTACGGGACGTCGTGGCCGATGCCGACGGCGACGAACCGCCAGGCGGGGTTGTCGGGCCATTTGGTGCACCAGAACCCGTAGCCGGTGGGCACCTTGCCCTCGGTGTCGGCCGGGACCGGCTGGAAGGAGGTGTCGAGCACGCCGCGGATGTCGACGCCCGGGGTGATCATGGCGTCCTTGGCGGCGGCGTGGAATACCAGCGGGCCCAGCCACCGGATGCAGGCGACGATGTCCATGCCCTGCCACATCAGGTGCGAGGGGTCCATCTCGGCGCCGATGTTGGTCGCGCCGATCAGGTCCACCAGCTTGCGCAGCGTGACCGGGGAGAAGACCAGGTTGTGCGGGTGCATCTCGATGGCGACCCGGACGTCGTTGGCGCGGGCGAGGGCGTCGATCTTCGTCCAGAACTCCGCGGCGACGTCCCACTGGTAGTCCAGGACGTCCATGTACACCCCGTCCCAGGGGTTGACCACCCAGGACGGGTACGTCGCGGCGGGATCCGAGCCGGGGGTGCCCGACATCGTGACGATGTTCCGCACGCCGAGCAGGCCGGCGAGCTCGATGGTGCGGCGCAGGTCGTCGGCGTGCTTGGGGCCGACGCCGGGCAGCGGGTTGAGTGGGTTGCCGTTGCAGTTCAGGCCGGTCAGTTCCATGCCGCGGGAGGAGAACTCGGCGAGGTAGTCCCGGCGGGCCTTCTCCGAGGACAGCAGCAGGTCGATGTGGCAGTGCGGGGAGGGGATGAAGCCGCCGGTGTTGACCTCCACCGAGGTCAACCCGTTGGACTTGAGCACCTCCAAGGCTTCGGCGAGTGGCCGGTCGTGCAGGCAGGCAGTGTAGGCGCCGAGCTTCATCGGGTGGTCCTTTCCTGAGTGGATTCGACGGTCACGTCGCGGCCGCCGGCTCCGGCGGACTCGACGACGGCGCGCAGCAGGCGCAGGTTGTGCAGGCCGTCCTCAAAGCTGGGGTTGCGGGGCAGGCCCTCGATACCGGCGACCTGTTCGAGGAAGGCGCGCGCCTGGAAGGTGAACAGGTCGTTTTGGCCGTAGTTGACGCTGGGGAAATCCATCGGTAGGCCACCGGCGATGTACGGGTGGTCCGGGCCGATGAGCACCTGCCGGTAGCCCTGGGTGACCTGGTCGGGCTTGCCGTCGATGAACCCGAACTCGCCGGCCCGGGCCAGGTCGAAGGTGGCCGCGCCGTCGGAGGCGAACAGCTCGAAGCCGAGCGAGTTCGCCAGCCCGAACGACACCCGCGAGGCGGTGAGGGTCGCGCTGGCGCCGGAGGCGAATGTCGCGGTGAAGGTGACCAGGTCCTCGTTCTCCACCGGTTCCCGCTCCTCGGACAGTGTGGCGGCGGCGTGCCCGACCGCGGCGCCGACCGGCTTCGCGCGCTCGGTGATGAACGTCGAGAGGGTGGCGCCGCGGACGGCGGTGATCGGGCCGCAGACGAACTCGGCGAGGTCGATGAGGTGGCTGCCGATGTCGGCCAGTGCGCCGGAGCCGGGGCCGCCCTTGTACCGCCAGCTCATCGGACCGTCGGGGCTGACGCCGTAGTCGCACCAGTAGTGACCGTTGAAGTGCAGCGCCCGCCCGATCGAACCACTGTCGAGCTGCTGTTTGACTGCCGCGATCGCCGGCGAGCGGCGGAAGGTGAACCCGACCGCGGTTTCGCGTCCGGAGGACCTGGCGGCGGCGACCATCGCCTCGGCGTCCTCGATCGTGGGCGCCAGGGGCTTCTCGCACAGCACGTGCTTGCCGCCGGCCAGCAGGCCTTCGACGATCTCCCGGTGCAGCGGGTTGGCGACCACGACGGAGACGACGTCGATGTCGGGGGCGTCGGCGATGACCTTCCAGTCGGTCTCGGCGCGTTCGTAGCCGAAGCGGCGCGCGGCGGCGGTGGCGAACTCGGCGTTGACGTCGCCGATGGCGACGAGCCGGACCTCGGGAAGGTTCGACGCGAAGGCGGTGGTGGCGGTGCGGTAGCCGGCGATGTGGGCGCGGCCGGCCATGCCGGCGCCGATCACGGCGACGCCGAGCGCGGATGGGGTTGGGCTCATGAGGGGTCCTCTCATATCAGTGGGGGTTGTGGTCTGGTTCGTGCCCGGTGGCGATGACCGGGATCGGTCGGCGTCGCGGGCGGGCCCCGGAGCCGCCGACCGGCCCGGCTTCAGAGCGGCTGCCGCCCTGCGGGGCGGTCTGCGCCTGGGCGGTGTGGCTTACGCGCCGCCCACGCGGAAGATGGTCAGGAGCCGTACACGCCTACCGGGGCTTGGTGGGTGAAGTGCGCGGCGTCGTGGGTGCGGAAGTCGTCTTCGAGCTCCTCCAACGTGCGGCCGCGGGTTTCGGGGACGAACTTGATCGTGAAGAGAAGCGAGATCACGTTGATGACGGTGAACATGAGGAACACCGGTGTGGACCCCAGGCCCTTGGCCACGATCGGGAAGGTGAAAGAGATGAAGGTGTTGGCCGCCCAGAGCATCGCGACCGACAAGCCGACCGCGAAGCCCCGGATGGTCATGGGGAAGATCTCCGAGAGGATCAACCACACGAGCGGGCCGGCGAAGGTCTGCATGCAGAACATGAACGCCAGCATCGCGACCAGGATCAGGTAGCTACGGAAGGTCGACTGAGGCAACAGGAACGACAACGCGAGGACGACGTGCGCCACGGCGACAGCGGAAAAGCCGAAGATCAGCAGTGGACGGCGGTTGAATCGGCCGAGCAGGATGATGCCGGTGATCACGCCGATGACGGAGATGACGCCGAGGGAAACGGTGGCGACGATCGAGGCGCTGGCGCCCAGACCGGTCGACTCCAGGATGGTGGTCCCGTAGTAGACGATGGTGTTGACGCCGGTGAACTGCTGGGCGACGGCCAGGCCGATGCCGATCCAGAGGATGCGGCGCATCCAGGGGAACTCTCTCAGGTCGCGCAGCGCGGTGCCCTTGTCCTCTGCGACGTCGCGTGCCGCATGCTCGGCAACGATCGAGTACTCCTCGTTGGCCGCCTCCCGGTCACGGCTCAAGTCGAGCACCCGCCGGGTGTCGTCGAGACGGCCCTTGACGGCGTACCAGCGGGGTGAGTCCGGCAGCGCCAGCATGCCGATGAACAGGAACACCGCCGGTATCGCGGCGACCGAGAGCATGACCCGCCAGACGTGGGCACCGTGGACCACCTGGTCGATGATCGTGTTCACCACGAACGCGAGCAGCTGACCCGTCACGATCATGAACTCGTTGATGGTGACCATCCGGCCGCGCCGGTGGGCCGGCGCCATCTCTGCCAGGTAGACCGGGACGGTCACCGACGCGGCTCCCACACCGAGACCCAGGATGATTCGTGACGCCACCATGAGCGCGACCGTCGGAGAGAATCCGCTGCCCAGCGCCCCGACCAGGAACAGGATGGCGCAGACCAGGATGCTGCCCCGGCGCCCCAGCGCGTCGGCCATCTTGCCGCCCACCAACGCTCCCGCTACCGCGCCGAACAACAGCGAGCTCACGACGGCGCCTTCCGCCACCGAACTGAGCCCGAGGTCCTCACGCATGTACAGCAGCGCGCCGGAGATGACCCCGGTGTCGTAGCCGAACAGCAAGCCACCGAGCGTCGAGATGATGGTGAGCTTGGTGAGAAATCGGTTGTGCGCGCCGGTCGCCTCGGCCTGTCGCGGGGCGTGGCCAGCGCTAGCGCCGTGTCCGATGTCCCTGGCCATGACTATTCTCCTCTTTCAGCGGGGCGCCCGGATCAGGGGCCCTGTTTGATGCGGCGACGGTGGATGGGATGGATCGGCTGCCCGGCGACGTGGTGAACACACCGGGTCGGACAACGGACGCGCCAACGTCGGTTCATGGCGACGAGCCGGCGTCCGGTCTAGGTCCTGGCTTTTTGGGAAGCTCGTTGACGAACGATTCGAGATCGCTGACACGCAGTCGCGCCGCCCGTTCCACATGAACCAGGGGCAACCGACCGGCCGCGACAAGTCGATCGATCGTCCGCTCGGATACGCCGAGCCGCTCGGCAGCTTCCTGCTTGGTCACGAGTAACCGCTCTGCCACAGCGGCAGCATGGGTCGGCCAAAGAGACTTGTCGACGATTGTCTGATCCAGACGTGACCTGACGTGCTGGACGAAGATCGCCGCCAGCTCTTCGATCTCCGTGGGAACGGGCGCGCCGCCGAGGCGAAGTTCTCGGACGTGCCGCGCCAACGCGGTCGCCAGATGAGCGACGATGTCAGCCTGCCGACCGTTGCCGTTACTGCGGATCGAGTGCCCGATGGGCCGATGACTATGGTCAATTACGTTATTGCTCATGAAATGTTTGCCCAACGTCCTAGACCGGTCTAGGTCACTAGACTAGACCGGTCTAATCGGTTCGTCAATCCCCAGCGGTGCCGCCATGATATAGTTGATTTTGCTCGCAGAATGATCTGCTTATAGACCGGTTCAGTGCATGTGCGTTCAGCGGGCTCGACCCAAGCCACCCGGGAGGACGGATGGACGATCACAGCACCGGAACTCGACACGTGTCGGTACCGGCGACCCCCCAGGAACACCGGCCGACCATGCGCGACGTGGCGGCCCGGGCCGGGGTGTCCAAGGCATTGGTCTCGCTGGTGTTCCGCAACGCGCCGGGGGCCAGCGAGCAGACCCGGGCGCGCGTCATGCAAGCCGCGGACGAGCTGGGCTATCGACCCAACCGCACGGCGAGCCGGCTCGCCCTACGCCGGACCCGTCTGCTCGGCGTCACGATGGACCTGCTCAACACCTTCCAGGCGGAGCTGGTCGAGGAACTTCAGGCCGCCGCCGCGGCGCACGCCTACGACCTGGTCGTCAGCACCGTGTCCCGAACCCAAGACGAGCGGCGCGCCGTGGACGCGCTACTCGAACTTCGCACCGAGGCGCTCCTCCTGCTCGGCACCGAGATGCCCACCGCCACCCTGTCCGCCCTCGGCAGGCAACTGCCCGTGGTGGTGATCGGCCGTCGTGTCGAATCGCCGACCGTTGACGTTGTCCGCGCCGCCGATGACGTCGGCATCGGACTGGCCGTCGACCACCTCATCGAACTCGGGCATCAGGACATCGTCCATCTCGACGGCGGAAACGGGGTCATCGCCGCCGACCGCAGACGCGGATACCGGGAAGCCATGCGACGCCACGGGCTCGACGACCGCGCCCGCGTCATCGCCGGCGACGTCACAGAGGACGCCGGCATCCGCGCGGCCCGGTCGCTGCTCACCGACGGGAACCTTCCGACCGGCGTCGTCGCGGTCAACGACCGCTCCGCCACCGGTTTCCTCGGCACCCTCGTCCGCTCCGGTGTCCAGGTGCCCGCCGCGATCTCGGTCACCGGCTACGACGACAGCATCACCGCCCGGCTCGGGCACGTGAACCTCACCAGCGTCAGCCAGGACCTACACCAGCAAGCCCACCACGCCGTAGCCGCCGCCATCGACCGGCTCGACGGCGGGAGGACCACACCGACAACCACCGTGCTGCCACCACGACTCGTGGTTAGAGGATCCAGCGGCCCCGCCCCCACGCCGGCCCTCCAGCAGCCTGACATGACAGCCAGCCGCTAAGTCGGTTCACGTCGTCGTCGACGCCAGCACCCGCCCGTCCCCGGCCTCGCCGCGTAGCTCCAGCCGCTTGGCCATCTCGAGCCGCGCTGGTCCTTCGGCGTGGGCGCGTCGGCCCATGCGGGCTCGGCGAGGACGTCCTGCACGAGCAGGCCCGACCACGCCACCAGGCCAGGTCACCCGCGTCGCCTCGTGCCGGCGTACCACCAGGTCCAGCTCATCCGGCAGCAACGTCCAGTGCTCTACGAGGTCATCAATGTCCAGGGGGGATCTGCTCACGAGCGATCATCCTGGCCACCCCGCCACCCGCCGCGCGCACTACCACAGACAAGATCAGCTATTTGGCACGTTCGTTATCGGCACCCCTAGACGCGGAAACGGCGATGGCCGCGGCGGGAGCCTCCCGCCGCGGCCATCGCGTGCCCTCCGGCCCTACTCGGCGGCGACCACCCGGATGCGCCGCCGGCGGGCGGCGAAGTAGAGCATCAGCCCCACTCCGACGAACGCGATCCCGGTGGCGGCGCTGACCGCCGCCTGAGTGCCGGTGATCGGCAGCGATCCGCTGCCACCCCCGGCGCCGCCGGCGGCCGCACAGCCGGCGCCGCCCCCGACGACCGCCGGGCCGGTGCCGCCACCCGGGTAGTCGGAGGCGACGTGGATCTCGTCGATGCGCAGCTTCTTGTAGTACTCCGGCAGTGAGGCGCCCGCCCACGTGTTGTTCACGGTCAGCCGCACGTAGCGGGCCTTGTCGACGTTGAGGTCGATGAACTGCACCGCCCGGGCGCTGGGCATCGTGGCGCAACTGACCGCCGTGGTCCACGCGGTGCCGTCGGTGCTGACCTCCACCGAGTACCCCTTGATGCGGGCGGAGTCCTCGTCGTGGCCGAACGACCGCCGCGGCTGCGTCGGCGACCACTCCCGCTGGTTGACCGCCAGATAGGCGACCTTCTGCGCGGTCTTGAGGTCGAGGGTGATGGTGGCCGGCAGCGTGGCGTTGTTGTCCCAGTAGGTCTTGTAGTCCTCGTCGGTCAACGCGGACGCGTCGTGCCCGGCGGCCGCGACCGAGGCGGTGGCCTGCACGCCGTTCTTGCCGCCGTTCTTGTAGATGCCCTTGCGGCCGTTGGTCTCGACGCGGAACACCGTGTCGTACGGGTCCCAGGTGGTGACGCCGTTGATGGTCAGCACGCCGCCGCTCTGGGTGACGTCGAACGGCGTGCCGGTGCGCACGTCGGTGACCTTCTTGACGTTGTACCCGTTGTCGCGCACCTTCAGCGTGGTGCCCGACGGGCGGTCGATGACATGGATGTAGTGCAGGTCAGGGGTGGTCTTGCCGACCGTGGTGTAGCCGTAGGCGCCGTCGTTCCACGCGCCGGGCTTCAGGCCGCCGTACATGTACCCGCCGCCCTCGACGCCGCTGATCGACGGCCAGATCTTGTCGAGGTAGCCCTTGGCGAAGGTGTTGAACTCCTCCTGGTTGGGCGGGAAGCTACCGTCGATCTTGGAGGTCTCGGCCTCCAGTGCCTTGCTCGACGCGCCGACGTTGGAGATCAGCCGGCCGATGCTGAGCTTCTTGTCCACGACCGAGCCGCCGGCCTTGCGGTCGCCCTCGCCGTCGTACCACCAGCCGCCGTAGCTGGGCAGCTTGTAGTCGGACTCGGTCAGCCGCGGCATCGAGGTCCACAGCGCCGAGTTGTAGTCGTAGGGCGGGGTCATGCCGGTCTTCTGCTCGTTGCTGACGACGTCCATCTCCGGCGTGTCCTCGTTGTTGTTGGTCAACAGCATCTCGGGACGCAGGGTGTGGATCTGCTTGTAGAGGTCGCGGGCCTCCCAGTAGGCGTTGTCGTTGTCGATCCAGAACCCGGCCAGGTCCGGGTAGTTGTTGATGACCTCGAAGAAGTTGTCGTAGCTGAACTCGCCGAAGCCGTTGCGGGTCAGCATGTTGACGTCATGCTTCTTGTAGGCGGAGTAGGCCTTCGAGTCGAACCAGTTCGGCTTGTCGAGGTCACCGGGCTCCGGGGCCTTCGGGTCGGCGGGCTTGTCGCGCAGCCCCTCCCAGTACCACTGCGGGTCGTCGGTCATGTACAGGACGACCTTGAGGTTCCTGGCCTTCGCCGCGGCGATCGTCTCGCCGAGGAAGTCCCGCTTCGTCGAGCAGCTACCGGGGATCCTCGACGGCCAGGCGCGGGCGTAGCCGAGCCGGCTGTGGAAGGTGGCGAGGACCAGGTACTGGGCGTGCAGCTTCTGCGCGGCGTCCACCCACTTGTTGGCGTCCCAGCCACTCGCGGTGACCTCGGCCTCCCATGCGGCGCAGTCGGTATTGAGGAACGGCGGCTTGTCCGGCCCCCGGCTGGTGCGCAGGCCCCAGTGCAGGAACAGGCCCGCGGTGGCGTCGCGCATCCAGGTCTGGCGCGGATGCTCGACCTCCGCGTGCGCCGGCGGCGCGCCCACCATCGTGAACGCGATGCTGAGCGCGGCCGTCAGCACACCGAGCCGGGTGCCGAACCGCCGACGCTTCATCCCTCTGATCATCGTTGCCTCTCCCCCGCCGCCCGGGCACCGACCCATGACGAACCGCGCGCACGCGGACCTGACATCGGACGAATCCCGACAGCGGTAGGCAACCGCAGGCCCGGCCTCGTCCCGGTCCCGTCGAGGGCGCCCCTAGCCGCACGCCGCACACTGCTGGACGACCGGGTGACGAGCCGATGGACGCTTTCCGGGGAACCTGGACGAACATAGGATGTCTGAGCACGGCCGTCAAGCTATGTGCATGGCTCGATGTCAGGCGTGTCATAGACGACGCCGGACCCGGTGCGCCGCGGCGTGACCACGACCGGCCGGCCGGCGCGCCAGGCCAGCTCGGCGGCGCGGGCCAGGTCGAACGCCGCCAGCGCGTCCCACCCGGTCACGGCCGGCGACCGCCCGTCGCGCACGCAGCCGGCGAAGGACTCCAGCTCGGCGGCGTAGGCCCATGGGTAGCGCTGTTCGAAGTCGCGCACCAGCTCACGGGCGGACAACCCGGGGGTACGCCATTCGTGCACGGCCACGGGCGAGCTTCACGGTGCCTCCTCGTACAGTGCGGGTCGCTCAGTCAGATCCACCGTGGTCCGGCCGCCGTCGGTCAGCGACGCGACGCAGACCTCGGCCGTCGCCGTCGCGGCGTACCCGTCCCAGCAGCTCGGCCCGCCGACGGTCCCACCTACCAACCCGGTCACCCACTGCTGCAGCTCGGCGTGGTACGCGGGGCCGAACCGCAGCCGCCAGTCTGGCGGAATGGGCTGGCGGCGCTGGCCGTCGCGGGTCAGCGCGCCGGTGGTGGGGTTCTCCAGCGACACGGTGCCCAGCGAGCCCACCACCTCGCAGCGCACGTCGTAGCCGTACTGGCAGTTGACGAACACCTCCACCGACACGGTGGCGCCGGTCTCGGTCTCCAGCAGCACCAGCTGCGGGTCGCGCAGGTGCTCGGCAGCCAGCGGGCTGGACCGGGTCGCGACGACGGTGGTCGCCACGATCTCCTGGCCCAGCAGCCAGCGGGAGATGTCGATCTCGTGGATGACGGAGTCGGTCAGCACCATGTCGCTGGTGAAGCCCGGCGGCGCGGCCGCGTTGCGGTGCACGCAGTGCAGCAGCAGCGGCTCACCCACCGACCCGTCGTCCACGGCCGCCTTGACCACCCGGTACCCGGCGTCGAAGCGGCGCATGAAGCCGACCTGGACCAGGCGCTGCCCGTGCGCCACCTCCGCCTCGATCACCTCGAGGCTGTCGGCGGTGGTCGTGGCGAGCGGCTTCTCGCACAGCACCGGCTTACCGGCGGCGATGCACGCGATCGTCTGCTCCGCGTGCAGCGGGCCCGGCGAGGCGATGACGACCGCGTCGATCGCCGGATCGTGGATGACGTCGGTCGCCTTGGGGTGGGCGGTCGCCCCGACACTGTCGGCCACCTGCCGGGCACGTTCGGCGTCCACGTCGAACACCGCGCCGACGCGGGCGCCGGACACCTCGCCCGATAGCCGGCGGACGTGCTCAGTACCGATGTTGCCGGTGCCGATGACCCCGACATTGATTGCCACTGATGGTGCTCCTTCCTTGGCCGACGGGACGCGGTTTGGGCACGTGGCTCATGACCCCGTCGCCACCGACCCGGTCCCGGATTGGGGGTTGAGACCGAAGAGGCCGCGGCGCCGAACCGGCGACGAGCCGGGGACGTCGAGCTCCAGGGGAACGCGTTGCTGGCTGGATCGCCGCAGCGCCTGCAGCACCACCGCCTGAGCAATGGCGTCCGCGCGGCCGAACGGCAGCTGAGCCTCGCCGGCAATGGCGGCCGACACCGTGTCGAACTCGATGCGGTACGCGTCGGCCTCCTCGCCGGTCAGCCCGGCCGCTCCGCTCGGGTCGGCCGGCAGGCGCTCCGTGCGGCCGTCCCGCTCCAGATCGAGGTAGCCGGGCCGGCACAGCCACGGGTCGGGGATGGTGAGCTTGCCGCCGGTGCCGATGAGTTCCAGCTCGTCGCGGCGGGGCAGGTCGAGGCCGGTGTCGAACTGGGCCCGCACGTCCCCGGACAGCGTCATGGTCGCCACGAATCGCAGGTCGACCCCGTCGGCTCCGTCGCGAACCTGTTCGGCGTAGACCCGCTCCGGCTGGCCGGCGAACAGCCGGACAGCACTGACGCAGTAGCAGCCGAGATCGAGCAGCGCGCCGCCGCCCAGCTCGACCGAGCGGCGGATGTCGCCGGGGGGAGCGCTGATGGAAAGCGCCGCCCGCATGTACGCCAACCGGCCGAGGGCGCCGTCGGCGACCAGCGTACGGGCGAGCGTCGTCTGCGGGTGTAGGCGATACATCAGGCCCTCGACGCACACCCGTCCGGCCGCAAGCGCTGCGTCGAAACAGCGTGCCGCCTCGTCCGGGTCGACGGCGAACGGCTTCTCGCACAGGACATGCTTGCCCGCCTCGAGCGCCTTGACGGTCCACTCGGTGTGCATCGCCGGCGGAAGCGCCACGTAGACCGCGTCCACCACGTCGGAGGCGAGCAGCTCCTCGTACGAGCCGAGGCTCGCCTTCAGGCCCAACTCGTCGGCGAACCGGCGGGCGCGGACGGCGTCGCGGCTGGCCACCGCCACGAACTCCGTGTGCCGCGCCCGCCGGGTCGCCTCGATGACAACCCGACCGATAGCGGCCGTTGACAGCAGACCCCAACGAACCTTGGTCATCGCTCCCCCCTCTCGGGCGGGTCAGGACCGCCCTGCGGCCTGCAGGAGGGTCTGGGCGGCGTAGCGCAGCCCCTCGATCTGGTCGAGTTCCTGGTCCTCGTGCTCGATGTTGACGGCCATGGTGGGGTCGACCTTCTCCAGCGCCTGCAGGAACTCCGCCCAGAACGCGACGTCATGGCCGCGCCCGACGGCGACGAAGTCCCAGGAGGAGTTCTCCGGCCAGCGGCTCAACGTGTACCGGCCGCCCAGCGAGATGGCGCCGGGCTCGTCGGGCGCGACCCGGCCGTGCCGGTCGTCGAGCACCCCGTTGATCTTCGCGGCCTCGTTGATGCGGGTGTCCTTCGCGGCGGCGTTGTAGACGAGCCCGCCGAGGGAGTTCACCGCGGCAACCGGGTCGATGCCCTGCCAGAACAGGTGGCTGGGGTCCATCTCCGCGCCGACGTGGGTGGCGTTGATCTCGGTGGCCAGCCGCTCCATCGTGCCCGGGTTGTACACGATGTTGTGCGGGTGCATCTCGATGCACACCTTCACGTCGGCGTCCTTCGCCCGCGCCTGGATGTCCTTCCAGTACGGGATGGCCACCTCGTTCCACTGGTAGTCGCGGGCGTCGAGGTAGGCGCTGTCCCACGGCAGGACCGTCCAGGACGGCAGCCGCCCACCCGGGTCGGAGGCGGGCAGCCCGGACATCGTGACCACCCGCTTGACCCCCAGCAACGCCCCGAGCTCGATCGCGTCGCGGACGTCGTTGCCGTGCTTGTCGCGTACTTCCGGATCGGGGTGCAGCGGGTTGCCGTTGCAGTTGAGCGCGGTCAGCGTCACGCCCGCCGCGGCGAACTGGCCCAGGTACTCCTCCCGCGCGTCGTTGCTGGCCCGGATGTCGGCGATCGGCAGGTGCGGCGCGGGCAGGAAGCCCCCCGAGTTGATCTCCGCACTCTCCAGTCCCAGATCCCGCAGGATCCGCAGCGTCTCGGTCAGCGGCTTGTCGTGCAGGACTGCGGTGTAGGCGCCGAGCTTCACGTGGATCGTCCTTCCAGGAAGGGTTGCGTTCGAAGATCAGGAGACGACGACCTCGGCGCCGCCGGACGTGGCGGACTTCACGATCGCGGCCAGCAGGCGGAGGTTTCGCAGGCCGTCGTCGAAGGACGGCGTGCGCGGCAGCCGGTCCAGGCCGGCGACCTGCTCCAGGAACGCGCGGGCCTGGAAGGTGAACAGGTCGTTCTGCCCGTAGTTCACGCCGGGGAAGTCCATCGCCAGCCCTCCCGCGAGGTAGGGGTGGGCGGGCCCGGCCAGGACCTGCCGGTACCCCTGCGTCACCGCGGGCGGGCCGCCGTCGACGACGCCGAACTCGCCGGCGCGGGCCAGGTCGAACGTCGCCGCGCCGGACTCGGTGAACAGCTCGAAGCCCAGCGAGTTCGGCAGCCCGTACGCCACGCGCGAGGCCGACAGCGTGCCGGTCGCCCCGGAGGCGAACGTCGCGGTGAAGGTCACGAGGTCTTCGTTCTCGACGGGTTCACGCACGTCGCTCAGCGCCGCGCCCGCGTGGCCCACGGCGGCGCCGAGCGGCAGCGCCCGCTCGGTGACCGTCGTGGCGAGGACAGCTCCCCGGATCGACCGCATCGGGCCGCACAGGAACTCCGCCGCGTCGACGAGGTGGCTGCCGATGTCCGACAGCGCACCGGAGCCGGGCCCTCCCTTGTACCGCCAGCTCATCGGCGCGTCGGGGTCGCAGCCGTAGTCGCACCAGTAGTGGCCGTTGAAATGCACCGGCCGGCCGATACTCCCCTGCTCGACCAGCTCACGGATCGCGGCGATGGCGGGCGAACGGCGGAAGGTGAACCCGATACCGGTCTGCAGCGGCGACGCGTTCGCCGCCGCCACCATCGCCTCGCCGTCCTCGATGCTCGGCGCCATCGGTTTCTCGCACAGGACGTGCTTGCCCCCGGCCAGCAGGCCCTCGACGATCTCGCGGTGCAGCGGGTTGGCGACGACGACGCTGACGACGTCGATGTCGCCTGCCTTCGCGATCGCCTGCCAGTCGGACTCGGCCCGTGAGTATCCGAAGCGCCGCGCCGTCTCGGCCGCGAAATCCGCGTTGATGTCGGCGATGGCCACGAGGCGCACCTCCGGCAGCCCCGCCTCGTAGACGGTCGTCGCCGCGCGGTATCCGGCGGCGTGCGCGCGACCCGCCATGCCGGCACCGATGACGGCCACGCCGATCGACGAATGTGCCACGTCCCTTCTCCCTTCGAGTGGTTACGGCCGGGCGCCGGCCAGCCGGGCCGACCCGGGCGGGATGGCGGCGGATGAGCTCGACGCTGTCCCCGCCGCCGTACCCGAGCTGCCCGGTGTCCGGCCACCGCGGCACCGGCGGTGGTCGGTGTGCCGAGAAGCGCCCGACCTCCGCCGCCCGTGGCCGTCGGTCATCTGCCTCCCGGATGCTGTCCGAGGCCCAGTTCCTGCACCTCTGCCTCGAGGACCTGGGCTGCCTCGGCCGCGGCGCCGCCGCCGCGCTGCAGCTCGTGGCTGAGCTCTTCGAGCTCGGTGCCGCCGGCCATGAGCCCGGTCAGCTCGTCGCGCGTCACCTCGTTCTTCTGGTAGTAGCCCAGGGCCCGACCCCGCTTGAGCAGCAGGAAGCGGTCGCCGACCGGGTAGGCGTGGTGTGGGTTGTGGGTGATGAAGATGACGGCCAGGCCGCGCTCCCGCGCCTGGATGATGTACCTGAGCACCACGCCGGACTGCTTGACGCCCAGCGCCGCCGTGGGCTCGTCGAGGATGAGCACCTTCGCGCCGAAGTACACCGCTCGGGAGATGGCCACACACTGCCGCTCGCCGCCGGAGAGCGTGCCGATGGGCTGGTCGACGTCGCGCAGGTCGATGCCCATGTCCATCAGCTCCTTCTTGGTGGTCCGCCGCATGAACGGAATGTCCATCCGGGGCCCCTTGCGCACCTCGTTGCCCAGGAAGAAGTTGCGCCACACCGGCATCAGCGGCACGACGGCGAGGTCCTGGTACACCGTCGCGATGCCGTGGTCGAGGGCTTCCCGAGGGGAGCTGAAGCGCACCCTCTCGCCCTCCACCTCGTAGGTGCCCTCGTCGGGCTGGTGCAACCCAGCAATGATCTTGATGAGGGTGGACTTCCCGGCGCCGTTGTCCCCCAGCACACAGGTCACCTCCCCCCCGCTGACCTCCAGGGTGATGCCCTGAAGGGCGATGATGTTGCCGTAGTGCTTGCCGGCATCGGTGAGCCGGACCAGCGGCGCCGCTGTCATCGTCTCGGCGGTGGTCGTTGTCATCGCATTGCCTCCGCCCGTCTGCGGACCCAACTATTGAGCAGGATCGCGCCCAGCAGCAGCGCGCCCAGGAAGAAGAAGAACCAGTCGGGGTTCCACCCGGCGTAGACGATGCCCTGGTTGGTCATGCCGAAGATGAAGGCCCCGATCGCGGCGCCGATCACCGAGCCGTACCCGCCGGTGAGCAGGCACCCGCCGACGACGGCCGCGACGATGTAGATGAACTCGTTGCCCAGGCCGAGCCCGGACTGCACCGTGTTGAACGCGAACAGGATGTGCATGCCGGTGAACCAGGCCAGGAACCCGACCGCCATGAACAGACCGATCTTCACCCGGTTTACCGGCACACCCACGGCCCGGGAGCTGGGCGCGGAGCCGCCGACGGCGAAGATCCAGTTGCCGATGTGCGTGCGCAGCAGGACCCACGTGGCCACCAGGATGAACAGAATCCACCACAGCAGCGTGATCCGGATCGACACGCCGCCGACCGTGAACGAGGAGGCGAACACCTTCTTCGCCGAGTCGAACCCATCGATGTTGGACACGTCGTTGGTGCCGACGTTGCCGGTGACCTGCTTGGTCAGGGCGAGGTTGAGCCCCCGCAGCATGAAGAACGTGCCCAGTGTCACCAGGAAGCTCGGGATGCCCGTCTTGACCACCAAGTAGCCGTTGATGAAACCGATGACCAGCGCGACCACCAGCGAGACCGCGACGCCCACCCACATGTTCGTGGTGAACTGGTAGCTGAACATCGACGCGACGAGCGCAGAGCTCGTGACGGCGACGCCCGCCGACAGGTCGAACTCACCGCCGATCATGAGCAGCGCGACCGCGACCGCCGGGATGCCGTACGTGGAGCTCACATACAAAACCGACGACAGCGAGCCGGCGTCGCGGAACGGCGGAGCGACGCTGAAGAAGACGATGTAAATGACGATCGCGCCGAGCAGCGCCCCCACCTCGGGCCGCGTGAGCAGCCGGGACAGCAGGGATCTTCGCGCCATCCGCTCGTCTCGGGCTGGCGGTGGCTTGACGTCGACGTCTACTGCATGACTCATAGAAACCTCCGAGTCTCGATTGCCCGTGGGGGATCGCCACCGCGGGCGACCCCCCACCCGCGTTGGCTACCGGGTGCCGCCCTCGGCGAACTTGCCGACGAAGTCGATGTTCTTCTTGTCGACCAGGAACGGGCCGGTGAGCGTCGGCTTGCCGCCGCCCAGGATGTTGCCGTTCGCCTTGTACAGCCACAGCGAGTCGATGGACTCGTAGCCCTGCAGGTACGGCTGCTGGTCGATCGCCCACTGGAGCTCACCAGACTTGATCTTGGGCGGGATCTGC
>WNFX01008521.1_pt1 | contig 18816 bp, 15 predicted proteins | sample 5400111 | NCBI WGS metagenome assembly WNFX01 (sample SAMN13153363, study PRJNA577476) | soil metagenome | isolation source: 40 cm soil or saprolite under grassland replicate 1 | place: USA:California | collected 2016-06-15 | reverse complement strand
GCGCTGAGAATCAGGATTTTTTTCACGACTCGTTAGGCAAAGGCGGCCGACGCGAAACGGTTGCAAGTTTAATGGATATTTGCCTCCGGCAAAGTAAACTCTGGCGGAGATGAGATATCTTAGATTCGTCTGGCGAGTCTCCGGTCGCCTGGTGTGGGAAACCGCGACTGATAACACGACCGGACTGGCCGGGCAGATGGCTTATCTGTTGCTGATCGCCCTCGCGCCCGGTTTGCTTTTCCTGTGGCATTTGCTCGGCCTGTTCGGGACCGACCCGGCAAAATTGCATCGCATGTTTGTTGTCTTGCAAAGTTTCATGCCGCCGGACCAGAGAGTGCAGGACATTCTAGACGCGGCGGTAGCCAGTGTCGTGGTTACAGGGTCCAGCGGCTGGCTGGCCAATGCCGGGATTATTCTAGGAATTTATTTCGGCACCATTTTCATCGCCACCATATCCCGGGCATTGAGCCAGACGCACGGCGTGCGCGAAGATCGCCATTGGTGGTCGAAATACATTATCTCTTTTTTCTTGTTGTTTTGGTTCGGGATCACCATTCTGGTTTGTTTCAACGCCATGGTCTTCGGCCAAACGCTGGCCGGCGTTGCCGAGGTTAATTTTCAACTCTCAGTCCCTTTGCAACAGTGGGTGGCGGCACTAAATCTGCCCTTCACTGCGCTCGCCCTCATTCTTCTCGCGCTCGCTCTTTATCTCCTGACACCGGAGAATTACCTCACGGTTCGGCAAGCGCTCCCCGGGGCGATATTTTTCTCCGTCGGCTGGATCACGGTGACAAAGCTTTTTCAGTTCTACGTCGCGAAGTATGATCGTTATAACCCAACTTATCTCGCGCTCGCCTCCATCATCGTATTGCTGACCTGGATGTATCTCACTTGTTTGCTTCTCCTGCTTGGCGGCAAATTGAATGCTATCCTTCGCCGCGAACGTGAAGGTGGCGTGACGACGTCAACGCCGTCTCCTGCGACGCAGGCTGCTTGAGTCCGAAAGTTTTCGCGAGTTGATCGCGCCGCCCGCTCTGTTACGCTTTGCTGTAGTGTTGCGCCTTCGCCTTTGGCTTGCGGTCTTGCTCGCGCTCAGCGGAATCATCGGCACACTCGTTCACGCACAACTGACCGATGAAGAAAAACGCGCGCAGTTTCTAAAAGCACGCGCCGCTGGATCGGCATCTCCCGACGAATCGCCGAGCCCGGCTGCGAAACCGCACACGGCGAAACATAAAAAGAAAACGACGGCAAAGCCTTCCCCGAGCGAAACGCCGGAGACGAAGAAAGCGAAGCGTGCAGAGGAAGAAAAATCGGCCACACCTACGCCGAATTCCTTCGCGGGAAGCGCCGCAGGTCACGATCGAGAAATCCGGTTTCGAGGGCGAGGAATCTCTTGAGCCGCCTCCGTCACCGCCGCCGCGGCGAAGATTTCTTTTCTGGCCATTCTCGCGGCCGGCTTCGAGCGAAAGTTATCGCTATCTTACGCGGTCAGTGATCGAAGAAATCCGCCGCGCGCCAGTGCAGCGGCGTCGCTGGCAGTTCATTGTCGTGCACAACAGCGGCACCCGGCAGGGCAACGCGAGGGTTTTCGATTACTATCATCGAAATATTCGCCGCATGCGCAACGGGCTCGCCTATCACTTCGTCATCGGCAACGGGACATCGACCGGCAACGGCGAGGTTGAAGTAGGTGATCGCTGGCGCCGGCAAATCAACGGCGGGCATGTCCACAGCGATTATTTGAATAACATCGCGCTCGGCATTTGCCTGGTCGGCGATTTCAATCGCGATCAACCGACGCGCGCGCAACTGGACTGCTGTGAAGAACTGATCCGCTATTTGCGGCAGCGCTGCGGCAAGATCGACAATCACTATCCAATCGTGAAACCGCATCGCGATATGAACCCGCCGCGCTGGCCGACCGATTGCCCGGGTGACGCATTTCCGTATTCCTGGTTCCGGCGATTTTAGGAATAGTTTTCGTCAATCCGGCCAAAGCCGGGGGATCCAGCTGTGACGCTTGCCAGTGGCGCCACGGGATGTCTCGGCTTTACTCGACACGACGTTTCGCTGCGCCACTATCAAATTACTTTCCTTGTAATTCCAGCGGTAACCAAAATTGAACTCGAGCGGGGGCGGATTGCTCTGCTGGTAAAGCTCCGTCAGTTTCGGCTGGTAATGTTGTTTGAAAATCTCGATCGGCCCGATGTAATTGCCGAAAAGCCGAATGTTCCATTTGTCGGGGTTGAAGTAGCTGAGCGGGATCCCGGCATCGTCCTGCACGATCGTATCGCTGTGATCGAGAACGAAATTGCGGATGGTGGCAAAGCCTTCCTCGAACATGAGGTAGGAAGAAGATTTGAGAAGACTACAGCCGACGCCAAAGTGCTCGCAGAATTTCAGGAAGCCCGGATTGGAATGGATTCCGCCGTCGGAAATATCGGTTGTGAAATAAAAGAGCGTCTGCGCATTTCCGGAGGGACTGTCGATGTAACTGATTCGGACGCCGGGTATCCCACCCGCTTTGCCTTCTTGAAATGTTCCGTTTCCATTTAAGGACCCGAACGTAACATCGGTAATCGATTTGTCGGCGCGGGCGAGGAAAACGTAAAGGATTGGAAGAGTGCCGTTGAGTTGCTGCGACTGCAAATCGACTTTCATGTCTTTGGTGATGAAGAAACTGAAGCGCAGAGAGGAATTCATTGCCTCTTCAAGGTTGTGCAAAGCACCCGGCAGGTTTGTGATTCGCAGAGGATCGGGCGGCGGCCCCATCGATTCCTTGCCGCAGAGGACATAAACCGATGCTTTTGGAAAAAGTTGATCGACATAAAGAAAATCGGGCCCGCTAAACATATAGAACGCCACCGGCATTGGCTGGGTTGCTTCCGGGAGATAATTTTGCTGCCAGGTGTGCAGTTTTAGAAGCTGCCTCTGGTTGAGCTTGGCAAACGCTTTTTCGAAAGACGCGGAGTGATCCTGCCATGCGGGATCGGTCGCGAGCACCGCGAGCGGTGAGTTTTTCGGCAACGGCATTCCGGCGAGAAACCGCGCTGTGTCGTTAGCCGATGGAAGGGCGGAAGGGCCGGGCGGCTTTTCTTGCGCCTGAGCTTTGCCGGCCGACTGCAAGATCGACAAGGCCAAGATCGACAACGTGATCTTCGCGCAAGAATTTAGGGATCGAAAATAGCTCATGCGGAGAGTTTGGGACGTTCTGCGGCGCAGAAATAAAGCAACAAGCTGACCAGCATCGTTCCCAGCCCGGCCAAGGATTCTGTTGTGTGCGACTGCAAAAGATAAATCATCATCCAAATCGTAATCGCCGCAAAAATGAGGGGGGGCAATGGATAGAGCCAGACTCGATAGGGTCGGGGCAAGTTTGGCTGCCTCGAGCGCAGCACCAGGACCCCGAGAACGGTAAGCAACGAACAGAGCAAGAGGCCGAATTGAATGTAAACAACGACGCGCTCAAAACTTCCCGTCAACAAAAGCAAATTTACGATCAACAATTGGAAAACGATCGCTTGGCTGGGAACCCCCTGGCGGTTCTTGCGGCCAAGCAATCGAAGCAGCCAGTGGTCTTCGCCCATTGCCATAGTGACGCGCGGTCCGATCCACGTCATCGAGCTGATCGCCGAAACAAGTCCGATGCAAATGACCGCGCCAACGATTCGGCCGCCGTCCGCTCCAAAAATATGCTTCCCGGCAATCAAGCCGACTTCCAGTTGGCCGCTCAATTCCTGTATCGGTGTCGTGGCGAGAAAAATCGCATTCAGGAGAACATAAATTACGAGCACGATAACCGTGCCGGCAAGAAGCGAGCGCGGAACATTCTCTTCCGGCTTTTTAATTTCGCCGATGATGTAAGCGGCCGCGTTCCAGCCGGAGTAGGAATACATTACGTAAACCAGCGCCACGGCGAAGGGTGAGCCAAAGATCGACATCAGATCACCGGGCACGGGCAGAAAATTGATCGCTTCCTTCGGTTGCACAAAAAATCCGGCGGCGATGAGCGCGGCGATAAGAAGCAATTTCAGCACTGTCCAAAGATTTTGGAACATGCTGCCGACGCGCAGATTGCCAAGATGAAAAAGCGCGACCAACCAGACGACGGCAAAGGAGAGAAAGACCGGAGAACCAAAATCGAAGACTCCCTGGAAATATTTGCCAAACGCCATCGCCGCGAGCGCGATTGGCGCGGCGAAGCCGATGGTCGCGGAAACAACCCCGGCCATGAAACCAATGGCTGGGTGATAAATTTTGGACAGAAAATGATACTCGCCGCCGGAACGAGGCAGGGCGGCGCTCAGCTCGCCGTAGCAGAGGGCGCCGCAGAGCGCCGCGATTCCGCCAACGATCCAGAGCATGAGAAGGGCGAAACCGGAATGAATATTCGGTAATTGAAAACCGAGGCTGGTGAACACGCCCGTGCCGATGATGTTCGCCACGACGATCGCGCAGGCGGTGGCGAAACCGATCGTGCGACGCGGTGGCGGCGTTTTCGGCGGAGCCTGGAGAGTCGCCGTTTTCATTGTTAAATCGACAATTGCAGCAGGTTCGTCGTTGAAGTGTGAAATCTGTTCGGTTGTCAGAAGCGCGGCCCGGCTTCACCTTGGAAGAGCCATGAAATCAACGCTCTCGGTGGAAACGGCAACGCAACTCGCGGTTTTTCTTGAAAATCGTCCGGGCGCCCTTGCTCGCGTGTGCGAAGCGCTCGCGCAGGCCAAAATTAACATTCACGCCCCCGCCACTTCCGACACAGTCGATCACTCGGTTGTGCGCGTGGTGCTGAGCGATCCAACCAAAGCGCTCATGCTCCTGGGCGAGGCCGGCACGCTCGCGCTCGAATCCGAAGTGCTCATGATTGAAGGCACAAACCAATCGGGCACACTTGGAAAAATCGCCGATCGGCTGGCCAAGGCCGGGTCAATATCGAATACACTTATCTCGCGGCCAGCCCGAAAGCGGAAACAGGACTGATGATCTTGCGTCCGTCCGATATCGAAAAAGCCGAGCATGCACTGAAAGATTTGTAGCGCGTAAACGGCGAATTTCTCAAGCGCGGGCCAATGGTGACGGATCAACCTGGGTCGCACTACGTCGTTTAATGCATTGCCAAGGCACTCTCTCCATGTTGGATAGAAACCCGCGTTTATGACTCCGGTAGAATCCTGGCTTGGCTATCCCTATCCGCTCGGTGCGACCTGGCTTGGCAACGGCGTCAACTTCGCCATTTTTTCCGAGACGGCGACGAGTGTCGATCTTTGCCTCTTCGACAGCCTCGAAGCGCAACAGGAAAATATTCGCATTCCGGTCACGGAACGGACCGATCACGTTTGGCATGTGTTTCTGCCGGATGCTCGCCCGGGTCAGCTTTACGGTTACCGCGTTTCGGGTCCGTACGATCCGGAGCAAGGCTTGCGTTTCAACAATTCGAAATTGTTGATCGACCCCTACGCAAAAGCGATCGCCGGCAATGTGAATTGGGGAGACGAAATGTTCGGCTATGTCGTGGGCGACGCGAACGAAGATCTAACACGCGATTTTCGCGATGACGCGTGGGGAATGCCCAAATCCGTCATCATCGACACAGTTTTTGATTGGGGGGACGACAAGCAGCCCGGAATTCCACTGCATCAATCGGTCATCTATGAAATGCATGTGAAAGGGTTCACGAAACTTTGCCCTGGCGTGCCAGAAAACTTGCGCGGCACTTACGCCGGCCTCGGCACGACAGCGGCGATTGATTACCTAAAAAATCTGGGAGTGACCGCGGTCGAGCTTCTGCCTGTTCACACGCATGTCGACGATAGACCTTTACTCGACCGCGGCCTGACCAACTACTGGGGTTACAACACGATCGGGTTTTTCGCGCCGCACGCCGAATATTCGAGCAGCGGGCAAATGGGCGAGCAGGTCGCGGAATTTAAATCGATGGTGCGCAACCTCCACGCGGCCGGTCTGGAGGTATTTCTCGACGTTGTCTACAACCATACCGCGGAAGGAAATCATCTCGGACCAACTCTTTGTTTCCGCGGTGTGGATAACGTCGCGTCTTACCGCTTGCTCGCGGAAGATCCGCGTCTTTACCTTAATTTCACCGGCACGGGCAATAGCGTCGATACGCTTCATCCGCGCACGCTTCAATTGATAATGGATAGCCTCCGCTATTGGGCGAGCGAGATGCATGTGGATGGGTTCCGCTTCGATCTCGCGCCCGCACTTGCGCGCGACGGCACCGGCGTAAACAAGTTTCACGCTTTTTTCAAAATCATCCGGCAGGACCCGGTCCTCTCGCAGGTTAAGTTAATCGCGGAACCATGGGACGTCGGCGACGGCGGTTACCAGATCGGAAATTTTCCGACGCCGTGGTCCGAGTGGAACGGCAAATATAGGGACACGGTGCGTGCCTTTTGGAAAGGCGATGAAGGAAAGATCGGCGAACTGGCGTATCGATTGACGGGCAGCCCTGATTTGTATCAGCACGACGATCGGCGGCCGGAGGCGAGTATCAATTTTCTCACGTCGCACGACGGCTTCACCTTGAACGATCTCGTCAGCTACAACGAAAAGCACAATCAAGCCAACGGCGATGATAATCAGGATGGCGACAATAATAATCTCTCTTGGAACTGCGGCGCGGAAGGCCCGGGCAACGATCCCAAGATCGACAATCTCCGCCGGAAACAGCGCCGCAATTTTTTGACAACACTCTTTTTATCGCAAGGCGTGCCGATGCTTCTGAGCGGCGACGAATTCGGCCGAACGCAGCAGGGCAACAACAACGCCTATTGTCAGGACAATGAGATCAGCTGGTTGAATTGGAAACGCAACGACGAGCAAAACCGGTTATTCGAGTTCACCCGGCGATTAATCGAGCTCCGCAAGAATCATCCGGTCTTTCGGCGTCCGAAATTCCTGCAGGGGCGTCGAATTCGCGGGTCGGAGATTCGCGATGTCATGTGGTTCAATCCGGGCGGCAACGAAATGAGCGAAGAGGAATGGTCCTCGCCCTTTGTGCGCTGTCTCGGGATGCTGCTCAGCGGCGATACCGCCGACGTGGTGAATTTTGAGCGCGAACCCATTCATGACGACACATTTCTCTTGCTCATTAATTCGCACTTCGAACCGATTCAATTCGTTCTCCCAGGACAGGAACATCTCGGCTGGGAATTGATTCTTGATACCCGAGAGGAAGATGGCTTTTTGCAAACGCCGGGAAAATTCGATTCGGGCGACGACGTGGAGGTCGTCGACCGCGTGGCTTGTCTGTTGAAACTAATTGCGGGCGAACCGGCCAAGGCGCGCGCCGAGTCTTGGAAGAAGCGCCATTTTGAACTTCCGCCGGCGATTAGTGCCGAAGAAGAACGGGCCGGAAAAAAATCAGCCAGTTAAGATCGACATAAAATTTTGTGGCCTCAATCTTGTCGCGAGAAACGAATTGATTATAGGAATGTTAATGCGCGCTTCTTTCTGCGCTGAGAACCTTGGCTGGCAATTTCTCTTATGACACCGGCTTCACTCATCATCGTCGCCGATCGCGGCAGCTTGAAAGCTTATCGGGTGGAAGAAACGCCCACGCGCGGACCGAGCCTGCACCTCATTCAAGCGTTCGACCTCACCGACGCGCACGGGAAAATGATCGACAAAGTGTCCGACCTCGCGGGACGATATGCGATCAGTGACGGCGCCGGCAGTCATCACAGCGCTTCCATCGCCGAAAGCAAACTGGAGACGGAAACCGATCGGCGCATTTACAAACAGCTGGCCGACCAAATCGTCAAAATCATCGACCGCAGCGGCAAGGAAGGCTGGTCGTTCGCCGCCCCGGCCGAGATTCATTCCGCGATTGTCGGTCTTTTGCCTTCGGCCGCGCGCAACCGGATCGTCGAGCATGTGAAATCGGATTTGGTGAAAGTGGAGCCGTCGAAATTGCCAGCGCATTTCCGCTCGCTTCAACCAATTTGAAGAAGATGTTTCGCTTCCTGAAAACGACTTCGTGAACTAAGATAGAACCAACATGCAACTGCCGGTTAAAATCACTTATCGTGGCCTCGAAAAATCAGACAAGATCGACAATCTCATTTTGGATTATGCGGCTCGGCTCGAAAGATTTTGCGACCACATCAACCGTTGCGACATCGCGATCGAGCAAACCAATCACACCCATCATAAGGGAAATCCTTATCGTTGCCGCATCGATGTGACCGTCTCACGCGGCCACGAGCTCGTGGCCGATGAAAAGCAAATGGACAACGGATCCCATGAGCCGCTGAACAAAGTCATCCACGACGCTTTCAAAACGATGGAGCGCGAGCTGCGCCGCGTCGTCGACAAACAACGGCGCGACGTAAAGACCCACGCCAGCGAACGCTCGCCGAAGTAAGATCGACAATCGCCAGGTAGAGCGCGATAGCGCTTTGGTCTATGCTGGCGCGCCGCCGAGAGCGCCGGGCAGTGGAGGCGCAACGTCGGGCGCAATGACAACTTGCTTGGGCGGTTTTTCCGGCGGCATCTTTTGGCCGGTCGTCGGAATCACTGCGGGTGGCGGCTTCAGCAAACGGCCGTGCTCGATGATTTCTTTGATCTGCGAGCCGTCGAGTGTCTCGTACTCCAGCAGCGCTTTGGCAATCACCTCGAGCTTGTCACGACTCGCAAGCAGAGTTTGCTTTGCCTTCTGATAAGCTTCATCGAGAAACCGGCGCACTTCGTGATCGATTTGCTCAGCAGTAGCTTCGCTGTAATCGCGGGCTCGTGAAATATCGCGCCCGAGGAAAACGTAATCCTCGTGTTCGCCGTATTCGACCATGCCGAGCTTCTCGCTCATGCCCCATTCGCAAACCATTTTGCGCGCCATGGCCGTGGCCATCTTGATGTCGCCGGCGGCGCCGTTCGTTACGTCGCCAAAAATAATTTCCTCGGCAACGCGACCACCCATTTTCACGGTAAGGCTGGCGAGCAATTCGTTTTTGCGGTTGGTATATTTGTCTTCTTCCGGCAACCACATGGTCGATCCGAGCGAGGGGCCGCGCGGAATAATCGTGACTTTGTGGAGCGGCTCGGTGTGAGGCAAAAGCTCGAGCAAGAGGGCGTGACCGGCTTCGTGATACGCGGTGTTTTGCTTTTCTTTCTCGCTGAGCGCGAGACTGCGGCGCTCCTTGCCCCAGCGGACTTTATCGCGCGCTTCCTCCAATTCGGCGAGCGTGATTCCTTTTAGCCCTCTCCGCGCGGCGAGCAATGCTGCTTCGTTGATAACGTTCGCCAGTTCGGCGCCGGAATAACCGGGCGTGCCGCGCGCGACCACGGCAAGATCAACACCTTCCGCGAGTTTTACTTTCTTGGAATGAACGCGCAGAATTTCTTCGCGCCCTTTCACGTCCGGAAGATTGACCGTGATTTGTCGATCGAAGCGTCCTGGGCGGAGCAGAGCCGGATCGAGAACATCGGGCCGGTTCGTGGCCGCGATGATGATGACACCTTCCTGGGTGTCGAACCCGTCCATCTCGACGAGCAAAGCATTGAGTGTTTGCTCGCGCTCGTCATGACCTCCTCCCACACCGTGGCCGCGATGACGGCCGACCGCATCGATTTCGTCGATGAAAATAATGCAAGGCGCGGACTTTTTGCCTTGCTCGAACATGTCGCGCACGCGGCTCGCGCCGACGCCGACAAACATTTCCACAAAATCCGAGCCGCTAATCGAGAAAAATGGCACGTCGGCTTCGCCCGCGATGGCGCGAGCTAACAGGGTTTTGCCGGTGCCCGGCGGGCCAACGAGCAGAACGCCTTTTGGTATGCGTCCACCCAACTTCTGAAACTTCTTTGGATCGCGCAGAAACTCGACCAGCTCCTGCACTTCGTCCTTCGCTTCTTCAACCCCGGCGACATCGCGGAAGGTGATTTTGTTCTTGTCGCGAGCGAGCATGCGCGCTTTCGATTTTCCGAAATTAAGCGCGCCTTTGCCGGCCATCCGGATTTGCTGGCGGAAGAGGAAGTAGAGCACGAGCAGAAAAAGGGCGATGGGCAGAAAACCGGCGACGGTTTGCGCGATAACATTGGACTCGGTCCTGATCGCTGGCTGCATCCCCGCGGCGGCGAGTTTTTCCTGCAGGTTGGTATTGTAATTGAGGAAAATCGTGGTCCGGAACTTGATGGGCTGCGTCGGCTGCCCTCCAACGCTTTGCTTCAGGTAATACCCGCTCAGCGCCTGCGTGGCGCGACCTTCCTCGACAATCAGCGTCAGCGGAAAATTCTTGTCGCTTACAATCTGCTTGTTGTCGAGCAGCTCGAGGAAGCGGTTGTACGGCACCTCTTCGACCGGCTGCATCCCTCCGCGATAAAACAGCATCGCGAGAGCAATAAAACCGAAGGCGATGGCAATGAGAATGACGCCGCGCCAATTAAAATTAGGCTCATTGCCGCGGGACTTATTCTCCTTTTGAGAGTTGCGATCGGATTGGGGCATAAAGAATGCGGCGCGTTACCTACCGCGGGAAAACGCTAACATGAACAAATTGGCAATGCAAAGAAGCAGGAGCCACGCCGGAGCAGAAATTGATTGGTGACGAGCGAACGGTGATAAGATCGACATCGTAACAGATGGACATATTCCTGGCCGCCGCGTTGCGTCATTTTGGCATTTCGGGTAAGCTTTTAGTATCGGAGGGACCGAATCTTTTGCCGTTGCTCATCCAAGTGCTGGCCAGTTTCTCAAAAGCGGATGGTGTTTTGCTGGAAGAGGAAATTGACTCGAGCCTCGGCTTTCTGCGTTACGATTATCCGGAGGCGGTTTATTCGGAACTGCGTCAACTGTTCCGGCAAGCGCTTTACGAGCAACAGGACCTTTCCGCGATGGCGCAAAAGCTCGGCGCGCAATTGAGCACCGAGCGCAAGATCATGCTTGGGGTCCAGCTCTACGACCTGATTTCGCAGGCCGGATTGAAGCAGGAACAGGTCGTCGCTTTTTATTCTTTCATGTCTCAGCTCGGCATGGCCGCGCAAGCGATCGACATCGTTTATCAACTCAATGCATCAGAAGATTCCGATCCGTCGATTTATCAGCGTGGCGCGTCGCCATTGGAATCGCTTTCTTTTGGGAGCAACGGCCGGGCCGATGTAACGCTGAAGAGTCTGAATGGCAATGATCGTTTGCTCGCCTTTCGTTATCACGATCTCATCCTCCTGAAAAATTACAGCGGGCAAAACGTTTCGGTGCGCGGTCGCCCGCTCGTGCGCGGCGGGTTTTGCCGCATTTATCCGGGCCAGCGCATTCTAGTGGGCGATCAGGTGCTCAGCTACCAAGACCTGGCGCAATATTTTAATGCGAAGAAAAACGTCTCACTGCCCCAAATTTTCATTCGAGTAAACAAGGACGCCGACGAAGTGGAATTGGAGCGCGCCCGAACGCGAGAAAGCGCGCTTGAAGTTACGTTCGGCTTGAAAGTACGGGTGAAAGCGTTGCGCGATGTCGATGCAGTGCTTAACGGAACGAAACTCAAGTCGGGCACGCAAGTGGAAGGGACTTTGGAAGACAAAATCCTCTTTCATAACGATAGCGAGATGGACTTGATCGATCTGCGCCGGCGTGCTCGCGCCCTCGGCGGCCGGTTTCAGTTGAAGGCGTCCAAGTCGGAATATCTGGTCTCGAACAATCCGAGCTTGCTCGAGGCCGACGATATCCTGCTTTCTCCGGGGACCAGCGGCGACGTGCTCCTGAAGATTTTTTGCGATTACGACAAGCGGGTCGGTCAACTGGAAGTGATCGAAGCGGATCGGCCGATCATGGTGGGCGAGACACCGGTGCGGACTTCCCGGCTCAAGGACGGCGACACCATCCGGATCGACGTCGGGCAATTTCTGCGGTGTAATTTTTCGGAACGCATCATCGAGGAAGAGCGCAATATTATTCGCAGCCTCGAGGTACGCGAAGTCACCCATCGCTTTAGCAACGGCGAGATCGGCCTGGAGGGAATTTCCTTCGGCGTTACTCGTGGCGAGCTGGTTTGCGTGATGGGCGCGAGCGGCTCAGGAAAAAGCACGCTCCTCTCAGTGCTGGCCGGCCAGCTCCAACCAACCAGCGGACAGGTTTTCCTCAATGGACAATCGCTTTATCCGAATCTCGACACCCTCAAGCGCTACGTCAGCCACATTCCGCAAGAAGACGCGTTTGACGAACATTTGACGATCGGGGAAAACCTGCAATTTGCGGCCGCCATGCGTTCACCGCATCTCTCGAGGCGCGATCGCATGCGCCGTTTGGAAGGAAAGCTGATCGAACTTGGCCTGGGCGAGCGCCGCGACGCGGTGGTGGGCAGCGCGCTGAAAAAAACGCTCAGCGGCGGCGAACGCAAACGACTCAACATTGGCCTGGATATGATCGGCTTGTCGGACGTTTATCTTTTTGACGAACCGACCTCCGGCCTTTCCTCGAAAGATTCCGAGCACGTCATCGAGATCATTCGCGGGATGGCCCACAACAAGATCATCATCGTCACCATCCATCAGCCGAGCTCCAAGCTTTTCCAGATGTTTCACAAGGCGATCCTGCTCGATAAGAGCGGGCAACTGGTTTTCTTCGGTACGCCGTCCGACATGCTTCGCTACTTTGCCGAAGCCGAACACCAACATCAGTTTGGCGCCGAGCTCGGGGCGTGCCCCTCCTGTGGAACGACCCGGCCAGAATTTATTTTCGACGTTCTCGAAACCCCGCTCCGCGATTTAAGCGGCGACATTATCTACGAGGAAAACAACCGCGGTCAGCTTGTCGCTGCCCGCCGCTACTCGCCGGATTTCTGGCGCGACAAATATGAAGCCTTTCGACTGATCCAGGACGTCAAGCAAGTTTCGCTCCGCAAAGAACCGGTCGTGCCATTACCGGCCGCGCCCACGCAAAAGAAGCGATTACCGTTTCGCTGGCACGACGAGTGGACACAATTTCGCACTCTCTTGCGCCGCTCGTTTGTCAGTAAACTTCGCAATCGCGCTAATCTCGTCATTACAATCGGTGTCGCGCCCGTGCTGGCATTGCTCATCGCCACCATCCTCCGTTATTCTGACAGCGGAAAATACGATTTTGCGTCCGCTTACCACATTCCGACATTCCTGTTTCTTAGCCTGATCGTCGCCATGTTCCTCGGCCTGACCAATAGCGCCGACGATATTATCCGCGACCGCGCAGTGTTGCAACGTGAGCGCAATCTCAATGTGCGACTGCCCTATTACGTGATCTCGAAAACGCTCACCCTCGGCATCTTCGCTCTCATCCAGTCCGTGCTTTTTGTTTTGATCGGCAATTACGTCCTGGGAATACGAGGAATGTTTTGGATCGATCTCGGCATTATGCTGATGACAGCGATGGGCGGCGTCTCGCTCGGCCTGCTCATTTCGTCGCTGGTGGCCGACCCGAAAACGGCGGCCAACATTGTGCCGCTGGTCCTCATTCCGCAGATCATTATGGGCGGCGCGCTCATTAAATACGAAGATATGAATCGAAATCTCGCGCTGCTCTATGCGCTCACGCACTGGTTCTCCGAGCACCCGAATACGGAGCAAAGCAAAAAAATGGAGAGCAAATTGCAGGTGCCCTTTATCTGTCAGTTCATCGCCATGCGCTGGTCCTACGAAGAGCTCATCGTCGCCCAAGCCAAACTTAACCCTTTAACCCGGCGCCAAGACCGCGCGAATGACGAAATTCAGCGTCTCGCGCCGAAAGTCAGCACTCCGCAGGAACGCAAACGGCTCGACGACTTGAAAGAAGTGCTTGCCATTCTTTCCGGCCTGGAAGCGAAATCCCCCAGCGAGATTGATCATTATCTCGGCTTGCTCGATCAGATTTTGGACCGCAAACAGCCATTCGACCGCACCCTTTTCAAAGACGCGAGCGGCCCGGTCACAGCCGAGCAGGTTTATACCAACCAAAAAGTCTCCGATCTCATCTCGAACGCCGAGATGGAGCAAAGCGACTATCGCCGCGGCAGCCGGCCGAATGTTTTCTTCGGCGCGCAAAAACGCTACCTTGGCGTCAACGTGAGCATTTTTGTTTTCAATACCATTGTTTTAATTGGATCGGCAGTCGGATTGCTCGTCCTGCTAAATTGGATTTTACGCCGGCAACTGGAGGTGCGAAGGAGTTGAAATGAAACGAAACAAAAACGAAACGCGCCTGATCGTCGCCGCCAGCGAAACCGACGCGGACATGCTTTACGCGACGCGTTTCTTCGCGCCAGATCCGTTCATTTTTTTGCAACGCAACGGCAAGCGCACTCTGGTTTTGAGCGATCTGGAGATTGGCCGGGGTCGCAAACAGGCGAGGGGCGATGAATTCGTTTCCTTCAACGAGCTCGAGCGCGAAGTGCAGGGCAAATCGAAAAAGGCTCCGGCCTATGAGAAAGTGCTCGCGCATTTTCTGCGCAAACGCGGTGTAAGATCGACAATCGTTCCGGCAAGTTTTCCCCTCGGTTATGCGCAAGAGCTTGCCGCCAGTAAAATCCGTTTGCGGGCGACAAACGGACTTTTCTGGCCTGAGCGCGAGGCCAAGTCCGACAAGGAAATCGAAATGATCGGTCGCGCCTTGCGAATTACCGAAATTGGGCTCAAGCGCGCCATCGAAGTGCTGGCACGATCGAAAATCACTCGCGGCAGAAAATTGCGCTGGTCGGGTAAGACTCTGACTTCCGAAATGTTGCGTGCTGAAATCGATACCGCGATTTTGCGCACCGGCGGCATACCTACCAGCACGATCGTAGCTGGAGGCGATCAAGCGTGTGATCCGCATGAGCGCGGCTTCGGTCCGCTCTATGCCAACTCGTTGATCATTCTCGATGTTTTTCCGCGTGACGCGAAAACTGGCTATTGGGGCGACATGACGCGGACGGTTTTGCGCGGACGAGCAAGCGAGGCGCAGCGTGAACTCTGGGAAATCGTGAAAACCGGCCAGGCGCTCGCGTTGAAGAAAATCAAGGCCGGCATCGATGGAATGGCGATTCACAAGGCGATCCAGAATCTGTTTCGCGAGCGGGGTTTTCCGACCGAAGTGCGGAAAGGAAAGAATGTCGGATTTTTTCACGGCACCGGGCACGGTCTCGGCCTCGAGATCCACGAATATCCGCGTTTGCAAAAGGTGACGTTGAAAGATCGACAAGTACTCACGGTCGAGCCCGGACTTTATTATCCGGGCCTCGGCGGGGTGCGCCTTGAAGATGTGGTGGTTGTGACAAAGGCTGGCTGCAGGATCCTTTCGCGATTCCCGAAGCAACTGGAAATCTGAACGAAGCGCGCGGTTGCACGTCTAACAAGCAGACACACTTAAAACAGAAATGTTCTACCCGTACGGCTTTGGACAGCATTGGCTTCTCTACATTGGCGTGCCCTTGATCATCGGTATCTGGGCCCAGATTCGCGTTAGCGGCGCGTTCAGCAAATGGGGGAAAGTGCGCGCCAGTTCCAATATCACCGGTGCCGAGTGTGCCCGCGAGATTTTGCAGGCGGCGCAAATCCAGGATGTCGATGTTATGGAGACGAATGATTTTCTTGGCGATCATTACGATCCAACGCGCAAGAAACTTTTTCTTTCGAGCAATGTTTACAACACGCCTTCAGTCGCCGCGCTTGGCATCGCGGCGCATGAAACCGGTCATGCGATTCAGCATGCCAAGGCTTACGCGCCGCTGAAGGTACGGATGACCATTGTCCCGGTCACGATGGTCGCCTCGCAGATGCTGCCGTTCGTCATTTTCGGCGGATTATTTTTCCGCATCAGCGGCCTGATCACGCTCGGTATTTATTGCTATGCCGTCCTGCTGGTATTCCAGTTGATTACGCTGCCGGTGGAATTTGATGCCTCGCGGCGGGCCAAGATTATTTTGCAGCAAATGGGCATTGTCCAACCTGGCAATGAGGTCGTCGGAGTAAACAAGGTTTTGAATGCGGCCGCGCTCACTTATGTGGCGGCTTTCATTGCCGCGCTCGGGAACCTGCTCTGGCTGCTTTCAATGCGGGGCCGTCGCGATTGAGCCACGCGCCATTGAAGAAGATGAATCCTTCGATCGCACTGCCCGCGCGCCGGCTTTCGGATTTGTTGTCGTCCGGTCTGGAGACGCGTGTTAAAGCTAAAAAGCAGCGGATGGACAAGCCACGGAGCGATGAAGATCAACAGTTGGTGGCGCGCACCCAATCGGGTGATGCCAGCGCCTTCGACCAGTTGGTCGTGAAATACACGCCGCGTCTCTACGGACTGGTTTACAACATGACCTCGAACCACGAGGACACGAACGACCTTTTGCAGGACGTTTTCTCCAAGGCCTACAAGGCAATTCGCGGTTTTCGCGGCAAATCGTCGTTTTATACCTGGATTCATTCGATCGCGGTGAACATGACGCTCAACTTTCTCAAGAAACGCGGCCGCCGTTTTCAACTAAGCCTGGATGACGTCGATGCCAGCATTCAGAACGACAGGGAATTTCTCGAGCTGACGGCGACGAGCAGTCCGGTGCGGGAAGCCGACCTCTCCGAGCTGCAAAGAAGATTGAACGAGGCCATGATGAAATTGTCTGATGAACACAGAGCCGTGGTCACCATGTTCCACATTCAAGGAATGCCGCACGCCGAAATCAGTAAAATCTTGCGTGTCTCGGAAGGAACGGTACGTTCGAGGCTCTTTTACGCGAATCGGCAGCTGCAAAATTATTTGGACGAGTTTCGGAAGAACCCTGTTGCTTAAACTGGCGTGGCGATGAACGAATTTGACGACAACCAAATTGCAAGACTGCTTCGGCTGAAACGGCACGAACAGCCCCCGCCAGGTTACTTCGAGAATTTCCTGCATGAGTTTCATCGCCGCCAGCGCGATGAATTACTCCGTCAACCGCTCTGGCGCATTTGCCTGGAGCGCACCCACGATTTCTTTTTCCGGCTGAATGTCTCGTCCTTGACCTCTTATCCGGCTGCGGTCGCCGCGGTCCTGGTCTGCGCCGCAGTCATATCGCTCAAGATTTATCAGGGGCCGGAGGCGACGGTCGCGGTTCAAAGCCGGCCGATATTATCCGCGACCGCGGATGGAGAAGGGCAATGGACGTTGTCGTCCCCGGTGGCCACGCGTGTCTTCAGCACGCAACCGCTTGGCAAGTCCAGTGAAAGCGCACACACTCACCGGGCGGCGCCGCCGCCGCGCTATGTGCTCGACAGCGTCCCCGTGAGTTATGAGGCGACTTTCAAATTTTAGTCGCGCACCGGAAGCTCCTTTCCGGTTTCAGTTTGCGGCAGTCTCCGGACTGGTTCTCGCGCTGATTTTCTTCGCGGCACCTGATCTGCTTCGAGCTCAAGACCAATCCGCCACCAGCATCAGCCGCCAGGTCAAGGATGTCTTTGAGCGAGTTGCGAAGGCCGTCGTGAAAATCCACGGGGTCGACGAGCACTGCGAAATCTCGGGGACTGGTTTTTTTGTCGATCCAACCGGAACGCTTTACACCTCCTATACCGTGGGAGGGGAGGCGGGAAATTTCACGGTTGAGTTCGAGGGAAAAAAATATCCGGCCCGCCAGATCCTGGCCGATATCCGCAGTGGGATGGCCATGTTAAAAATAGATCTCGCGACGCCCGCGCTGCCGATCGGAAAATCCGAACAACTCGAGGTCGCGACACCGGTCGTTACCATTGGTTACCCCCTCGATCTGCCCGAGACGCCGAGTTTCGGCATGATCGCCGGGTTCGATCGAAAATATCTGGGCCGCTATTTTTCGACCACGCATTTACGTGTCAATCTGCCGACCCAACGCGGAGAGGCCGGCTCGCCACTCCTGAATTTGCAGGGTGAGGTGATCGGCATCCTGGTCAGCAGTCTCGAAAATAATTCCGCTTGTTACGCCCTGCCCATTGAGGCCGCCGAGAAAATCCGGGCCGACTTTGTTCGTTTTGGCGAGGCGCGTCATGGTTGGATCGGGATCAACGTCTCCGAAGCGCAGACGGCGGTCGAGGGCTCGCGGGCGGAGATGACCAAGATTCTGGACGGCACACCGGCAGCCGACTCAGGCATCAAAAGCGGCGACATTCTGTTACAAGTAGGACGAAAAAAAGTGCGCGAACCCGAGGATGTGCTCGACGCTTCGTTCTTCATTACTGCCGGGGACAGCGTGCCGATCACGGTAATGCGTGGGAATGATAAGTTGACCTTTAGCGTCCAGGCCGATTTTCATCCGGCCAGTCAGCATCCACCGCTGATTGCTGCCCCGGCGATGAATCAGGCGATCCCCCTGAGACTCGATTCCCAGGTTCAACGCAGGCCCTAGCTGCGCCTCGGGCGCGGGCTCAATGCGCCAGCATTTTCCGGAACGCCGCTTCATCGAGAACGCGAACGCCCAGGCGTTTCGCCTGTGCCAGCTTGCTCCCCGGTTCTTGGCCCGCCAGCACGTAACCGGTTTTCTTGCTCACGCTCGTGCTCACTTTGCCGCCGCGCTGGATAATCATCTCCGCGATTTCATCACGCGGCTTGCTCAAAGTTCCGGTCAACACCCATGTCGATCCTGCAAACGGCGAATCGGCGCTTTGCTTGCGACGTGGCTCGATTTGGGGACGGACACCGAGCTTTTCGAGTCGCTCAATCACTTTCCGGTTTCGTTTCTCCTGGAAGAATTGCTCAATGCTTCGCCCGACAACTTCGCCCACATCCGGGATTCGTTGTAACTCCTCGGCCGACGCTTCCATCAATTTTTTCAGGCTGCGAAAATATTCGGCCAGCGCGCGCGAGGCGCTTTCCCCGACGTGCAAGATGCCCAGTCCGAAGATCAACCGCCAAAGCGGGCGGGTTTTGCTCCTCTCGATTGC
>WNFX01002438.1_pt1 | contig 18826 bp, 12 predicted proteins | sample 5400111 | NCBI WGS metagenome assembly WNFX01 (sample SAMN13153363, study PRJNA577476) | soil metagenome | isolation source: 40 cm soil or saprolite under grassland replicate 1 | place: USA:California | collected 2016-06-15 | reverse complement strand
TGCCTCCTGGTTGGACGGCTACGAATGCGATCGATCCGGATGGCATCTTGTGGGTCACCTCCAATTCCGGAGATCCATCTCCGTCGGCCGATTCGTCGCCCAATGCCGCATTTGTGAATGATCCCGAGGCGCTCAGCGACAAGCGGCTCGATTCGCCCAGCATTGCTATTCAGAGTGCCTCCACTCAGTTGACGTTCCGGCAGAACCTGGACCTTGAAAGCGGCTTTGACGGCGGCGTGCTGGAGATTAGCATCGGCGGCGGATCCTTCCAAGATATCCTTGATGCGGGCGGTAGCTTTGCGGTTGGCGGTTATACAAACACGATTAGCAACAGCTTCCAAAGCCCGATCGCTGGCCGCCGTGCTTGGAGTGGCTACTCCGCTGGATTCATTACGACAACGGTGAACCTGCCTGCCGCTGCGGCTGGTCAAAACATCGTGCTCCGGTGGCGTATGGGCAGCGACAATAGTGTCTCGTACGCAGGCTGGCGCATCGATTCGGTCAAGATTACTGAATGCCCGTCAACGCCAACGCCCACTCCTACCCCGACGCCAACACTTACTCCAACGCCCACGCCAACACCGACCCCGACGCCCACGCCAACACCGACTGCAACTCCGACGCCGACACCTACACCTACGCCGGGGCAGATCACGCTGCACGCGCGTGGTTACAAAGTGCACGGCCTGCAAACGGTGGACCTCTTCTGGAGTGGGCCGACCTCGGGTTACATCGACATCTATCGCAACGGCGTGTTAATTGTCACCGTGCCGAACGACGGTGGTGCCTACACCGATCACATCAACCGCACTGGGAGGGGAACTTATACGTATAGGGTGTGCATAGCGGGCACTGGGAACTGCTCTAACCAGGTCATGGTAAGGTTTGGCGGCCCGTCCCCGTAGGAGCGCAGCACGCGAGCAACCATAGGGAAAAAGATATCTTATGGAAAATCTACTACTCAGTCCGTCCTCGTTGATTTCCGTGTTTTAATCGATCTGTTTGTTTTCCTGACCGGCGTTTTTCTGGCGCTGTTCGCCACGGCGAATGCGTCTCGACTTTTGCGCTCAAACTGTAACCCTGTAGGATAGCAGTGAAAAAATATGAAAAAATTACTAACAACATTCTTCTCCATCGCGCTGAGTACGGCTGTTCTCGGCGCGGGCAACGACGGTGATAATGCCGGCGCGGAGTTCGCCGGCGGCGGCGTTAACATAATCAGCTCCGGTAAGACCAACACGTTCATTGAAACTTACGATGACGGGACCGATGTCGGTATATGGAACTGCAGTCTGAGTGTGCCTCGAATTATCGAGACCAGTGGCGGAAACCCGGGAGCCTACGTCCAGCAGGGCGGCTTCAGCACCCACGTACCGACATGGTTCAGCGTCTCGACGCGGTATCAACCAGGATTTAACGACATGTACAAGAACGATAGTATCTACACGGGCGACTGGACCAGCCTGGGCGTCACCAGTTTAACTGCCGACCTGAACATTATTCAGGCTGGCGGGTGGGGCCCCGATCGCGCGGTCACTCTGGAACTGCTGCAGATGGATGACACTGGCTTTAACGTCAATTACGAAGCGACATATACGCTACATGACCTCCCTAACCCACCCGTTGGCTGGCACAGATATTCGTTCCGAGTCAATGCCAATTCACCGAGAATTCCACATGGATGGGTCTTCACGCGCGGCGACGGATCGCCCGGCACGGACGCTGAATGGTCCCCGTTTCTTCATCGTATTGATTTGACCAGTATCGGCTATTATAAACCTGGGTTTGCTTATGTGGGTTTCGGCGCATGGATACTCGGGATCGACAATATTGAAATCGCCTTTCAGGCAGGACCAACGCCAACCCCAACGCCGTCACCGACTGCCACACCATGACCTACGCCGCCGCCGCACCCGACACCGAGGGCGACTCCGCCGCCCAGGCCCTGAATCTGGAGTGATTGGTGATCAGGGGAGTGCACGCGTCCAGCGTGCTGTTTGCCACAGCCTGCGGCAAACGTTTGGGTCCGGCGCGGGAGCGGATGATTTGTGGTCAGCAGGATGCCGAACACAGCACGCAAGATGCGTGCGCTCCCCGTTGACCGCGTTCGCACCACAGATTACGATCAACAATGAGTATGCCACCCGTGCTCACGGAGGCAGCTTCACCTCGAAGCCGCACCACAAAGAGCGAAAAACAAAGAGCAATACCACCGTCGAAAGTCCTCGAAACGATCGAGCAACACGTCTTGCTCGATGGCTTCAAGGTCGTCGTCGATCTCGACAAAAGTCGAGGCTCCTACTTACACAACGCCGTCACTAACAAACGGCTCATCGATCTCTACGGATTCTTTGGCTCGATGCCGATCGGGTTCAATCATCCGTACTTTGATGATCCCGCGGTGCAGCGCGATCTGTTTCGTGCGGCGAAAGTCAAAATCGCCAACTCCGACGTGTACTCGGAGGACTACGCGGAATTTGTCGAGACCTTTGAGCGCGTTGTCGGGTTGCCGCCACTCGAGCGTTATCTTTTCATCGAGGGCGGCGCGCTGGCGGTCGAGAATTGTTTGAAGGCGGCGATGGACTGGAAGGTTCGCAAGAACATGGCGGCGGGCCACGGCGAGTGCGGCACGCAGGTCTTGCATTTCCGCAGGGCTTTTCACGGGCGCAGCGGCTACACGATGAGCCTCACGAATACCGATCCGCGCAAAACGGATTTGTTCGCGAAATTCGATTGGCCGCGAGTGTCGTGTCCGCACATCGATTTTTCGCTGCCGGAATCAGAGCGTGAGGCCGATGTGATTGCGCGCGAACAGAATTCGGAGCGCGAAATCCGTGACTTCGTCGATCAACGCAAAATCGACATTTGCGCCATCATCATCGAGCCGATCCAGGGAGAGGGTGGTGACAATCATTTTCGGGCCGAATGGCTGCAGAAATTGCGAACGATTTGCGACGAAAACGACATCCTGCTCATCTTCGACGAGGTGCAGTGCGGAATGGGTGCAACGGCCCGCAACTGGTGCTGCGAACATTTCAATGTGGTGCCCGATCTACTGGCCTTTGGGAAAAAGGCGCAAGTCTGTGGGGTGATGGCTGGGCCACGTCTCGATGAAGTGAAGGACAACGCATTTCGCCTCTCCAGTCGACTGAACTCAACCTGGGGCGGAAATTTCACCGATATGGTGCGCTCGACTCATTTTCTTCGCATCATCGAAAAGGAACACCTGGTGGAAAACGCTGGTAAGGTTGGGGCATATTTTTTAGATCAACTGCGCGATCTGCAACGAGAAGAGGCGCTCATTTCCGCCGCGCGCGGTCGGGGAGTATTTCTGGCTTTCGATCTTCCAGATGCAAAAACGCGCGAAGAGTTTTGGAAAGGCTTTTTCGATCGTGGCGTTCTGACGCTTCGCTCGGGCGAGAATTCAATTCGGTTTCGCCCGCCGCTCGACATCACGGCAGAGGTGATCGATGAAGCGATGGAATCGATGCGCAAGTACTGCCGGCAGCGAACAAAGTGAAGTGTTGAAGCGTTGAACCGCGCGCGTCCTGTCATGTTGAGCGAAGCGAAACATCTCTGATTATTTCGACGAGGTGGGCAACCACGACTATTGGGTATACATTCTCACCAATAAACACTGCACTACCTTGTACATCGGGATCACGAACAGTCTCACCCGGCGAGTGAGCCAGCACAGAATGGGAGAGAGGGAGGCTTTTACAAGCCGCTATCGTCTGAACCGGCTTGTTTGGTTTGAGCACTTTCGCAATGTGAATGACGCAATTGCGTGCGAGAAAAAACTAAAAGGCTGGCGGCGCGGCAGGAAAATAGCACCGATCGAGCGGACGAACCCCCGATGGCTCGATCTGAGTGACGATTTAGAACAGCGGCCAAAGGTTTATGATCGCCCCTGGGATGCGGAGAAAATGTTATGAGATGATCTGAGATTCTTCGCTTCGCTCAGAATGACAATGCTGTATTGGTTATGCAACCTGTATTAGAAAAGCTCGGCCTTACTGACGTTAACGAAGGCGTCTTCGATGGCGAATGGCGCGCTGGCGGTGCGAAGATCGACAAGATTTCGCCGATTGACGGGCGGCGTGTCGCAAGTGTGCGTACCGCATCGGATGACGATTACAACAAGGCGATTGCGCGTGCGCATGAAGCATTCTTGAAATGGCGTACGACTCCGGGTCCCGTGCGTGGTGACACCGTTCGTCGTCTAGGCAACGCATTGCGCGAACTGAAGCACGAGCTCGGCCAGCTCGTCACGCTCGAGACCGGAAAAATTATCGCCGAAGGCGAAGGCGAAGTGCAGGAGATGATTGATATCTGCGATTTCGCAGTCGGCCAATCGCGCATGCTATATGGCCTGACGATCCAATCGGAACGACCGAGTCACCGGCTGATGGAGCAGTGGCATCCGCTGGGCGTCATCGCAGTGATCAGCGCTTTTAATTTCCCGGTCGCGGTTTGGTCATGGAACGCTGCTTTGGCCGCAGTCTGTGGCGACGCAACGGTCTGGAAACCTTCGGAAAAAACGCCGCTCACCGCCATTGCTGTGACAAAAATTTGCGAGCGCGTTTGTCGTGAGACCGGAGCCGATCCTGCGATCTTCTCGTTGCTGATTGGGGATCGCAAAACAGTCGGCCAAAAATTAGCCGACGATCCGCGGATTCCGTTGGTTTCAGCTACCGGCTCCGTGAATATGGGTTTACATGTTGCGCAAACTGTCCATGGGCGCCTTGGGAAAACAATCATGGAACTCGGCGGCAACAACGCGCTGATTGTCGCGCCCAGCGCAGACATCGATATGGCTACACAATCGATCTTTTTCGGCGCCGTGGGCACGGCGGGACAACGTTGCACTTCCACAAGGCGCGTGATCATGCACGAATCGGTCGCATCGAAAGTTCGCAATAGACTGCTTGCCGCTTACAAGAGTCTGCCAATTGGAAATCCCCTCGATCGTAAGACCGTGATGGGCCCGCTCATCGACAAAAGCGCAGTCGATCTTGTTCAGCATTCGATCCAGCGACTGAAAGATGAAGGCGGCCAGGTCCTTTACGGCGGAGAACGACTCACTGTTCCCGGCGATTGTTACATGAAACCGTGTCTGGCAGCCGCCAAACCGGATTTCGACATCGTGAAGCACGAGACCTTTGGCCCGCTGCTTTACCTGCTGACATATCGCGATTTCGACGAAGCAATCGCGATCCAGAACGGTGTGCCGCAGGGATTGACCTCGTCGATTTTCACCAATGACGTACGCGAAGCGGAGAAATTCGTAAGCGCAGTCGGAAGCGATTGCGGCATCGCGAATGTGAACACCGGAACCAGCGGCGCGGAAATCGGCGGCGCGTTTGGTGGGGAAAAGAATACCGGCGGTGGACGCGAAAGCGGCAGCGATTGCTGGAAGAGCTACATGCGGCGCCAGACGAACACGATCAATTTTTCGAGCGAGCTGCCTCTGGCGCAGGGAATTCAATTTGCCGCCGGCGAGGGAAGTTCGACAGCGTAGTCTGGGGAGCGCAGGCTGCCAGCCTGCAGGTCTCGGCAGCTTGCCGAGACCGGGGAATCGGCGTCGCTCGAACTGCGGCGTGCAAAGATGTTGCCGGCAGGGCTGCCGGCAACTACAGGCTGGCAGCCTGTGCTCCCCAAGCCGAAGAATTCAGCGTGCGATCGTCAGCTCCAGAAGTTCATCAAGCTTGTCGGCGCCGTCGATGTTCATGATGCACTTCCGCAGTTTCTCGCATTGGTCCTTGCCAATGACGTCACCGCCGAGCGCGGTGAATTTCACCGCGATCTCTTCCTCGGTCATCGGATCGCGCGGATCGCCCTTGGGAACATCGACCCGCGTCGAAAACTCTTTGCCGTCATTGGTCGTGATGGTCACGCGGCTCGGTTGAAACTTGGGAAAGAGCGCTTCGAATTCTTCATTCGCGACAACTTTTATTTTGTCCATGATCGGAATCAGCGACTGATCGCGCACCCGTTCTTCGCGGAATTGCAAGGGTGTGACCATTCCGTCCACCAGCCCGACTGCCATGCAGTAAGGTAGCGAATGATCGGCAGTTTCTTTTGAGTCCGGTCGATACTTGTGTGGATCGCCAAGAATATCCGCAGCGCGTGCGATGACTTCGACTTTAATTTTCTTCACCTCGTCAGCCTTGATGTTGTTTTCCTTAACCGTTTTCATCATGGCCGTGAGCGGCGCGTGACTGAGCGCTTCGATAGGGAAACTCTTCATCCCGCAATCGAGAATTCGATAGTGCGATTTCGATGACGTTGGCAAGTCCTTAACCAGCTCTTCACCATCGAAACTTGCCGGTTGTCCCTTGTATTGCACGTGACTGAACACGGCGAACAGACCTTCCTTTCCATCAATGATGTGCTCGGGGCCGGAGAATCCCTCTCGAGCAAGGAGCGCGCTCTCGGCGCCCATGCGCCCAGCCCACGGATCAACCGTGTTCTTCATGTTGGTCAATTTGCCGGCGGTGACCGCCCCAGGGCAAAATGTTCGGGCCGCGCTGATGCCGATCGCCGACACCATCTGTTCCGGCGTGAGGTTCAATGCGCGGCCCGCCGCGACTGGCGCAGTAAAGGCGCTCAAGGTGGCGTGATGCCAGCCGTATTCGCGCACACCGGGACGCCCGATTTCACAAAGGCGCATTTCAATCTCGTAGGCGATGATCGTGGCAAGAATTAAATCTTTTCCGCTTAGACCTTCGCTCTCACAGAGGGCCAGAGGTGCCGCTATGAGATCGCTGGGATGACATGGGTCGGCTTTCCAGTAAATGTCGTTGTAATCCATTGCGCGGATCATGTGCCCATTCAAAAACGCGGTATCCACAGGATTCGTCTTGAAGCCCGACACAAACGCGGTGGCTTTGCCATCGCCATCAGACATCCCGCGGTAATGCTTCAGCAAAATCTTTGCGTCATCCTGCTGACTGCCTCCGAGCGCGCAGCCGATGGAGTCGAACCAAAATAATTTTGCTGCTTGAATGGCGGTGGGTGAGAGATGCTCGTATTTCAGCGCGCAAGCCCATTCGGCGATGGTGTGTGAGAGGAGATGTTTCGATTCGGTTGTTGGTCGTGACATTCTGGTTTCCTCGATTAAGATGTGCCCACCAAACACACGAATTACGCTAAAACAAATCAAAGCTGACGAGTCTGACGGAAAGGCTCGTGTCCTCCTCGCCATTCAGCGGTCTTCTCCTTGCTCATAGATTTGAAACCTATGGCAAAACCAGAACTATGAATCCAAAAGGATTCTTCGGAGAGCTAAAGCGACGCAATGTTTATAAGGTTGCGGTGGCGTACGCCGTTGTCTCCTGGTTGCTGATTCAGGTCGCGACGCAGGTCTTTCCCTTCTTCGAAATTCCGAACTGGGCTGTGCGTCTCGTCGTTCTGCTGCTCATTCTCGGATTTCCCGTCGCACTCATTCTCTCGTGGGGATTTGAGATCACACCGGAAGGAATCAAGCGCGAATCGGAAGTCGCGCACGAGCAGTCCACGGCGCGCCACACCGGACGAAGGATTGTTGGCCTGACGATTGTTGTGGCCGTAATCGCTGCCGGGCTATTGGTGTTTGAGCTGGTGCGTTCAAAGTCCGCAGTCACGCCTCGACAGAGCGAGGCGTTTACAGGATCCGCTGGTCCGGCCGCGGAAATTGCGGCCAAAAGCATTGCTGTCCTTCCGTTCGATAATCTAAGCGACGATAAATCGAATGCTTATTTTGCCGAAGGAATTCAGGACGAAATTCTGACACGCCTCTCCAAGATCGCAGCGCTCAAAGTTATTTCGCGTAGTTCGACGCAAAAATACAAGAGTTCGCCCGACAATTTGCGTGAAGTCGGGAATCAACTTGGGGTCGCCCACCTGCTCGAAGGTAGCGTGCAGAAAATTGCCAACGCCGTGCACATCAACGTGCAGTTGATCCGCGCCGCTACTGACGAACATGTCTGGGCCGAAAGTTACAATCGCAAACTGGACGACGTCTTCGGTGTCGAAGGCGAAGTGGCCAGTGCCATCGCCGACCAGCTCAACGCCAAACTCTCCGGCACCGAGCAGAAAGCCGTGACCGATAAGCCGACGCAGAATACCGCGGCTTACGACGCTTACCTGCGCGGACTGGCGATCGAGCACACACAATACAGTTACGAAGCCTATCAGCAGGCCGCGCGTGATTACGTTGAAGCGGTCCAGCTTGATCCAAATTTTGCTTTCGCCTGGGCGCGACTCGCCGTCCTTCGAAGCTTTCTTTTCTTCAACGCGGTTGATCCAAACACGAACACTGCCGGGGCGGTGAAGGAAGCGGCTGATCGCGCCATTGCCCTCGCACCTGAAGCTGGGGAATCGTGGATTGCGCAGGGTGCCTATCGCTACCGGGTTCTACGCGACTTCGCAGGCGCAGTTACCGCTTACAAGCAGGCGCAAATACGATTGCCGAATAATTCCTACCTCTTACAAAATCTGGCATTCGTTCAACGCCGCCTTGGTCTTTGGCAGGAAGCCGAGGCGACGTTTAAGAAAGCGCTCGAACTGGATCCGCGAGACTTCCAATTGCTAGGCAGTCTCGGCGGCGAATTTTACGCTTATTTGCGGCGCTTTGACGATGCGCGCGCCGCCATGGATCGAGCCCTTGAGATCTCACCGGATTCGGCCTCGGTGCGCGCAAGCAAAGCGGTGACTTTTCAAAACGAAGGCCGGTTGGATAAAGCCGCCGAGGAACTCGCGCGAATTCCGGCAGACGCGACGGACGATTTTGTCGTCGCCCCTCGCATCGGCCAGGCGATGTACGAACGGAACTTCGATAGCGCGATTAGCATGATCGAGCGAAAGCTAAGCTCAGTTCCAGCGGGACAGCCGCTCGACTCTGTTACTGAGCTCGCTCTGGTCCAGCTTGGCTTTTGTCAACAGTGGACGGGCCGCGATGAGGATGCGCGGCGAAGTTTTTCTCGCGCGATCGAAGCGATCAAACCGAAACCTGATTCGCCGGTTCCGGCGGACGCGAATGGAACACCTAACACTCTTGCCCTCGCCTACGCCGGGCTTGGGGAAAAGGAAAAGGCGCTCGAGCAAGCGAAGCGGGCGGTCAAAGACTACGACAACGATGCGGTGAACAAGCCGTGGTCTGAGACTACACTCGCGCAGATTCAAGCGCGCTTTGGCGATCACGACGCGGCCATCGCAGCATTGCCCCACCTCCTCGAAGTCCCCGCCGGCCTAACGATTACAAACCTCAAGCTCGACCCATTTTGGGATCCGCTCCGGAAAGATCCGCGCTTCGTCAAGTTGCTCGCCGAACCTCCGCCTAAGTGAAGATCGACAACTTCTTTTCCGAGCTGAAGCGGCGCAATGTTTACAAAGTTGCGGTCGCTTACGCAATTGTCGGTTGGCTGCTGATTCAAATTGCGACGCAGGTTTTCCCAATCTTTGAAATTCCGAATTGGGCCCTCAGATTAATCGTGCTCGCGATCATCATTGGATTTCCGATCGCGCTCGTCTTCGCGTGGGCATTTGAGCTGACGCCGGAAGGAATCAAGCACACCGAAGATGTCGATCTTGCCGACAAACGCGTTTCAAAAAATCGCACCTGGATTTATGTCACGCTGATTGGCGCTGCTTTGTCCGTTGCATTGTTTTTCGTGGGACGGCTTAGCGCTCCGAGCAGCGGCGCTTCTGTGGCTGGTCTGCGGGAGAAATCCATCGCAGTGCTACCTTTCGAAAATCAGAACCGCGATCCTGATACCGACTACCTGTGTGATGGTATCCCCGAAAGCATCATCAACAGTCTTTCCGACCTGCCGAAGCTCAAGGTGATGTCGCGTAACTCAGTCTTTCATTACAAGGGGAAAGAGATGGATGCGCAGACGGTGGGAAGAGAGTTGAAGGTGCAGACATTGCTTACCGGTCGAGTCAGGCAACGCGGCGATGGCCTAACGATCGGTGTAGAGCTGATCAACGCGCAGGATAACAGCCAACTGTGGGGCCAGCAGTATAACCGCAAGCTAGCTGATGTCTTTGCGGTGCAGGAAGAGATCGCGAAAGAGGTCTCGGAGAAACTACGCCTGAAGCTGTCCGGTGCAGAGAAGGAGCAGTTAGCGAAACGTCCTACCGAGAACCTCAACGCCTTTCAATATTACATGCAAGGACGAACGGCGGTGCAGCGGCGGACCAGCGCAGACTTGCAGGCTGCCGTTGCCTATTACGAAAAAGCGCTCCAGGAAGACAGTAGGTATGCCCTCGCTTATGCGGGGTTGGCGGATGCCTACGCCAATCTCGGATACTATGGCTCCATCGCACCCATTGAAGGTCGGCGCAAAGCGGAAGAGGCAGCGCGCAAGGCCCTCGAGCTCGATGAAAACCTGGCTGAAGCGCATGCCGCACTTGGTCAAGCCTACATTGCATTCGCCCCTTCGAATTTCCCAGCTGGCGACAGAGAACTTCGGCATGCTATCGAACTCAGCCCGAACCTGGCCGTCGCGCATTATAATATGGGACTCTCCTTCATCCGACAGGGGCGGCTCGATGAAGCGAGCGCGGAACTTCTGAAAGCTCGCGAACTTGATCCTTTGTCGTCGGTTATCGCGCGGGCCGTAGCTATTCCTCACTACTTTAAGAGAGATTACGCGCGAGCTTTCGAACTACTACGGCAGGCTAATGAACTCGGCCCTCCACTTAGCGCTACCTGGGAAATAGGGCTCTACATTCGAAATGGCTCACTTAATGAGGCCTTCGCGGAACTCGAGAAAGCGAAAGGCACGCGGAAGAATGATACACTCGTTATCTACAGCGCTGGGATGGCTTACGCGGCGTCGGGTAAACAGGCGGAGGCGCGCGAAAGCATCAAAGAATTAGAAGCGATAGCTGGTGCAAACCTGAGCACGGCTCATTGGATTGCGAAGATTTACGCGACTTTGAACGACAAGGAAATGGCGCTTTCATGGCTGGAACGCGGCCTGGCGACCGGCGCGCTCGGTGTCTTCTACAAAGACGAGCCGGTGTGGGACCCGATCCGAGGCGACCCGCGATTTGAGGAATTGGTCGGCAAATTGGTCGTCCCTGAAACAGCGCCAACACAGTGAAGGCCGACAACTTCTTCTCCGAGCTGAAACGGCGCAACGTTTACAAGGTGGCGGTCGCGTACGCGATTGTCGGCTGGTTGCTTGTTCAAGTTGCGACTCAAGTCTTTCCATTCTTGGAGATTCCGAATTGGGTGGTTCGCCTTGTGATTGCACTAGTCGTAATCGGATTTCCGGTCGCGCTCGTGATCGCGTGGGCGTTTGAAGCGACACCGGAAGGCATCAAACGGACCGAAGTTGCCGACGCGATGCCCATGGTGACTTCAGGCCACAAAAAACACGCGTGGATCTATGTCGTCGTAGTCGGCGCAGTGTTTTCGATCGGATTGTTTTTTATCGGTCGCTACACTGGTCGGAACGTCGCCAGTGCGGCTCGCTCCGAGGCGGCTACAGATTCAGCTATTCCCCACAAATCAATCGCGGTGTTGCCGTTTGAAAATCTGAGCGACGACAAGGGTGCCGCTTATTTCGCCGACGGTATTCAGGATGAAATCCTCACCAAGCTCGCAAGCATCGCAGACTTGAAAGTGATTTCGCGCACTTCCACCGCGAAGTACAAGAGCAAGCCGGAAGATCTAAAGACGGTTTCGCAGCAACTCGGAGTCGCGACGGTTCTCGAAGGCAGTGTCCAGAAAGCCGCCGACAAAGTGCGCGTCAACGTGCAGCTCATCGATGCGCGCGCCGATGCCCATCTCTGGGCGAAAACGTACGACCGCGATATCAAAGATGTCTTTACCGTTGAAAGCGAAGTGGCGCAGGAAATCGCCGATTCGTTGCAGGCGAAGCTTTCGCCGGCCGAAGCCAACACGCTCGCGACCGCGCCGACAAAAGATGCCGAGGCCTACGATCTCTTCTTGAAAGGCGAACACGAGGAACATCTCGCCGAGAATTCGCTTAGGCCGGAATCTTACGAACAAGCCGCCGCCTGGTACCAGCAGGCTATTGCGCGCGATCCGAATTTCGCGCTCGCCATGGCTCGTCTAGTCAGGAACCGAATGGACCTTCATTGGTTCATTGAGCAAATGAGTGACTCGGAGCTGGCGCAAGTCCGAAGCCTGGCGGAGCGCGCAGTCGCGCTGGCGCCCAATCTGGCCGAGGCACACGTCGCCCTCGGCAACTTTTTTTACCATGGTTACCGGCAGTACGAACAGGCGCTGGCGGAATTCGGACGTGCGTTAGAATTGCAACCGAACGCCCCCACTGCGCTGGAGTATTCCGGTTACGTCCATCGCCGGCAGCGGCAATGGGCGCGTTGTTTGGTCGAGTTCAAAGGAGCTCTCGAACAGGATCCGCGCAATGCGTTGCTCGCCGGAAATTTTGCCGCCACTTACGTCACATTGCGGATGTGGAAGGAAGCGGAGCGCGCCGCCAGGCATACGCTCGAACTTGACCCTCACTCAGCCGAAGCCATGCGTGCGTTGCTCGACAGCATTCTCCGTGGAAGCGGTGACGTGGATGAAGCGCAACGGGTGCTGGCAACATTTCCGGCAGAAAACAAAATCCTTGTCCCCTCCGACTTCGGCGATGTCTCAAATGTGTTGGGTGGTCGAGCTTATGTTTTTGTTCTCGCGCGGGATTTCAACGCAGCGCTGAAAGTCTGGGAAGCCGCTGGAAACACTGCCGCCGATGAACGGCGCCGGCTATCCGCCAGAGTCGCGATCCGAGTCCTGGCCGGCGATCTCAACGGCGCGCAGACTGAAGCCGAGAAAGCCAGACAACTACTGGAGGAGAGATTGCGCGAGCGGCCTAACGACCTTTCTTCGATGACGCAATTGACCTGGGTTTACCTTGCGCGCAAACGTGATGGCGATGCGATCAAACTCGCGCGGCAAGCTGCCGACCTCTTACCGCCGGAAAAAGACGCGCTCGTTGGTAACATCCTTCTGACCGGTCTGGCCGAGATCGAAGCTCGCACCGGTGCGACGGCCGACGCCGTGGCCATTCTTCGCCGGCAACTCTCGGTTCCTGCTGGCGGAATCGTTTCCATCGCGCGCCTAAAAATCGATCCAGTCTGGGACCCGATCCGCAACGATCCCGGCTTCCAACAACTGCTCACCACGCAGGAGCACGTGGGTCCATGAACTCCGAGCCGCCATAGCATCGGCATATGTTCCAACACGTCAGTGTCCTTGTATCCTTTATCTTCGCCATCGCGTTGACGCATGTTTTCTCGAGTGCGTCGCAATTGCTGCTGGCCCGCGACCGCGTGGGCTTCTCAGCGCTACTTACGGTAGCGATGGTTAACGCTGCGCTCGGCGTGATCATCAACTGGCTCGGGCTTTGGGAGCTTGAGCATATCAAGCATTGGTCGCTTGGTGAGGTGCTGCTTCAGCTCGGCTGGGTGATCCCAAATTACTTTAGCTGTTCACTGGTCGCCATGCCTATTAGCGAAAGCGGATTACTCGATATGTCAGCCTTCTTTGACCGACAGCGACGGGTTATTTTCTCTGCCACGCTTGCGTTGGCCGCGATGGGAGGGCTGGCGACCTACCTCGACCGCAACAACTTTCAGGGATGGAAGCCTAACGACTGGATCGGTGCCGAGCTGCTCGGATTGTTGCTCGCCGTTTGTGCGGTGCTGGCTGGTTGGGCAAAGCCGCCCTGGCTGCAATGGGTCGGTGTCGGTGGCATGTTCGTTCAAAACATGTGGTTTTTTGTTTTCTACACCCTCGGTTCCTAAGCGGCATCCTATGAGCAACCGAAATTTCTTCTCCGAGCTGAAATGGCGCAACATTTACAAAGCAGCAGTCGTTTGCCCATGAGCGAATTCCTACAACGCCTGAAGCAGCGCAAGCTGGTGCAATGGACGGTGGCCTATGTGGCCGCGTCGTTCGCGCTGCTCCAAGGCATCGACATTGTCGCGCAGCGATTCGGCTGGCCCGAACAAACGATGCGTTTGGTCATCGTCGCGCTTAGCGTCGGTCTCTTCGTCACGTTGGTCCTGGCCTGGTATCACGGAGAACGCGGTGCGCAGCGGGTGACTGGTACTGAATTGGTGATTCTTGCGCTCTTGCTGGCAATTGGCGGCGGACTTCTGTGGCGGTTTGCCAGTATTGCGCGAGGGCCGACGGAGCAGTCTGGTGCGGCGCGGGTCTCGGCGGAATCCAAATCAGAGATCAGCGCCAAGTCCGTTGCCGTGCTGGCGTTCGCCAATCTCAGCGACGACAAAGGCAGCGAATATTTTTCGGACGGCATTAGTGAAGAACTGCTGACAGTTCTGCAAAAAATTCCCGGGCTTCACGTTGCCGCGCGGACTTCGGCCTTTTCATTTAAAGGCAAGAACGCGACCGCGCAGGAGATCGGGCAGAAACTCGGTGTGGCACATCTGGTTGAGGGAAGTGTGCGCAAGGCCGGCGACGTGGTGCGCATTGCGGCCCGACTCACTCAGGCCAACACGGGTGAAGAACAATGGTCGGAAAATTACACACGTAATTTGAAGGATGTCTTCGCCGTCCAAACCGAGATTGCCCAAACTATCGTCGAACAGTTGCGCGGTCAGCTGACGGGCGGCGCGGCCAATCCGACAACTAAGGCGGAGATTCAAGCCGAAGTGCGCGCCGCGGAGAAAGGCGGAACGAAAAACGTCGAGGCGCATGAATCGTATTTGCAAGGCCGCTTTTTTGCGAATCGCCACTCAGAAAAAGAGACGGACCAAGCGCGGGCCGCTTACGAGCGCGCGGTGGAGTTAGATCCCAGATTCGCGCTCGCGTGGGCGGGACTGGCCCAGACTCACGTCTGGGATTGCAACTATGCCACCGAGGGGGGCCAGAAAGGCTTCAACGCTCATCTGGCCGCCGCGCGCGAGGCGGTGGAACGAGCCCTCGCCCTCGAACCAGACTTACCGGAGGCGTTGTTCGCGCGCGCAGTGATCCAAACAAATTTTGATTATGATTGGAAAGATGCGGCCGAAACGCTGCGCAAGGCTCTCGCCCTCGCTCCACAGGATCCGGCGCTGCTGCTGGAGGCGGGAAATCTTGCGCAAGCTCGCGGCGAAAACACGCAGGGTCTCGATCTTTTTCGGCGGGCAGTCGCATTGGACCCGGTGAATGCGCAAGCCCGGGCGTTTCTCGCCGGCAGTCTATCGGTCTCGGGGAAGCAGGAGGAAGCGAGGGCGGAATACGCGCGCGAGATTGAGTTGAATCCGTCGGCACCAAATTCCCAAGCCGGTGTAGGCTTGACTTATCTTTTGGAGGGTAAGTTTGAAGAAGCAGCAACAGCTGCGCAGCGGGATGCGGCCGATTGGGCGCGGCTGCTCATCGTGAGCTGCGCGCGCTGGGCGCAAAAGCGAATTCCCGAATCTGATGCTGCGCTTGCTGAGTTGATCGCAAACACCAGCGAAACCGGCGCGTATCAGATTGCCGAGGCCTACGGATATCGAAATGACAAGGATCACGCGTTCGAATGGTTGGAACGTGCGCGCCGACAACGCGACGCCGGTCTGCCCGGTTTGCGCGCAGATACGCTGCTACGGAATCTTCACGACGATCCGCGCTGGGATGCGTTTTTGCGCGCGATGGGGCTGGCCGACGACCAATTGAAGTGAGCGACCGAAATTTCTTCTCCGAGTTAAAGCGGCGGAACGTTTACAAAGTGGCGGTCGCTTACGCAGTCGTCGCGTGGCTCTTGATTCAGGCAGCGTCGATTTTCCTTCCGGCTTTCGATGCGCCGCCGTGGGTGATGAAGATATTTATCATCGTCATTATCTTTGGCTTTCCGGTGGCGCTGATTTTTTCCTGGGCGTTCGAGATTACGCCGGAAGGAATCAAACTCGAATCCGAGATCGAGCCGAGTAAATCGATCAAACGACGAACCGGGAGAAAGATTGTTGCCGTTACGATCGCGCTTGCTGTCGTCGCGGCCGGTCTATTCGTGTATCAACTCGTGCTACAAAGATCGACAATCACGTTTCGACCCGTAACGCAGCCGGAGGCGAGGCCGGGCTTTCAAAGCGAGGCGGCTACAGTCGCGCCTAACAAGTCGATCGCGGTGCTGCCGTTTGTGAACGTGAGCGCGGACAAAAACGACGAATACCTAAGCGATGGGATGACCGAGGAACTGCTCAACGCGCTGACGAAAGTGAAAAGCCTGCGCGTGCCCGGGCGCAGTTCGTCCTTCGCGTTCAAAGGGAAAAACGACGAGGACATCTTCCGCAAAGTCGGCGAACAATTGCACGTCAACGCCGTGTTGGAAGGAAGCGTGCGCAAAGCCGGCAATAAACTTCGGATCACCGCCCAACTCATCAACGTCACCGATGGTTTTCATCTCTGGTCCGAAACCTATGACCGCGACATGAAGGATATTCTCGCCGTCCAAGGCGACGTGGCGCAACGCGTTGTCCAGGCATTGCAGGTGCAGCTCGGTGTGGACGAAGCACGCGCGTTGGCGAAGAAGCCGACCGAGAATCCGGAAGCGCACCGCCTTTATTTGCTGGGGCGTTATCATTTCGCCAAGTTCACGCGTGCGGGCTGGACTAACGCGATCCACTACTTCGAACAGGCGCTGCAAGTAGATCCCAACTTCGCTTTAGCCTATTGCGGACTAGCCGACACTTACGGCTGGGCAGGAGGGCAGACTATGGCGGGCAGGGAAGCTTGGGCCAAAGAAATGGAATTTGCGCAAAAGGCGCTCGCGCTCGATCCGAATCTGGCCGAAGCGCATCTATCGATGGGAACAGCTCTCTATAGCGTGCTCGGTCCGTACGCCTCCGAGAAGGAACTCGACCGCGCGGTGGAATTGAATCCCAACCTGCCGCTGATTTATGATCAATACGGTTGGACCTTCTCGGAAATGGGCCGGTTTAACGAAGCTATCGCGGCAGAAAAGAAGGCCCTAGAACTCGATCCCCTTAGCACTTTTCTGAACACCGACCTCGCCTTTTTTCTTTACTGGGCGCGCCGTTATGAGGAGGCGACTACGCAAATCCGCAAGACTTTGGAATTGGATCCGAACAACGCTTTCGCCCACTCGATCTTGGGCTGGTGCTTGATCGGGAAAGGGAACAAAGCTGAGGCAAGGGCGGAGTTCCAAAAAGCCACTTCGCTGGATGACCTGCCTTGGTATATCAGTTCGCTCGGCTACGCCTGCGCTGCCAAGGGTGATCGCGCTAAGGCAGAACAAATACTTCAGGATTTGGAAGAGTTATCGAAGCAACGATATGTCTCACCCGCCAACCGGGCGGCGGTTTATTTAGGGCTCGGCGAAAACGAGAAAGCTTTGGATTGGCTGGAGAAAGCTTATGAAGACCGCGATCCCATTTTCTGGTGGATCGATGGCGATCAGCTTTACGACAGCGTGCGCAACGAGCCGCGCTTCCAAGCTCTGGTCCAGAAAATTGACAGGATAAAAGCCGAGTCGAAGAAGTGAAGATCGACACTTTCTTCACCGAGCTGAAGCGGCGCAATGTTTACAAGGTTGCGGTCGCGTACATCGTCGCCGGGTGGGCGCTTTCGCAGGGAATCGCGCAGGTGTTGCCGGTGTTCGACATTCCGAATTGGGTAATTCGTTTGATTGTCGTGCTCGTCATCATCGGTTTGCCGGTTGCACTTGGTTTGGCTTGGGCATTCGAACTAACGCCGGAAGGAATCAAACGTACTGACGCAGCTGATGCGGTTGGAGAACGCTCCCGTGGCCATACTTGGATATACATTGTTATCGTAGCCGCTGCATTCTCGATTGGCTTGTTCTTTCTGGGTCGTTACAGTGCGGGAAACAGAACGGCATCGCCCGCCGGCATTTTGAATAAATCGATCGCCGTTTTGCCGTTCGATAATCTCAGTCGCGATCCCGATAACGCGTACTTTTGCGAAGGCGTGCAAGACGAAATTTTGACGCGACTAGCAAAAGTGGCGGACCTGAAAGTCATTTCGCGCACATCGACCCAACATTTCAAAAGCACGCCGGATAATCTTCCCCAGATCGCGAAGCAACTTGGGGTGGCCCACATTCTGGAAGGGAGCGTGCAGAAGGCCAGCGATCAGGTGCGGGTGAATGTGCAGCTCATCAACGCTCTGACCGACGCGCATCTTTGGGCTGAAACATTCGATCGAAAACTGACCGACATTTTCGCGGTCGAAACCGAGATTGCGAAAACGGTTGCCGATACCTTGCAGGCAAAACTCAGTGGTTCAGAAAAGAGTTCGATGGCTAAAACTCCGACGGTGAATCCGGAAGCTTACGAGCTTTATCTCAAAGGCAGATTCTTTTGGAACAAACGGACCGGCGACGACCTGCGCAAATCAATCGAGTATCTCAAGCAAGCGATCGTCAAAGACCCCCGCTACGCGCTGGCCTATGCTGCTCTAGCCGATTCATATGGCCTGCTCCGTTTTTACGGCGGAGCTTCTCCAGCCGAATCAGTGGTACCGGCAGAAGCTGCGGCGAAGAAAGCGCTGGAGCTGGACGATTCGTTAGCTGAGGCACATGCTTCGCTCGGTCTCATTGCCACCGAGGAGCTCGAGGTCAACCGCGGGGTGAACGAACTGGAGCGCGCGATTCAGTTAAATCCGAATTACGCCACCGCCCATCACTGGCTCGGCCTTGCGCTCGCGACGCTGCGGCAGTCTGATCGATCTATTGGAGAACTAAAACGCGCGCTCGAGCTCGATCCGCTTTCCATGATCATCAATGCCGATCTAAGCATCATCTATCTCTATGCCCGTCGCTACGACGCCGCCGAAGCGCAGGCGCGCAAGACTTTGGAAATCGATTCGCATTCATTTGTCGCGCACTACTATCTC
>WNFX01002437.1_pt1 | contig 18826 bp, 14 predicted proteins | sample 5400111 | NCBI WGS metagenome assembly WNFX01 (sample SAMN13153363, study PRJNA577476) | soil metagenome | isolation source: 40 cm soil or saprolite under grassland replicate 1 | place: USA:California | collected 2016-06-15 | reverse complement strand
CGGGCCCAGCCCCGGGAGCAGGCGAAACCTCCGGCACGGCCGCCATCGTGGTCGTGAGCCGCGACAGCGCCGTCCGCGAGCGCGTGCATCATGAACTGGCCTGGCGTTACAGCACGGACTATCAGATCGTGACCTGCGATTACCCGCCCGGGCTGGCGGCACAGCTCCGGGCGCTGCGGGCGGCCGGGACACCGGCCGCGCTGGTCGTCGGCGGGGTCAGCGGCCAGGACCCGGACGGTATCGAGGTGTTCGCCGCGGTCCGCCCCGTCGAGCCGACGGCCCTGCGGGTCGCCGCGGTCCGCTGGGGTGACTGGGCGGCGGCGCAGCCCGTCTTCGACGCCCTCACGCTCGGCAAGATCGACCACATGGCGGTAGGCCCGGAGGGGAGCCCGGACGAGGAGTTCCACCGGTCGATCACCGAGTTCCTGAGCGAGTGGAGCATCCGGCGCGGCGGCGGCTTCGAGGCGGTGCGGCTGATCGGCGAGCGGTGGTCCGTGCGGTCCCAGGAGCTGCGGGACGCTTTCGCCAGGTACCAGATCCCGGCCGGTTTCTACGACGTCGGCACCGCGCGCGGCCGCCAGATGCTGGACGGGCTTGGCCTGGTGTCGCCGGACCTGCCAGTTGTCGTGCTCCGGTTCGCGGCGCAGAGCTCCACGCTCGTCAACCCGTCGGACATCCAGATCGCCGAGGCCTTCGGCCTGCTGGCGCCGATCTCGGCCGACGACGTCTGCGACGTGGCGGTGGTGGGGGCCGGCCCGGCGGGCCTGGCCGTGGCGGTCTACGCGTCGTCGGAAGGCCTGCGGACCGTGGCGGTGGAGGCGGGACCCGTCGGCGGCCAGGCGGCAACCAGCTCGATGATCCGGAACTACCCGGGCTTCCCCCAGGGCGTCAGCGGGTCCACGCTGACCTCGCAGACCTTCCAGCAGGCCTGGTCCTTCGGCACCACGTTCCTGTTCTTGCGGGAGGCCGCGAGCCTGTCGGCCCATGACGGGCACTACCGGCTAGGCCTGTCCGACGGCAACGTGCTCTCCGCGCGGGCCGTCGTCATCGCGACCGGCGCCGCCTACACCGAGCTCGGCGTCCCCGACCTGGAGGGCCTGCACGGCCGGGGGGTCTTCTACGGGGCGGCGGTCAGCGAGGCACCCGCCATGCGCGGGCGGAAGGTCTTCGTCGTCGGCGCCGGGAACTCCGCCGGGCAGGCGGCGATACACCTGGCCAAGTGGGCCGGCCAGGTGACGGTCCTGGTCCGCGGGGAGTCGCTGGCCCAGAGCATGTCGGACTACCTCATCCGCATGATCGGCGCCCTGCCGAACGTGGATGTCGCCTACGGCATCCAGGTGGCCGGCGGCGCGGGCACCGACCGGCTCGAGTCGCTGGTGCTGGAGGACCGGGCTTCCGGGCGGCGCCGGGACGTCCCCGCCGATGGGCTCTTCGTCCTCATCGGCTCGCGGCCGCGGACCGGATGGCTCGGCGAGGCCCTGATGCGCGACCCGGAGGGGTTCATTCTCACCGGCCCGGACGTGCTGGCGGAGGCCGGCACCAGCTGGCCGCTCCTCCGCCCGCCGTCGCTGCATGAGGCGAGCCTGCCCGGCGTGTTCGCGGCCGGCGACGTGCGCCGGGGGGCGGTCAAGCGGGTCGGGTCCGCGGTCGGCGAGGGCGCGGCCACCATCCCGCAGGTGCACGCGTTCCTGGAAGCACAGGCAGCCGTGCATGCCGGCCTGGAGCGATGACCGGGTGAGCCGGCGCGACACCACCGTCACCGTGGCACCAGCGGCAGTGAAACCGCTGGTGCCGGGAATGCGCAGGCTGCTGTATGTCGCCGCCGTCCTGGTCCTGCTGGCGGGGTTCCAGCTCTTCGTGTTCAGCGACAACACCGCCAGTTATTTCGCCTGGACGATCCGCAACCCGCTGGGCGCCGCGTTCCTGGGCGCGGGCTACTGGGCCAGCGTCGCGTTCGAGGCGCTGGCCGCGCGGCAGCGGATCTGGGCCAACGCGCGGATAGCCGTGCCGACGGTGCTCGTCTTCACCCTGCTCACCCTGGTGGCCACGCTGCTGAACCTGGGCCAGTTCCATCTCGGCGGCCAGTTCGCGATGGGCACACGGGCCGTCACCTGGGCCTGGATCGCGATCTACACCGTGGTCCCGCTGCTGATGGTGATCATCCTGGCCGTGCAGCTGCGGACGCCGGGCGGTGACCCGCCCCGGTATGCGGTGCTGCCCGGCTGGGTCTGCGGCCTGCTGGCCGTGCAGGCGGTCGTGCTGGTGGGCCTGGGCGTGGCGCTGTTCGCGGCGCCGGGCCAGGCCGCGTGGTGGCCCTGGAAGCTGACCCCGCTGCTCGCCCAGGCGACCGGGGCGTGGCTGATCGGCTTCGGGGTGGCCGCCGCACACCAACTGGCCGAGCGGGACGCCCGCCGCCTGCTCCCGGCCTCGTTCAGCTCCGTCTTACTCGTTGTGCTGCAATTCATCGCGCTGGCCCGGTACCCGGGCCGGTTCGAGTGGTCGTCCGCCGCCGGCGTGATCTACCTGGCCTTCCTGGTCATGATGCTGGTCACCGGCGGCGTCGTGCTGGCCCGGGCCAGGTCAGGCCCGGCCGCGCTGTTGCCCTAGGCCTGGCGGCGCAGCCCGGACGCGCTGTTGCCTGGGTCCGCCGGCGCATCCGGGCAGTATCAGGCGCTAGCGGGCACGGCGTCGCGGACCGGGACGCCCGGGTCGGCGAGGCGGGCGGGATCGACCGCGCCGCCCGCCGCGATGACGCGCCGGCCCTGGAGGAGATCCCGGGGGCGCCCCACCGTGAGCAGCGCGACCAGCCGCTCCCCCGCCCCGTCCGCGGTACCCGGGCCCGCCAGCCAGCACGCCGCCCACTCCCGGTCCGCCGGGTCGCCCCGCCAGATCAGCCGGTCGGCGCCGCTGTGATGCCCGGCGTACTGGACCATCCGGCCGAACTGCTCCGACCAGAAGTACGGGACCGGGTCGTAGGTCTCGTCCCCGCCGAGGATGTTGGCCGCCACCACCCGGGGCGCGTGCAGCGCGTTGTCCCAGTGCTCGACCCGCAGCCGGCGGCCGTACCGGGCGGAGACGAAGGCCGCGCAGTCCCCCGCCGCGTACACCCCGGGAGCCGACGTCCGCAGCCGCCCATCCACGGCGACCCCGTTCTCCAGCCTCACCGGCGAGCCGGCCAGCCAGTCCACCTGCGGCCTGACCCCGACCGCGACGATCGTCAGGTCGGCCGGCAGCCAGCCCCCTCCAGGCAGTACGAGCCCATCGACCGCAACGGACTCCACCGGCCGGCCGAGCCGCAGGTCCGCCCCTGCTTCGGCGTACCACGGCGTCGTCGCCGACCCCACCTCGGGCCCGAGCACCCCGGCCAGCGGGCTGGCCGCCGCCTCGACGACGGTGACCTGGCAGCCGCGCGCCAGGGCGGTGGTGGCGAGCTCGGCGCCGATCCACCCGGCGCCGACCACCGCCAGCCGGGTGCCGGGCAACAGCGCGTCCCGGAGCGCCCGGGCATCGTCGAAGGTGCGCAGGAACTGCTGGCCGCCGTTTCCGGGCAGGCCCACCGGGACGGACCCGGTGGCCAGCACCAGGGCGTCGAAGGCGTGCTCCCCCCGGTCGGTCAAGAGCACTCCCCCGCCCAGGCCGGTGGCCGCCTCACCCAGCCGGAGGTCCAGCCCCAGCGCCGCCGGGTCCGCCGCCAGCGTGGTGTCGTCGAGCTGGCCGGTCATGAACTTCTTGGTCAGCGGCGGGCGGTCGTAAGGCGGCCAGGGCTCGGCCCCCACCATGGTGATCGCGCCCGGGTAGCCCCGGCTGCGGAGCTCCTCGGCCGTGCGCAGCCCGGCCAGGCCCGCGCCAGCGATCACCACCCGTTCGACCCGCACGAGCACCTACGTTAGCGACGCCCGGGGCGCGCCGACGGCCCGGCGCCGCACGTCCGATGGCGGCGGCCTCGGACCCTTCCCCCGCTTGTCACCATCAGTGACCAGGCGAGTCCTTAACCAGGTTCTTACCTGGAAATTCCTGGCCACCCCTAGAATCGAGCCGATGGATACGACCCTCGCGCGCCCGCCCATCGGCCAGTTGCTCGATGGGCGCTACCGGGTCGAGTCCCTGATCGCCCGCGGTGGCATGGCCACCGTCTACCTGGGCACCGACACGCGGCTCGAGCGCACGGTCGCGCTCAAGATCATGCATGCCGAGCTCGCCAACGACGAGGACTTCGTCCGCCGGTTCGTCGGCGAGGCCCGGTCGGTCGCCCAGCTCTCCCACCCGAACGTGGTCACCGTGTACGACCAGGGGGCTGACGGCCACATCCTGTACCTGGCGATGGAGTACGTGCCCGGCCGGACGCTCCGCGACCTGCTGAACTCGCGTGGCCGGCTCAGCCCGCGTGAGGCACTGGACATCATGGCCGGAGTGCTGGGCGGGCTGGCCGCGGCCCACGACGCCGGGATCGCGCACCGCGACGTCAAGCCCGAGAACGTGCTGCTCAACGACTCCGGCGCGGTCAAGGTCGCCGACTTCGGGCTGGCCCGGCTGCTGGCGGGGGTGAGCCAGACCAAGACCGGGATGATCATCGGGACCGCTGCCTACCTGGCGCCCGAGCAGGTGGCCGGCGGGGCGGCCGACGCGCGCACCGACGTGTACGCGGCCGGGGTGATGCTCTTCGAGCTGCTCACCGGCAGGCAGCCGCATACCGGCGATACCCCGCTGGCGGTGGCCTACAAGCACGTCAACGAGGTCGTCCCGCCGCCGTCGAGCGCCGTGCCGGGGCTTCCGCCCGCACTGGACGCGCTGGTGGCGCTCGCGACCAGCCGGGATCCCGAACTGCGCCCGGGCGACGCCGGGCGGTTCCTGGGCGCCGTTACCGGGGTCCGGCATGGCCTGCCGCCGGACGGCACCCCGGTCCCGGCCGCCGACGGCCTCCCCGTGCCACCGGCCGGCGACTTCCTCGACCCGCCTGCGGGGGGCTTCCCCGTCCCGGCGGGCAGCGGCTTCCCCGCCGCGCCGGCGACCGGCTTCCCGGCCCTGCCCGGGAGCGGCTTTCCGGCCGCGCCGACCACCGTCATGCCGGGACAGCCGGACGGTGATCCGGCCGCCGAGGGCGGCAGCACGCCGCCGGTGCCGCCACCGCTCCCCTGGCCGGGCCCCCCACCCGGCCAGCCCGGTCACGACCTGATGCCGGGAGCGGCCCCGCCGGCACGGCAGTCCCTCGGGCTCCCCCACCCCGGCTCCGCACCGCAGTCGGTCACCCGGCAGTTCCAGCCGGAGCCCTACCGCCCGGGCGACCAGCACACGCTGATCGTCAGCGGCGGGGCCGACGGCAGCTCCTACGGGCCGCCGCAGCGGCCCCGGCACGGCCCGCCCGAGCCCCGGCTGCAGCGGCTGCTGTTCAGCCGGCGGCTTGGCTACCTCGCTGCGGCGGTCGCAGTGGTCCTGGTGGTGGGGCTGGCGACGTGGTGGCTGACATCGGGCCGGTACACCAACGTCCCGAAGGTCACCGGCATGACCGTCGCGGCCGCGACGGCCGAGCTGCGCGGGGCCGGGTTCACCGTCACCACCGGCACCGCGCGGCTGGACAACCAGGTCGCCAAGGGCCAGGTGATCCGCTCGGTCCCGGCGGCCGGGCAGCGGGTGGGCAAGGGCAGCCACATCACGCTGGTCCCGTCGGCGGGGCCGCACCGGCGGCAGATGCCGCAGGTGACCGGGCTGACCCTGCCTGCCGCGCAGGCAGCGCTCCGTCAGGCAGGGCTGACGTCCGGCCCGGTGACGAAGGAACCGTCCGCCACCATCGCGGCCGGCATCGTGGTCAGCACCACCCCCGCCGCCGGGGCCATGTGGCCGCAGCCGCAGCCGGTCCGGCTGGCGGTCAGCGCGGGGCCACCGATGCCCGACTTCGTCGGGCAGCCCCAGGAGGCGGCCGAGGGATGGGCATCGGCCAACGGCGTATCGCTCGACGTGGTCACCACCACCAAGAGCGACGCGCCCGCCGGGACGATCACCAGCCAATCGCAGCGCCCAGGCAGCGCGTTCACCAGGGGCCAGGTCATCACCATCACTATCTCGGCCGGCCCGCCCATGGTGGCGGTCCCCAACGTTGACGGGCAGTCGGTGGAGCAGGCCACACACATCCTGGAGAAACTCGGTTTCTCGGTCAACGTCAACCAGGTGGGGCCGGTGGATAACGTCTTCAACTACAGCCCCAGCAACCAGGCGCCAAAGGGCTCCACCATCACGCTCTGGGTCGGGCTGTAAGCCCACCCGTCACGGCGGGCCGGCCGCGCGTCAGGCGTCTTGCGGGGCCAGCCGTGGGTCAAGCTTCCTGCGGCCGGCCGGGAGTCAGGCGTTCTTCGGGCCGGCTTCGCTGACCGGCCCGGCCTCCGCCGCGGGTTCGGCCGGCGTCACCGGCGCGGCGGGCCCGCCGGCCGGTGCGGCCGGCCCGGTGGACGCGGCCGGCGTCGTGGACGCGGTCGGCGCGGTAGAAGCAGCCGGCGCCGTAGATGTGGCCGGCGCCGTAGATGTGGCCGGCGCCGTGGACGCGGTTGGCGCGGCGTCGCCCGCGGCGAGTCCCCCGCCCGGTGCCGTTCCGGCCACCGCCTTCCTGTCCTGCTTGCGGAACGCGAGCGCGGCCGCCATGCACACCAACGGGACCGCCGGGATCACGTACCGGTAGGTGTACTCATGCTCAGCCGTCGGCAGCACCATGATGATGATGGCCGAGACCCAGAGGAAGATCGCGGGCCACGACCTGCGGCTCGGGACGATGATCCCGACCAGCCCGGTCAGGACGACCAGGCCGAACACCGGGCCGGGCAGGAAGAAGATGCGCTGGTACTTGTTCATGAGGACGGCGGGCACGTGCACCACCCGGGTCCCGAAGTGGTAGCCCAGATACCGTGAAACTCCCTGGTCGCTACCGGTATACGCCTTGATCGTCCCGATCGCATACCGGAGGTTGTACGCAGGGGTCAGGGTGGAGGAGCTCGGCGGGACCACGGGGAACCGCAGCGTGCTGTCGGTGTGCGCGAACGGCGTGACGAACTCCGCGCCGATCGTCTGCGCGTACGCGACCGGCTGGGCCTTGATGGCCAGGATCGCGAACCGCAGCGCCCGGGTGTTGTTGGCCTGGGTGAACGCGGCGCTGTCCGGGACGAACCCGCTGGTGGTGCCCTGCCACGCCCAGATCCGGTGGTTCCACAGGTAACGCTTGGGCAGGCGGCGCAGCGCGGGATCGGCCTTGGCCAGCGGCCCGGGCTGGGCGGTCGGGCACAGCGCCTGCAGGTCCGGCGGCGGCTTGATGACCGAGCAGTTGGCGAACGACATCGACCGCGACCACAGGAACAGCCCGTTGCTGTTGCTCAGGTTGAAGTCGCCGTGGGCGGCCGCGAACCAGCTCATGTAGCCGAGAACGGGCAGCACGCCGGCGGCCAGGGCGGCACCCGCCCGGCGCCAGCCGACCCGCCTGATGAGCAGGTAGACCGGGATCAGCAGGACCAGCGGCAGGACGGTGGGGCGGATGACGGTGGCGGCGCCCATCATCAGGCCCGCCGTCGCCGAGCGCGACAGCGACGGCGAATCGCGGAACAGCAGCACCGCGAACGAGCCGACCATCAGCGCCATGGCCAGCAGGTCGGCCATGACCAGGTGCTCGATCATGATCTGTTCCGGATCGAACAGGACCGGCGCCGCGGCCAGCGTCGCGCCCCAGGCGGGCAGGCGGTAGTGACGCAGCACCGCGTACACCATCGTGGCCACGCCCAGGCCCAGGAGATGCTGGATGGCGGCCACGAGGACGAGCGAATGGAACGGCAGCAGCAGCCACAGGAACAGGGAGTAGCCGCTGGGGTTGACCACGTTCGGCGACAGGTGGACGGCGCCCCACAGGTAGTCGAACGTGTCCAGCCGGAACAGCATCGCCGGCCGGAAGCCCAGCATCGCCACCAGCCGGGGCACCGCCGCGGCCACCAGGGCCAGCGAGAACAGCCAGTGGCGGCGGACCAGGCCGGTGAGCGATGCCAGCGGGTGCCAGCGGCGCGGTGCCCGCGGCCGGGGCGTTTCGGCGGCTGGCTGGCCCGGCCGGCCCTCGCCGGTGCCGTCAGGTCCCTGGCCGAAATCTTCCCTGACCGTCGTCACCCTGTCGTCTCCCTCGCCCCGCTCTGCCTGGACCCCGGTACATCAGCCGACAACCACCGGCCCCGCGCCGTCGCTAATGACGTTGCCGGCGCCGTCTTCCGGCGCGCGCGGCCGCTGCCACCGTGGCACGCGGGAACAAGCCCCGGGAGAGAACGGGATCCGCTCCAGAACATGCCTGTGACATTCCTTGCTGGCGGCCGAACGCAATGGGCCCTCATCCCGCGGGCCCCGCCACACAGGCGCCTGGCCCAGGACCGGACCACCAGCGAACCCGCCTGGCCGTCGCGTGATCTGTGCCGTGCAGAAGTACCGTACCTGGCCATCTCATCCAGACGTACTGAATCAGCCAAACACCCGGCCTCTCCCGCACTGTGCTCATGTTAACCACACTGATCGTCAACCACGTGCAGTGCGTGCCCGATATCGGGCACGCCGTTCACCCGGAGGGCCGCGGTGATGCGCGCCAACGACTCCAAGGACGGCTGCGAGGCCCACCGGGACCGGCACGAGAACATCGGGGGCCGGCCAGATCGGGACCGCGCCCTTCGCGGCCCTCCTGCGTCATCCGGCCACCAGGGGGGCGCCGTTCATCGTCGAGACCCCCCGGGCCCGCGCGGCCGACATAGCCACCCTGAAGGCGCTGCGCGGGAAGGGCCAGGCTGCGCGCGCCCCGGCCGGGGCGATGCGCTAGGCTGCTCCCGTGCGCGAGCAGTTTTGGTTTTGGTATGGCTACCGGCCCGGTATCCGGACGGTCGCCCGCCAGACCCTGCGCTGACGCGGAACGACCTCACCAGAACCCCGGGCCAAAGGCCCGGGGTTCTCTTTGTTGGGCGCAATCTTGCGACGGGCGACAGGAGGACCCGATGGTCGTGGTGATGGCCCCCGAGGCCACCCAGGAAGATGTGAACGCGATCGTTGATCTCGTGCGCACGGCGGGCGGGGACGCCTTCGTGAGCCGCGGCGTTTCCCGCACGATCGTGGGACTGGTCGGCGACGTCGATGAGTTCGGCTCGCTCAACCTGCGCAGCCGCAGCGGCGTGCTCGACGTGGTCCGGATCTCCGTCCCGTACAAGCTCATCAGCAGGGAGCACCACCCCGACCGGTCGGTGATCAAGGTCGGCGGCGTGCCGATCGGCCCGGACACGCTGACGGTGATCGCCGGCCCGTGCGCGGTGGAGACCCCGGAGCAGACGCTCACCGCCGCCAGGATGGCCAAGGCGGCCGGGGCGTCGCTGCTGCGCGGCGGCGCGTTCAAGCCGCGCACCTCCCCCTACGCCTACCAGGGACTCGGCGAAGCGGGCCTGGAGATCCTCGCCGACGTGCGGGCCGAGACGGGCCTGCCGGTGGTGACCGAGGTGATCGACCCGGCCAGCGTCGAGCTGGTCTCGTCCTACGCCGACATGCTCCAGGTCGGCACCAGGAACATGCAGAACTTCGCCCTCCTGCAGGCGGTGGGGTCGGCCGCGAAGCCGGTCCTGCTCAAGCGGGGCATGAGCGCCACCATCGAGGAATGGCTGATGGCCGCCGAGTACATCGCCCAGCGCGGCAACCTCGACATCGTGCTGTGCGAGCGGGGCATCCGCACCTTCGAGACCGCCACCCGCAACACCCTGGACATCAGCGCCGTGCCGGTCGCCCAGCGGCTGTCGCACCTGCCGGTGATCGTGGACCCGTCCCACTCGGGCGGGCGGCGGGACCTCGTCCTGCCGCTGACCAGGGCGGCGATCGCGGTCGGCGCCGATGGCGTCATCATCGACGTCCACCCGGAGCCGAAGATGGCGCTGTGCGACGGTGACCAGGCGCTGGTGGAGTCGGACATCCGCGAGATCGCGAGCATCGCCGCGCACCTGTCGCCGCTGATGGGACGCACCCTCACCCCGGCGCCGGTCGCCGCCAGCGCGCCCGGGCCGGAGCGCCAGCCCAGCCCGGTGGGCTGAGCCTGCCGCCCCGGCTGGCCGTTACTAAGATTCCGCGGGTCAAACCCCACATGGATGCTGCCGTCCAGGCGCCGGTCACGGGCGGTCGGGGCGGTACTCCTGGGCGAGGCCGGCCAGTTCCTCGGCCAAGTCAGCCGCCTCCAGGCGGGCCTCGATCCGGCGCAGGTCATCGATCCGCGCCCGGGTCTCTACATGCCGCGGCGTGAGCAGCGTGCAGCAGTCCTGGTCGGGCAGCTCGGACAGGGCGAGGGTGCGGATGCGGCGCGCCTCCGCCATGATCTCCACCTTGTCGCAGCCGATCAGCGGGCGCAGGATGGGCAGCCCGACCGCGTCGTCGAGCGCGGCGAGGTTGGTCAGCGTCTGGCTGCTCACCTGCCCCAGCGAATCGCCGGTCACCAGCGCGGCCGCTCGCAGCCGGCCGGCCAGCACCTCGCCGGTCTTGAGCATGAGCCGGCGCTGGGCGACGATCTGCAGCCGGCTCGCGCCCGAGGACGCCAGCCGCTGCTGCGCCCTGCCGAACGCGACCACGAACAGCCGTGACCCGCCCTGGTAGCGGTCCAGCTGATGCATCAGCCCGTAGGCCTTGTACACCGACTCGGGCCCGGTCAGCGGCATGCCGGAGAAATGCAGGAAATCGCAGCGCAGGCCGCGGCGCATCATCCGGTAGGCGGCGACCGGTGAGTCGATCCCGCCGGACATGAGGACGAGCCCCCGGCCGCTCATCCCGACCGGCAGCCCGCCCTGCCCGGGGTAGCCCTCGGTGTAGACGAACACCTCGCGCTGGTCGACCTCGACGAACAGGGCCGTGTCGGGATGCTTCAGGTTGACCGGGTAGCCGTACTCCTGCTGGACCCGGGCGCCGATCCGGGTGGCAAGCTCGGCCGAGGTGACGGCGAACCGCTTGTCGCGGCGGCGGGCCCGGACCGCGAACGAGCCCTCCTTGCCCGCCATCAGTGCCACCGCCGTGTTGATCGCGGCATCAGGGTCCTTGGCCACCCGCACCGCCCGGCAGACACGGGCGATGCCCATGATGTCGCGGGCGCGCTCGGCGATCCTGTCCGCCGTCAGTGCCGCGGCGGCCGCGCTGTCCTGCGCGGCGCGGATGACGATCACGCCGTCGCGCTGCCACAGCCGCACCTCCCCGCCGGCGTCGGCGATCGCCCGGCGGATGTTGGCCTGCAGCATCCGCTCGAACTGGTGCCGGTTGCCGCCCTTGAGCACGACCTCGCCCAGCTTGAGCAGCACGCAGGGCTCGGGGAGCGTCCCGGCGGCAGCGGCAGCAGCATCCGCCAGGGGGGTCGTGGACATGCTCCCAGTCTGCCAGCTAACGCGAGGCTAACCGCACGTAACCGGGTCTGGCCGACTTGGCCCGTCGGCGATAGGTTCGGCGTCATGGCGGTCAAACTCGTGGTCCTCTACAGTCACCCCGATGACCCCGACGCATTCGACCGGCACTATTTCGACATCCACATGCCGATGGTCCGCCAGCTTCCGGGCCTCCTTCGCGCCGAGACAGGCCGGTTAGTGAATGCGCTCGACGGTGGCGCACAGTCGTTCTACCGTGTCGCCGAGCTGTACTTCCCCGACGAGGCAGCGATGGACGCGGGTCTGGCCTCCGACGCCTGGAAGGCGACCGCTGCCGACTATCAGCAGCTCGCCCCGCCCGGGTCCCGGATGTTCGTCGAGATCCTCGACGGCCAGGCAGGCCTCCTGGCGGGCGCCTGAGGCCCTCCCGGCGCCGCCGCGGCGGCCCCCGGGATCACCCTGGCCCCATCTGCTGGCCGCGGGTGTCGATCCGGGGCCCGGCCGTTCGACTACTACCGGAACCGGCAATCCCTGCCGGCCGCGAAAGGTGGTGCGACGGATGAAGTACCTGTTCTTGCTCTACGGACCGGACCGGCCGTTCCCGCAGCCGGGGACCAGCCAGTTCCGGGAGATGCGCGATGCCTGGAATGCCGCCACCGAGGCCATGGCCAAGGCGGGCGTGCTCATCGACTGCGCGCCGCTGCAGCCGGCCAGCGCATCGACCACGGTACAGGTCCGCGACGGCCAGACGCTGCTCACCGACGGGCCAGCCGCGGAGATCAAGGAGCACTTCGGCGGCTATACCCTCGTCGAGTGCGCGGACCTGGATGAGGCCCTGAAATGGGCAGCCACCCTCCCCGCCGCGTCCGATCGCGCGGTGGAGGTCCGTCCCGTCATAACGGTGGAGGCTCCCCGCTGACGGTGCAGTTCGACGAGGTCTTCCGCTCCCACTGGTGGGCCGCGGTGGCCGCCGTCACGGCCCAGGTGGGCGACCTCGAACTGGCCGAGGACGCGGTGCAGGACGCCTGCGCCGCCGCCCTGGCCCAGTGGCCGGCCGATGGGATGCCGGCCAATCCCGGCTCGTGGCTGATCGGGACCGCCCGGCACAAGGCCCTGGACCGGCTGCGCCGTGAGGGCCGCCGGGCGGACAAGGAGGCTGAAGCCGTGCGCGAGGCGGGCGCATCGCCGCCGCCACCGGGCGGCTGGCCGGGCGGCGCCGACGACGAGCTCGGCCTGATCTTCACCTGCTGCCATCCAGCCCTGGACCCGGCAGCGCGGGTGGCGCTCACCCTGCGCTCGGTGTGCGGCCTGACGACCGCGGAAATCGCGGCCGCGTTTCTGGTCCCGGAGCCGACGATGGCGCAGCGGCTGGTGCGCGCCAAGCGCAAGATCCGCCAGGCCGGGATCGCGCTGCGGGTCCCGGCGCCGGAGGACCTGCCAACCCGGCTGGACGCGGTGCTGCGGGTGGTGTACCTGGTCTTCACCGAGGGGCACACCGCGACCAGCGGCGAGGTGCTGATCCGCGGCGAGCTGTGCGACCAGGCGATCCGGCTCGCCCGGGCGCTGGCGGGGCTGCTGCCGGGCGAGCCAGAGGTGACCGGGCTGCTCGCGCTGCTGCTGCTCACCGACGCGCGGCGGGACGCCCGGGTCGGCCCCGGCGGTGACCTGGTTCTGCTGGCGGACCAGGACCGCAGCCGGTGGGACGGCGCCCTGATCGCCGAGGGTGAGGCGCTCGTCGAGCAGGCGCTCCGGCAGGGCCGCCCCGGCCCGTACCAGCTGCACGCCGCCATCGCCGCCTGCCATTCCGGCCCCCGCGTGTCCGCCGACACCGACTGGCGGGAGATCGCGCTGCTCTACGGTGAACTGATCCGCTACGAGCCGACACCGGTGGTGGAGGCCAACCGGGCGGTCGCGGTGGCCATGTCGGAGGGGCCCGCGGCCGGGCTGGTCATCCTCGACGCCGTCGGCACCGACCCCCGGCTGGCCCGCTGGCCGCAGCTGCACCTCGCCCGGGCGGAACTGCTGCGGCAGCTGGGCCGCCGCGCGGACGCCGCGGGCGCCTACCAGGCGGCGCTGCAGCTTGAGCCGCCGGTCCCCGAGCGTGCCTTCATCTTCCGCCGCCTGCGCGAGCTGGGGCTGCCGGAGATGTCCTAGGACCGCGCCGCAGGCGCCGGGCCACGGCGCTCGCTGGCGCGCCTCCGGCACAACCCAGCGTCAGCGGTGTCCCGGCGCCGAGGACACGCCTCCCGCTGTGCCACCCGGCGTGCCTCCGGCACGACCAAGCGAAGCGCCCGCGAGGGAGGCCAGGAGAGCCGCAGGCGCCGGGCCGAACGCCGCGTCAGCGGTGTCCCGGCGCCGAGGACACGCCTCCCGAAGCCAGCGAAGCGCCCGCGAGGGAGGCCAGGAGGGGCAGTTCAGTGGCCCCGCAGCCAGTCCAGCACCTCCTGCGCGTGCTGGTCGGGCGGGAAGACCGGGTAGAAGACGTGCTCGATGACCCCGCCGGTGACGATCATGGTGAGCCGGCGATAGAGCGTCATCCCGTCAACGCTGAACGTGGGCAGGCCCAGCGCATCCGCCAGCGCCAGCCGCTCGTCCGACAGCATCGCGAACGGCAGGTGCAGCCGGCCCACGGCTTCGGCCTGGCCGTCGCTGGACTGGCTGGACAACCCGAAGACCTGGTCCGCCCCGGCAGCCAGCAGTTCGGCGTGATGGTCGCGGAACCCGCACGACTCAGGCGTGCAGCCGCGGGCGCCGGGAATGTCGTCCCACCCCGGCGGCAGGTCCACCCCCGGCCTGCCGGTCATCGGGTAGACGTAGATGACCGTCCGCCCGCTGCCCAGCCCGTCGAGCGTTACCTGCCTGCCGTCGGTGGCCGGCAGGCTCAGCGCGGGCATGGCGCGGCCCGGCAGCTGGCTGGCCGCGCCGTCGTCGACCGGCACCGGCAGGCCGTCCGGCAGCCGCAGCAGCTCGGGTGCGTCCATGGCTTTCTCCCTTCCGGTTGCAAAGACCATGACCGGCTCAGTTCGCTGCCCGATGGGGGCAGGAACCTGAACTGCCGGCTGGTTCCGCGCGCTACTGGCGGGCCAGGTTGGCCGCGCCGCCGCGCAGCACGTACTTCTGGATCTTGCCGGTCGCGGTCTTGGGCAGCTCGGTCACGAACGTCACCCCGTGCGGGGCCTTGAAGTGGGCGAGCCGGTCGCGGGCGAACGTGATGATCTCCTCCTCGCTCGCCTGCTCCCCGTCGCGCAGCACCACGTACGCGTAGGGCGCCTCGCCCCATTTCTCGTGCGGGAGGCCGACGATGGCCGCTTCCACCACCGCCGGGTGGCGCAGCAGGACGCCCTCGACCTCCAGCGTGGAGATGTTCTCGCCGCCGCTGATGATCACATCCTTGATCCGGTCACGGATCTCCACATAGCCGTCCGGGTGCAGCACGGCGGCATCGCCGGTGTGGAACCAGCCGTCGCCCATCGCCCGCTCGGTCGCCTCGGGGTCGTGGTAGTAGCCGTCCATCACGACGTTCCCGCGCACCACGATCTCGCCCAGCGACTGGCCATCCGCGGGTACCTCCACGCCCTTCTCGTCCACCACCCACAGCTCGCCCGAGGTGATCAGCTCGACGCCGGTCCTGGCCTTGATCACCGCCCGGTCGGCCGACGACAGTTCCTCGTGCTCGGGCAGCGGCGCGCAGACCGTGATGAACGGGGCCGTCTCGGTCAGCCCGTACACCTGGGTGACCTCCCACCCGGACTCCCCCTCCAGGCGCTCGATGGTGGCCGCCGCGGGCGCCGCGCCGGCCGTCACCACCCGCACCCCGGCGGGCACCTCCCCGCGCACCTGCGGCGAGGCGTTCGCCAGCGAGATCAGCACCGTGGGCGCCGCGCACAGCGAGCCCACCTTCTCGTCGCGGATCAGCCGGAACACTTCGGCCGGGTCGACCTTGCGCAGGCAGATGTGCACCCCGGCCGCCGCGGTCACGGTCCAGGTGTAGGTCCAGCCGTTGGCGTGGAACATCGGCAGGGTCCACAGGTACGGCTCCCCCACCCCGATCGGCAGGTGCAGCAGGGTGCCGATCGTGTTCATCGCCGCGTTGCGGTGGGTGATCATGACACCCTTCGGGCGGGCGGTGGTCCCGCTGGTGTAGTTGATGGTGAGCAGGTCGCGCTCGCCGATCTCGGGCCGGGTGAAGTCCGGGGCGGCGTCGGCGACCGCCGCCTCGTAGTCGATCCAGCCGTCCCGGGGAGCGCCCTCGTAGGCCACGAAGTGCTGCACGCCCGGCATCTGGTCGCGGACCGCGTCCAGCACCTCCAGGTAGTCGGAATGGGCACAGACCACCGACGAGCCGGAGTGGTTGATGATGTAGACGAAGTCGTCGGCGGTGAGCCGGTAGTTGATCGGGACCAGCACCGCGCCGATCTGCGGCACCGCGTAGAACGACTCCAGCTGCGCGTGCGTGTTGGGCGCGATGGTCGCGACCCGGTCCCCCGGCGCCACCCCCAGCCCCTGCAGCGCGGCCGACCAGCGGTCGCAGCGGCCGAAGAACTGCTCATAGGTGAGCCGCAGCCCGCCGTCGACCACTCCCTCCCGGTGGCCGTGCAGGCGCCGGGTGCGGCGGGCGAATCCCAGCGGTGTGAGCGGCACTTCCATGTCGGACCCCGGCTCCCCTGCGCGATGTGGCCGGCCGTGTGGCCGACCCTGACCGAACGGTAATACGCCGCGGGCCCGAGCACGAGTGCCGCCCCGCCGCCGGCCGGCGGCGCGCGCGGGAAGGAGGCCGGGATGCGGGCGGTGCCGGGGGCGGGTGGTCAGGCGTTCAGGTAGGCGAGCACGGCCAGCACGCGCCGGTTGTCGTCGTCGGAGGGCGCCAGGTCGAGCTTGGCGAAGATGCTCGTGCTGTGCTTGCTCACCGCCTTCTCGGTCACGAACAGGCGCTGGGCGATCGCGCTGTTGGAGCGCCCCTCGGCCATCAGCGCGAGCACCTCGCGCTCGCGCGGCGAGAGCCGGGCGACCGGCTCGTCCCTGGCCCGCCGCACCAGCAGCTTGGACACCACCTCCGGGTCCATCACCGTGCCGCCGCCGGCCACGGCCCGGAGGGCCTCGACGAACTGGTCGTCGTTGAACACGCGGTCCTTGAGCAGGTATCCCACCCCGCCCGCCTGGTCGGCGAGCAGCTCGCGGGCGTAGAGCTGCTCGACGTACTGGGACAGGACGAGCACCGGCAGCCCCGGCACCTTGCGCCGGGCGGCCAGCGCCGCCTGGAGCCCTTCGTCGGTGAACGACGGCGGCAGCCGCACATCCACGATCGCGACGTCGGGCCGCTGGGTGAGCAGGGCCCGGAGCAGGGCCGGGCCGGTGCCGACGGCCTCAGTGATCTCGAAGCCGTGCGCCTCCAGCAGCCTGACCAGGCCATCCCTCAGCAGGAAGAGGTCTTCAGCGACAACAACGCGCACGGCACCTCGATGACGACGATGGTCGGCCCGCCCGGTGGGCTGTTCACCGCCAGGATGCCATCGAACGTGCCCAGCCGCCGCTCCACACCCCGCAGTCCGCTGCCCTTCGCGGGATCCGCGCCGCCGACGCCGTCGTCGGTCACGGCGATGCGCAGGACATCCCCGTTGTGCTGCATGTGGATGTCCACGATCCGGGCCTGGGCGTGCTTGACCGCGTTGGCCAGCACCTCGGCCACCGCGAAGTAGACGGCGGACTCCACCGGCGCCGCGAGCCGGCCCGGCAGGTCGATGTCCAGCCTGGTGTTGACCGGCGTTTCCAGGGCCAGCGCCCGCACGGCGTCGCCGAGCCCCCGGTCGGCCAGCACCGGCGGGTGGATGCCGCGGACCAGGTCACGCAGTTCGGTCAGGGCCCGCGAGGACATCTCCCGCGCCTCGCCGACCAGCGCCAGCGCGGCCCCGGGGCTGGTCGCGAACAGGCGTTCCGCCGCCCGCAGGCTCATGCCCAGCGCGACCAGCCGGGCCTGCGCCCCGTCATGCAGGTCACGCTCCACCCGGCGCAGCTCGGCGGCGGCGGTGTCGACCGCGTCGGTCCTGGTCTCGGACAGCCGCTGCACCCGGTTGGTCAGCCGGCTGACCAGCAGGTAGTGCATGCCCAGGGTGCGCGGGACGAGCCACAGGCCGAAGGCGAGGAACAGGAATGCCGCCAGCAGGATCGGCACATAACCCTGTGGGCCGGTGCCGGCCAGGGCGGCGTACCACGGGCCGGGCCGGATCCCGGACGAGGACATGGGGACCCAGATCTGGTGCAAGCTGATCTTGGACGGGTGCGGCCCGGCGACGGTCGGTTGCAGGCCGGTGATCTTGGGCGGGTGCGGCACGGCAGTGACGTTACCCGGGCCGCCGGAGATCACAATCGCCTTGGGGTGAGCGGCGGCCGCCTTGGCGGCGGCTGCCTTGGCGGCGGCTGCCTTGGCGGCGGCCGGCACCTGGGCGTTCACGCTGAACGGCACCGCACTGGAGACCTCGGCGACCACCCGCCCCTGCTTGAACACCGCGACCGCGGCGGCCAGCCCGTAGAGCCCGAGCAGGATCAGCAGCACCGCGGCCAGGTCGGCGGCGATACCCGGCGCCATGATGAGGATGGCCCCGGACAGCAGCAGCAGCCCGACCGTGGCCGGGTTGACGCCGAACAGCCACAGCGCGATCCAGGCGATCGGCAGGAGCAGCAGCCCCCATCCCATCGCCCTGACGCGGCGGCGCCATGACCGCGAGCCCCCGGCCCGGTCGCGCGACCGGAGCCAGGCGATCACCGCGCAGATGATGCTGAAGATCATGACCACGAATCCCATTGCGGGCCTCCGGTCCTGGTCAGCCACCCGTGGCGGCTGCTGAGTCCATCGTTTCTGGCCCCCACCTCCGGGGTGGGCCTGGCCTACCCGTGGTGGCGGGAGGCGGTGCGACCGCCCGGCTGCAGGACGAGGACGCCCCCGCAGAGCAGCAGCAGGCCGATCGTGACAAGGCTGAGGCCGAACAGCCACATCGCGATCCAGGCGACGGCCAGCAGCGCCAGCGCCCATCCCATCGCCCGGATGAGGCGCCACCACGAACCGCCGCCCCGGCCGCGTGACCTGAACCAGCCAATCACCGCGCAGACGACGATGAAGATCGTCACCATGAGTCCCATCCCGGCCTCCGGTCTGGCCAGCCGCGCATCCGTGCCGGCTGCCGGTTCCATGGTGGCCCGGGCGCCCCGGCGGGCGCCATGGTCCGACACCCACTTCCGGGGTGGGCCTAACCCCACCCGCGACAGCCGCGACGGCAGCGTGATAACGCCGCCGTTCCGTTTGGCACCAATCAGCCGAAGAGGAACTCGACCTCGGCGTAGCGCTCGGGCGGGACCAGCTTGAGCTCGCTGGTCGCCTCGGCCAGCGGGACCCGGGTGATCTGCGTCCCCCTCAGCGCGACCATCGTGCCGAACTCCCCGTCGCGCACCGCGTCGATGGCGTG
>WNFX01005181.1_pt1 | contig 18831 bp, 17 predicted proteins | sample 5400111 | NCBI WGS metagenome assembly WNFX01 (sample SAMN13153363, study PRJNA577476) | soil metagenome | isolation source: 40 cm soil or saprolite under grassland replicate 1 | place: USA:California | collected 2016-06-15 | reverse complement strand
CGCTGCGGCTCCTGTGCGTGCAGGAGGACGTGGCCGACCGCATGCTCGAGATGATCGCGGGCGCCGCGCGCGAGCTCAAGCTCGGCGACCCGCGCGAGCCTTCGACCCATGTTGGGCCGGTGATCGATGCCGAGGCCAAAGACAAGCTCGACCGCTGGATCGCCGACCACGAGCGGCACAACCGCGTGCGCTTCCGCTGGGATTGGTTCAACTCGTTGCCGGCGAGAGGGACCTATGTGCCGCCGGCGATCATCATGCTCGACCGCGCGGCGGATTTGCGCGAGGAGGTGTTCGGACCGATCCTGCACGTCGTGCGCTGGCGCAGCGGGGAGCTGGACGCGCTGCTCGACGAGATTGCCGCCAACGGCTACGGCCTCACGCTCGGCGTCCATTCCCGCATCGATGCGACCGTCGACCACGTCGTTGCGCGGCTCGCCCACGGCAACGTCTACGTCAATCGCAGCATGATCGGCGCGGTCGTCGGCACGCAGCCGTTCGGCGGTGTCGGGCTCTCCGGCACCGGGCCGAAAGCGGGCGGTCCGAATTACCTCAGGCGCTTTGCCACTGAGCAGGTGGTCACCATCAACACCGCGGCGGCAGGCGGCAATGCCTCGCTGCTCGCCGGCGAAGAGTCGGCTGCCGAACCGAGCTAAGGTCGTTGTTGCGCTGCACGCGCAACGCGGGATGTCCGCGGCCCTGTGTCAGGTGGTCGGCACGGCTGCCTTGCTTTACCCATATTCGTTAACACATTCAGGGCCGAATTGGCGTTATTGTGCTCGGTATGAGTGATTCGCTCGATCGTCTTTACCAGGCCGTTCTGGCCGCCCAGACCGCCGATCCGATGTCCTCGCGGACGGCGCGGCTGTTGCGCGCGGGCCGCAGCAAGATAGCCAAGAAGCTGGCGGAGGAGGCGGTCGAGGTGGCGATCGATACCATGCACGGCGATTGCGATGCCGTGGTGCGCGAAAGCGCGGACCTTCTCTACAATCTCGTCGTGCTCTGGGTCGCCTCCAGCGTCCATCCCAAGGACGTGTGGATGGAGATGGAACGCCGCGAACAGCTGTTGGGGATTGCCGAGAAACTTCCCAAGGAGCGCCCTGACGCTCCGCCGCGGGAGCGCCCCGACGCTCCTCCGCGCCGCAAGGTCATCGCGCTCGACCGCAGCCGGGTGCGCAAGCGGCGCTGATGCGCCGCTGATCGCACGACGGCCGACCGAACCGGCGGACGCTTTCGATCCAAACCCCGAGACGTCCGTCGTCGAACCTGCGCGCATGGACAATCACTCCGCTCGCCGCTAAGCAGGCGCGCCATGCTTCGCCGCCTCTACGATTGGACTCTGTCGCTTGCCGCTCGCAAGAGCGCCGAATGGTGGCTCTTCGTTATCGCATTCGTCGAGAGTTCGATTTTCGTGGTGCCGGCGGAGGTCCTGCTTGTGCCCATGGGCCTTGCCCGGCCCGAGCGCGCGTACCGCTACGCGGTCCTGGCCACGACCGGCTCCGTCCTCGGCGGCATCGCCGGTTGGTTCATCGGCTATTACGCCTATGAGCTGATCGCCCGCCCGGTGTTGGAGTTTTATGGAAGTCTCAATACCTTCGAGGCGCTGCGCTCATCATCGAGCCGGGACGCGATCCTACTGATGCTGATAACCTCTGGGTTAGCTCACCTGCCGCCGATGAAAGTGGTGACTATTCTTTCGGGCGCGGCGGCAATTAACATCTGGTTCTTTATCGCATCGGCAATCGTCGCCCGCGGCGTCCGTTTTGCCGTATTCGCCTGGCTTCTCAGACGGTACGGTGAGCCGATTCGCGAGTTCATAGAGAAACGACTGGCGCTCATCGCCGTCGGCGCGGCGGCGGTTATCGTTCTGGTCTATGTCATGTTCAAGGTATTTTCCGGGTCTTTCAGCTGAGCGCTTGCCGCCCTCTATCTGTTCTGAAGTTCCGCCGCTCCTCATTTTTGCCACGGGTCCAAGGATGCGACCGACGCGGTCGTGGGATTGCCAAACGCGCGCATCGTGATCGCGCGCGAGCGCTGCGCGGTGGCGCAGAACGGCGCCCCCGATTGTCAGGCGGCGGCCGCTGCCGCCTGCCGGGGCAAGGGATTCCAGACCGGCAAAAGCCTCGACACCCAGTCGGAGCATAAATGCCCGGTGCAGGTCCTGCTCAAGGGCCGCGCGCCGAATGATGCGGAATGTCCGACCGAGATTTTCGTGACGCGCGCGGTGTGCCAATAAACGCGTCGGGTAGCGGTCATCCGCGCAGCGCCGAACGCATGGCCGGTTCGGTCTGCATCTGCTCCCACGGGACCAGCGCATCGACGCTGCCGCGCCATGGTTGTGCTGGACAGCGCGCGGGTCGTCTGCAGTAATGATTGCATGGGTTTGAGTGCTCGGAGCGTTCCATGAATCTCCACGCCATGTTGCTCGAACGGCAGGCCGCGGCCCGTCCGGTCACCGTCGGCCTCATCGGGGCGGGCAAGTTCGGCACCATGTTTGTCTCCCAGGTGCGCTGGACGGACGGGATGCATCTCGTTGCGGTGGCCGATCTCGACGTCTCCCGCGCGCGGTGCCAGCTTCGCACCGCCGGGTGGAACGATGAGGCGATTTCCGCGCCCTCGCTGGGGAACGCGCTCGCGCGCGGCATGACCCATGTGACGGAGGACGCGGAAGCGCTGATCGCTTGCCCCGAGATCGAAGTGATCGTCGAGGCGACCGGCGTGCCGGCCGCCGGCATACGCCACGCCTTGAGCGCGATCGCCCATGGCAAGCACATCGTGATGGTCAACGTCGAGGCGGATGCGCTTGCCGGCCCCCTGCTTGCGCGCAAGGCGAAGGCCGCGGGCGTGGTCTACAGCCTCGCTTGGGGCGACCAGCCCGCGCTCATTTGCGAGCACGTCGACTGGGCGCGCGCCTGCGGCTTCAAGGTGGTCGCCGCCGGCAAGGGCACGCGCTATGAGCCGCACTATCACCGCTCCACGCCCGACACCGTGTGGGACATCCTCGACAAATATCTGTCGATCACCGACCGGAATTCGATCAATCCGAAAATGTTCAACAGCTTCGTCGACGGGACCAAATCGGGCATCGAGATGACCGCGGTTTGCAACGCCACCGGGCTCCTCCCGCAGAGCGAGGGATTGGGTTTTCCGCCGGCAACGCGCTTCGAGCTTGCCGACGTGTGCAAGCCGAAGGCGGCCGGCGGCACGCTCGAGAAGGCCGGCGTCACCGAAGTGACCTCCTCGGTCTATCGCGACGGTCGCGACGTGCCGCACCGACCGGCGCGCCGACCGGCTTCCGCTCCGACGTCGCCGCAACGGCCAAACGCGCGCTCAAGAAAGGCGAGGTGCTCGACGGCGAGGGCGGGTTTTGCGTCTGGGGCAAGCAGGTTCCGGCCGGGCGCTCTCTCGACGACGGCTTGCTGCCGCTCGGGCTCGCCCACGCGGTCAGGCTCAAGCGCGACGTCGCGGAGGGCCGATGCTTGCGCTGGAGCGACGTCGCCTACGACGAAAACGATCTCGCCGTGAAGGTGCGCCGCGAGATGGAGGCGGCGTTCGGGCGGCCGAATGTGGCGGGCGGCGCGCCGCCCGGCTGACCCGCCCGCGTGGCCTGATCGCAGCCGCTGCACGCGGGGCCGCTCGGCCCGCCGCATCACCGCACGCCCGCGTTGACTGCAACGAATTTTGTTGCAAGCATTTCCGCGGCCCGCGCTGCCCCCGCCGCAGGCGCGCCGGAACATTCGGGCCGCAAAAAAACGAAGCGTGTCATGGCGATTGCCAAAGCCGAGCCCAAGGCCTCCCCCGACGCCGTCGGCTCCAGCGATGTCATCGAGGAGCTGCGCCGCCGCTATGACCGGCTCACGCACTCGCAAAAGCGCATCGCCGAGTACATCATCGCGCACTCGCACGCGGTGGCGTTCTCCACCGTCGATCAGATGGCCGCGCGGCTCAACGTCAATCCCTCGACCATCGTGCGCTTCACCTATCGTCTCGGCCTCGACGGCTTCCCGGATCTGCAGGAGCGAATGCGCGAAATCCTTCGCGGCCAGCTCGCCCGCACCGGCGACCCCATCAATGAACGCCAGGTCGGCAGCCACTTGGATGGCACGAGTTTCGGCGCGTCGCTGAGCCGCGATTGGCAAAATCTGCATCACACGATCGCAGGTCTCGACGCCGCCGCCTTCGCTCGCGCGGTGAATATCCTGGCGCGCGCGCGCCGCGTCTACGTGGTCGCCGGATTCTCGACATTTCCGGTCGCGCATTACTTCGCGATCATCCTCGATCGGCTGCGCAGCGAGATTTCGCTGCTCGCCTCCAACGACGCGTTCGCGACGCCGCGACTCGTCGAAATGAAGCCTGAGGATTGCTTGGTGGCCTTCACCTTTCCGCGCTACGCAAGCGCGACGCATCGCATCGCCATGTGGGCGAAGGAGAACAAGGCCAAGGTCGTTGCCGTGACGGACTCTCCGATCTCGGCGGTCGGTCAGATCGCCGACGTGGTCCTGCTCGCGGCCTCGGCCGGAGTCGGACTGCAGAATTCGCTGGTCGCGCCGTTGGCCGTCGCCAATGCGCTGCTCAACGGCGTGGCCGCGGCCAAGGGCACGAGCGCGCTGGAACGTTACGGCCGCCACGATCATTTGATGAAACGATGGGACGCGTTCCTGCTCAAATTGGGCGAGCGGTGAGCGGGCGCGGAAGAGCTTTTCTCTTACACATGGAATGGGAGAGAGGGCGCGCGCTTCGGCCGCGCGCTCCATCGCTTCCGGCGCCTATGCCGTTGCCGTCGGCGACACCCCTTCGTCGAGACGAACCCGCCATCGCTCGAGCAGCGCACGCGCGCGCGTCGACGAGGGGGTGGTGAGGAACTTGGCCACGTCGTCGGGCGTGTCGATATCGAGCGCGATGCGCGGCAGGTGCACCACCACCGGCTTGATGGCGCAGCGCTTGGCGGCGGCGAGATGCGGGACGAAGCTGTCTGCGCCGAAGCGCAGCGGCACGGCGCCGGCCGGGGAGCAGAGAATGGCATTGGAGCCGCGCTCATCGCGCGCCGGCACGATGGTGAAGGCGCGCGCGTCGCGGGTGGTGCGGCGGTGAACGTCGATCAGTTCTCGGATGTCGTCGCCTTCGACCAGCGGAATGTCGGCCGGGACCGTGAGCATGCCCTCCGTCGTGAGCTCTCGTGCCGCCGCCGCGACCGCGCCGGTGTGCCCTTCGCGCGCGCCGGCGCTCGACACGCGCGCGCCGTAGCGCGCCGCCATGGCCGCGGCCGCGGGATCGGCCGTCACCACGACAATGCCGGCGAGCTCGCGAACGCCGGCCAGCGTGGCCAGCACGTCCTCGCACATGGCGAGCGCCAATTGCCGTCGCCGCGCGCCGCACAGCACGCCGGCGAGACGCCGCTTGGCGTCGCCGGTGTCCTTGACCGGGACCACGGCGTAGATGTTTCGGCGAGCATTCATGCGGTAGCCTTTGCCGCTGCGTCGGCGCTCCCCAGCACGCGACGCGCCAGCTCCTCGCGATCCGCAAGCGTCGCCATTAGGGTATGCGCCAGCGTGACCGGAATGCCAAGCTCGGCCACCTCGGCGGCATCGGCGCGGTCGACCACATAGGCATCGAGCAGATCTTGGTAGCGCCGCGCCACCGCCGTGGCGCTCACCTCAACGCCGAGCTCGCACATCATCTTCGCGGTCGGCCCTTTGACCGCGCGCCCTGCGATGATGGGTGACACCGCCACCACCGGAGCGGCGGATCGGGCGATCGCCTCGCGCATGCCGGGAACGGCGAGAATCGGCTCGATGCTCAGAAACGGATTGGACGGGCAGATCACGACCGCGCGCAGGCGGGGATCGCGCAGCGCCGCGAGCACGTCGGGATGCGAGCGCGCCGTCGCGGCGCCGTCATAGGCGAGCTCCAGGACCGTCGGCGCGCAGCGCCGCCGCACGAAATAATCCTGGAAGTCGAGCCAGCCCATATCGGTGCGCAGGCGCGTGCGCACGGTATCGTCGGTCATCGGCACGAGCCGCGTCGCAATTTTGAGCCGACGGCAGAAATCGGCGGTGATGGCGGACAAGGCTTCGCCCGCCGCGCGCCGTCGCGTTCGCTCCAGATGGGTGGCGAGGTCGCCGTCGCCCAGCGCAAACCAGGTTTCGCCGCCGAGCGCCGCGAGCGCGGCCATGAAGGTCCAGGTCTCGTCGCGCCGGCCCCAGCCGCGTCGCGGATCGTCGAGGCCCCCCATGATGAGCGACGCGGCGCTGGCGATCTCGTCGGCGAATCCGGTTTGGGTGACGCGGAGCGCGTGCCCGAACAGATCGGGGCGTCCGCGCATGTCCATCAGCGCCGGCAGTCCGGCGACGCCGAGCGCAACGCCGACGGTGCCGCGCCGCCACGCGCGCCCCCAGCTGTCGGTGATGATGACGCCCGGCCGGGTGCGAAAGTGCGCGGCGATCCGAGCGCGCAATCCCGCGGCGGAGGCATCCGGATCGCTCGGCAACAGCAGCACGGGCTCGGCCGCGACGTCCGGGTCGATATTGGATCGATCGACGCCGGCATTCGCCATGATGAAGCCGAGCCGGTGCTCGACGATCAGCACCCCCGGCCGCTGCCGCACCACGCGCCGCGATTCCGCGAGAATGACTTCGACCAGACGCGGATCCTTGTTCACTTCGGCGGCGAGACCGGCGGCGCGCGGCGAGGGTCGAATCTTTGCGAGATCGACGTAGCGCCCTTCCGCCTTGGACACGATTTTCTGCGCCACCACGAGAACGTCGCCATCCGCCGGCGCAAGCGCGTTGCGCTCGCAGGCGGCGATCAGCAGGCCGGCAAGGTCGTCACCCGGCCGAACCATGGGAATGTCGAGAACTGGCGTCAGCGTGACCGCCATCGCTGCCGGGCCCACCTCAGCGCAACGTCATGACTGTGGCAACGAACCCCGCGTGGCCCGCCGCCAGCGCTGCGATCTGGGTGCGCATCCTACCCGGGATTTCCATCATGACGAGGCGGGATCGGCCGGTGCCGCCGTATCGTCAGCTCGCTGCTTCCGCGTTTGGCCGCAAAGCTGTGCCACGTTCCGCTCGGCGCGCCCCAGCAGCATCGGCGACGGCGACCGAAGAACACGGTGCGACCGGCTTGCGCGCAAGGACGATATTGTAGGAGTTGCCGAATACGAAGATCTTCGACGTGCGCCAAATGATCCGTTCCAACTCCACCATTGTTCGCATCCGCAGCCGAAACTTCCACAACAACAGGTGTTGAATGAAGTTCCAGGTGATGCCCCAGGCCCAGAACTGGAGTCGCCGGTAGCGGATCGGACCAAAGCCGAGCCGGCGCAGCTTGAACACGAGAACATTGGCGCCGAGAAAATTGTAGCGCCAATTCTCGAAGAACGCCGTGACGTTGCGGTAGTCCTGCTCCCGGCGGCAATGATCCAGCGATCCTGGCGAACGGATCAACAGGCGCCCCCCGGGCTTGAGCGATTGCCAGCAGCGTGCCAGCCAAGCTTCCAGGTCTTTCGTGTAGCCGATCGATTCCAGCGCGTAGATCGCGTCGAAACTTTCGCGCGGGAGGTCGAGGCCGTCGAAATCGGCAACGATGACGCGTACGCGACCGTCGAACTTCTCGAACTTGCGTCGGCAAATCTCTCCTTGCGCGGGGGAATTGGTCACGCACACGATTTCGACGCCGCAGCGGCTGGCAAGGTAGTCGGCCGCCGCGCCCGATCCGCATCCCAGATCCAAGAGACGCATGCCATCCGCCGGCTCGAGCAGGACACGTTCGGCGTCGTAAGGCTGCGTGAAGGCCGCACGGGGAAAAACGCACGTGCTGTAATTGTCAGCCTCGTCGCGATAGCGACCGAACACGTCGTCGTAGGTACGATTCTCGTCGTCGTGCTTGAGAAAGTCGTCGGCCTTCGGCGTCCACTCGACGAGTTGCCGCTGTTCGAATTCATTCAACGCATGGCCGATTTCGCCGGCGTCCCGCGGATGGGTGACGAGCAGAAAGAGCATGTAATGAAACAAGTTGTAGGCCGCGAACAACCCGACGATGACCGCCGCCAATATCAAGACGATATCCACGCATTGCTCCTTTGGAGATCGGGCCTTGCAGGCCGTGCACGTCCTCGCGGCGGCACGGGGGTCGCGCGCAGCGTTGCTCGATCTCGCGACGATTTTCGCTGTGCCGCCCTCGACTTCATACATCCTGTGGATTGGAAATACGACTGTTCTTCGACGATTCCGACGGGCGAGGGGCTGATCCGTCCGGGGCAAACCAAGTATGATGGCGCATGCGCTCGATACCGCTGGGAGCGAGGGGAACTTTCACGCTGCGCGTGGCGCCCGCGCATCTCGCCAACCAGTTCAAGGATGCGATGCTGCCGCCCGTGTTCGCGACGCCGATGATGATCCTGACCATGGAAAACGCCGCGCTCAATGCCATCCGCGGCTATCTCGATCCGGGCGAGAGCGCGGTTGGCACCGCCGTCGACATCCGCCATCTGGCGGCGACGCCGGTCGGGCACGAGGTGACGGCCGAGGCCGAGGTGACCCGCGTCGACGGCCGTCGCGTCGCCTTCAACGTCACGGCGCGCGACGAGAACGAGGAGATCGGCCGCGGCACCCATGAGCGCGTGGTCGTCGACATGCGCCGGCTCGACGAACGGCTGTCCGCCAAAAGCAAATCCAAACCGTAAAAGCCAGGACGACCTGCTGGGTTGCATCGATCTCGCGGCACGCCGCCGAGCAGCGTGACGACGTCACTTGCCGCGCGGCACGTTGAGGCTGGCATCGTAGAACTTCAACGCCACGTCGCCGATCAACGCGTGGATCTTGCCGCGGTCGACGCCGGGAGCGTCGATGCAGGCCTGCGGGAATTCATTCCGGCCATCCTCGTTGCACTCATTGACGAAAATGTCGTGGTCGACCCGGCCCGGGATGACGTAAAGCTCGGCATGCGCGATATGTCGGGCGGCGAACTCGGCGTTGTCCTTGGGCGGCGCCTGGGTATCGCCGGCGCCGACCGTGATGTAGGTCGGCACGGTCAGCTGCCGCAGCCCGGCCTCATCCATGCCGAAGGCCTGCACGATCCCGGGCGCCATTGCGAACACCGCCTTGACCCGTTTGTCGTGCACGTCGAGCGCCGGCGCCGCGTCGAGCGGCAGCTCGTTGCGCAGATATTGCGGCACCATCTGATTGTTGCGCCAGCCGCGTTGGAAGGCGAGGTACTTTCCGGGATCAATCCTCGCGCCGCCGACCCAGAGCGCGGTGAAGCCGCCTTGCGAATGGCCGGCGACGCCGATCCGGTCCGCGTCGATGGACGTTCCCCAGAACGGGTCATTCAGCAGGAAGCTGATGCTGAGGCCGACGTCGCGCGGGCGTTGCCAGAGCTTGTTCGCGAGGTAGGCAATCGTCGAGTCGTAGGTGTTGGCGCGGTAATGGTTGAGCGCGGCGACGATATAGCCGTGCGCCGCCAGAAACTCGCCGAACCAGGCGTAATAGAGGCCGTTGCTGCCGCGCCCGTGGGAGAACATGACGAGCGGATGCTTCGAGCCGCCGAATGCCGGCTCGGCATCCTTGTAAAGGTTGAGCTTGGTAAAGAACGGCATGACAAACGCAGGGGCGGGCCGCTCGCGGATCGCGGCGGGATAGAACACGCTCAGCGTCAGATGGCGGCCGCCCTCGTGCGGGTCGATGTATTCGAGCTCCCGGATGCCGACCGGAAAGGTGGCGCCGTGGTGCGTGCCTTGCGCGAGCGTTCCGGCGGGCCACGCCGTCAGCAGCGCGCAAGCAAGCGCTGCGCCACGCGCGGCAACCGCCCGCCGCTGGACGGACAGGAGAAATTTCCGGACGAAGATCGGCGCACGCTTGCTCCCCATGCGCCAGTTCTCCCCTCGATTGTGCGCGAATGCAAGCGGCTGCGGGGACATCGCTACTGCGCTGTTGCGCGACCTTGACGTGATAAAAGTCACGTTGCCCTTGACAAGGCCGGCCATGACGCCCGCTTGTAGTAGAGAACATGGTCTTAGCAATGAACTCCATTCGCTCCATCGTGCATCCCACCGACTTTTCCGATTTGAGCGCCGCGGCGTTTGCCCATGCGTTGCGGATCGCCTTGGCGGCCAGGAGCAAATTGCACCTGCTGCACGTGTCACAATACGACGCCGCCGAAGCCTTGGCGTTCCCGCACGCGCGGCGGCTACTCGCGCAATGGGGGCTCTCCGACGAGGACGATCCGCCATGGATGATCGCGAGCAAGCTCGGAATTGAGGTCGAGAACATCAGCATCAAATTGCAAGAACCGACCCAGGCCATCGTCGACTTTCTGAGCGAGCATGGGAGCGACCTCGTCGTGCTCGCGACCCACGGGCGCGACGGCGTTTCGCACTGGCTGCAGGGGTCGGTGGCGGAAGGTGTATTCCGCCGTTCCGCCATCCCGACGCTGTTCATCGCGCCGGGTGCGCGCGGTTTCGTCGATCAAGTCAGCGGCGACGTCCAGCTCAAGCGCGTGCTGGTTCCGGTCGATTTCTCGCCTTCGCCCGGCCGCGCCATCGAAGCCGTTCAGCGCTTCGCTCGACTTCTGACCGGCGCGAATATCGCGGTCGATCTCCTTCACGTCGGCGAGGCGGCGCCGCCGCTCCGTACCGTCTCGTCGAGGGCCCTGCCGCGGGTCATCCTTCGATCCGGCAACGTCGTGAAATCGATTGTGGACGCCGCCATCGAATTCGACGTCGACTTCATCGGCATGCCGACGGCGGGGCATCACGGCGTTCTCGACGCGCTACGCGGCAGCACGACCGAGCGCGTGATCCGCCATGCGCCGTGTCCGGTCTTCGCCCTCTCCGCCGCGTCCCCGCGCTCCGGATGATGGAAGCGGCAACGCGTCGCTCGACATCCGCCCTTGGCGCGCTCCCTCCATCGAGTAATATGCGCAATCACCGCCCGCCGGTTCGGGCAGCATCAAGCCCGTCGGCAGGAATATAACGGCTGAAGACAAAGCCGCGCGGCTGCGGCGCGTCTCCATTGTAAGCGACGCACGCCGGCTGATCCGCAAGCAAGGGGGGATGCCCATGACCGACACCGTCGCCCTGCCGCAACCGTGGTATCGCGGCCTTACCCGCCACCAGTGGAACATCCTGCTCGCCGCCAATCTCGGCTGGCTGTTCGACGGGTTCGAATTGTATGCGCTGTTCTTGACGGTCGGCCCGGCCATGCGCTCCTTGCTCGAGCCGTCGCAGTATCCGCAGATTCCCGCCTATATCGGCACGGTCGTCGCCATCACGCTGCTGGGTTGGGGGATCGGCGGCATCGTCGGCGGCGTGCTCGCCGACTACATCGGGCGCAAGCGCACGATGATTCTGGCGATTTTGGCCTACTCGATCACGACCGGGCTCACCGCGATCTCGTTCGATTGGATATCGTTCGCGATTCTGCGCTTCCTCGTCGGCATTGCGATCGGCTCGGAATGGGCGACCGGTTCGTCGATGATGGCCGAGCTGTGGCCCGACCATGCCCGCGGCCGCGGCGCCGGCCTCATGCAATGCGGCATCGGCATCGGCAACTTCCTCGCGTCCTTTGTGTGGCTCTACGTCAGCGCGCTCGGCCCCGACTCCTGGCGGTATTTGTTTCTCATCGGCATCCTGCCGGCGGTGCTGACGTTGTGGATTCGCACCTCGATCCCGGAATCGGGCAAGTGGGAAGAGATCAACGAGCGGCGCAAGGCGGCGCGCGCGCGCCAACGCAGCGGAACCGAGCTGGCGGCGGACGAGCACGCCCTTACGCGGTTCACCGCCGCGGATCTGTTCGTCAACGCGGAGATCCGTCGGCGCACGGTCATCGCGCTGTTGCTGTCGCTCACGACCACCTTGGCCTGGTGGGGCATCTCGTCGTGGCTGCCGCCCTACGCCGCCTCGCTCGCGACCAAGGCCAACCTGCCGGCGCAGCAATGGGCCGCATATGCCGGGATGGCCTACAATTTCGGCGGCGTCCTCGGCTACATCTGCCTGGGCTTCCTCGCCGATTGGATCGGGCGCCGGCCGACCGCCATGCTCTACTTCGCCCTGGCGTTCCTCATGACGCCGGTCTTGTACCTATGGACGGAGGATCTCAATCTGCTGTTGCTTGCCGCCGCCATCAACGCGTTCTTCACCTTGGGGCAGTATTCGTGGATGCCGGTGTGGCTGCCCGAGCTGTTTCCGACGCGCTCGCGCGGCACCGGCATCGCGTTCGTGTTCAATGCGCCGCGCTTCATTGCATTTCTCGGCCCGCTGTTCGCCGGCACGCTGATCGTGCAATTCGGCGGCTACGGCAAGGCCGCGATGATCTTCGCCTGCATCTACTTCCTGGGCTTCATCGCCGCGCCCTTCCTGCCGGAAACAAAAGGAAAGCCGCTGCCGGAAGACGTGTGATACCAGCGGCCGTTCCCGCTAATCCATCCGCAGTCATTGCCGGGCTTGACCCGGCAATCCATCCGCTTCGTAAAGGCTTTTGCGAAGAAGATGATGGATGCGCGGGTCATAAGCGCGTTCACGCGCGTCTTCCGACGCGCTATGCCCGTGCATGACCAGTCGCGGACAACCGCTGCTCAGAATTCGAACCGCGAGGACGCTATTTGTTCGCCTGTTGCAGGAAGGCCTTGGCTTGCGCGAGTTCGGGCCTCATCCCGCCGTCCGCGAGTTCGAGAAGCTTGGTGTAGTAGCTGCGCGCGGCAACCGTGTTCCCGGCCGCGGCTGCCGCAGCCGCCGCGCCGGCATAGCTGCGGAGCCGGTTCTTCGCGCTTCGCAGCGATGCTTCGAAGGCCACGAACGCCTCGCTCGGCCGCCCCAGCTCCAAAAGCAGCAGTCCGAGCGCCTCGTGCGCGGTCATGCCGACCGGACCGGGACTGAGCGTATCGTGGGTTTCGGAGGTCTCTTCCGCGTCGGCCGCTTCCTGCATCGCCGCCACGGCCTCGGCATTGCGACCGCGCGCGCGATCGACGAAGGCGCTCGCTACCTTGAGCTGGATTGCGACTTGTCGCGCCCAGTAGAGGTTCTTTGCATCCGCAAGCGCTTTCTGCAAGCTCGCGAGCCGTTCGAGATCGGCGCTCGCCTGCTCCGGCCGGCCGCTGCGCGCGAGTCCGACCACGCGCGCGAAATGCGGCACCGATTCCGCATAAGGATAGCGGCTTGGCCGCATCGGCAGGCTCGCCGCCGTCGCCCAGTCGAGGCGCTCCAGCGCCCAGCGCGCTTCCATCGCCGCCACGCCGAACGGACGGGAGCGCAGGCCGGTCTCGTGCTTGCGCGCGACGAGGTCGTTCTCGATCTTCAGCGCAAGATCGAGCGTTTCCTTGGCCTTGGCGTCTTGCCCGAGCTGCAGATGGGCATAGACGAGATAATCGAGCGCGTGGATGCGATCCTCCGGGCTGCCCCGATCGGCTTCGGCGATTTCCGCCGCGTCGTTCGCCGTGATCACATCCTTCCAGCGGCCGAGCAGCACGTAGGTATGTGACGGCATGTGGATCGCATGCGGCACGACGGTCACGCAGATGGCGTAGTTCTGCGCCGCGGCGAGCGCGCGGTCGACCAGCGCCGGATAGTCGTAGGCGTGAATGATGTAATGGCTCGGGCCGGGATGCTGCGGCTTCTCTGCGAACACCCGCTCCAGAATCTCGCCGGCCTTGAGCTGATTCTTGTAGGTCTTGTCGAGACCGTCGGCGGTGGCGAGCAGCGACAGCGCGTAGAAGATCCGCGCTTCACGATCGTCGGCGTAGCGCTGCGCGACCGCCTCCATCTTGCGCATGTAGGCGGCTGCGCGCGTCCGATGATCGAGCTTGTCATGATCGGCGTAGAACGCTGCGAGCGCGTCGAGATAGTCGCGTTCGCGCGGCGTCTTCGCGCCCAGCGAGAGCGCCTGCGTGATGGCGTCGCTTCCTTTCTTCAAGTTGGCCGGCGTCGGCGGCGCCCAAATCTGGTTCCAGACGCTCATGGCGATACCCCAATACGCCATGGCGCAATCGGGTTTGGCCTCGGCGATCGCGGTAAATTCCTTCAACGCCTGCCCGTACCAGAACGAGTGCAGGGCCGCGAGCGCGGCATCGAAGCGAGGTTGAACGTCGGCGCCGCACGAGACGGGAAAGCTCACGTCCCGTCCGCGGCCCTCCATCAGATCATGGGGGTTGCTCTGGGCGGCGGCGCTGCGCGCCGCGCCGAGCGCAAGCATCGCGGCAAGAGCTGCAACAAGCCACGGTCGTGTCTTGGACCCGCCCCGAATCCCGGTGCGATCGATCATCATGGCAGCACTCCCATGCGGTTCCGTCTGTTCATCATAGGTCAATTCGAGCGCTCCGCAATCACGCGGCGTCTGCTGCGCCGACCGATAATCGTTGCAACATGGCGCCCAACGGCATGGCGTTCTCGTGCTTGCGGAAGACGTGAGACCCCCGGCTCGGACAAACTGAGTGAGGCGAGCCTTCGCACGCCAAGCTCAGCAGCGGCTATTTCCTCTCGGCGATCTCCTGGATCAGCGGTTTCCACTGTGCAATTTCCCGGACGATCTGCGCGCGGTACTGCTCGGGCGTGGTCTTGACTGTGTCGGCACCAGCCTTGCCCATGATTTCCTTCACCTCTGGGTCGTCGGCCATCTTGATCAGGATATCCGACAACTTGCGGATGATCGGTTCCGGGGTCTTCGACGGGGCCATGATGCCGTTCCACGTTTCCACAACAAAATCGGGGACTGTCTCATTCACAGTGGGAAGATCGGGCAAGTAGGGGCTGCGTTTGAGCGAAGTCACGGCTAGACCGCGCACCGATCCGGCTTGCACCTGCGGCAGACCGTCAGTCATGTTGGCGAAGGAGAAATCGACCTCGCCGGAAACCACCGCGGCCGTCGAGGGCCCACCGCTCTTGAACGGGATGTGCACCACCTTGATGCCGGCGCGGGCCTGGAACAGCTCGACCGAGTAGTGGGTCAGGCCGCCGGCGCCGCTGGAGCCGTAATTGAGCTTGCCGGGATTAGCCTTGGCATAGGACACGAGCTCGGCCAGCGTCTTCACCGGCAGGTCCTTCTTGACGATGACCACCTGCGCGATCGAGCTGACGATGCCGACGGGCGCGAGGTCCCGCAATGGATCGTAGCCCACCTTCTGGTTCGGATCGAAGGGCGCGATCGAGATGGCGCCGATGCTGCAGACGCAGAACGTATAGCCGTCGGCTGCCGCATTCGCGACCGCCTGCGTCCCCACGATGCCGCCGGCACCCGCGCGGTTGTCCACAATCACAGGCTTGCCCAAGGCCTTCTCGACGTAACGCGCGGTCAGCCGGCCAACCAAATCCGTATACCCGCCCGCTCCATAGGGCACGACGAACGTGATGGGCCGGGCTGGCCATGCATCCTGCGCTCGCAGCGTGCTCGGCGCCACCGCGATCCCCAGCGACAATACTAGTCCTGCAAGATGCTTCATCGCATTCTCCTTCCGTTGTGTAACCACGGCGTCGTCCCTCGTAACGGTCGGCGACACCGCGGCGCTTCAGCGACCGTGGGTCGCGCGCCAGCGCTTGAACTCCTCGCGCGCCTCCGGCCCCGGAGGATAGATGCCGAAGATCGAGCGGCCTTCCCCCACCTTCTCCTGCACGAAATCCTCGAACGCCGTTTGCTCGAACGCCTCCTCCGCCACCTCCTCGGCAATGTGCTGCGGGATCACCGCAACGCCCTCGTCGTCGCCGACCACGATGTCGCCGGGATAGACCGGCACCTCGCCGCAGGCGATCGGGACATCGAGGTCGACGGCGTGATGCTTGATCAGGTTGGTCGGCGCCGCCGCCGCGGCGTGATAGGCCGGAAAGGGCATGCGCGCGATCTGGGGCGAGTCGCGCAAACCGCCGTCGGTGACGATGCCGGCGACTCCACGCTTCCACAGCCGCATGACCAGAATCCCGCCGGCGGAGGCCGCCGATGCGTTGCGGCGGCTGTCGATCACGAAGACATGGTCGGGCGGACATTCTTCGACGCCCTTGCGCTGGGGATGGCTGCGGCCTTCGAACACGCCCAGGTGGTCGAGGTCTTCCCGCGCCGGAATGTAGCGCAGCGTGTAAGCCGGACCGACCATCGCCGGCCCGCCCGGATTGAGGCGATGGATGCCCTGGATGAAGGTGTTGCGAAAGCCGCGCTTGAACAGCACGGTGGTGAGGGTAGCGGTGGACACCGCCGTCAACTTGGCCCGGCTCTTCTCGCTGAGTGACATGGCGACCCCCTTTTCCGAGCGGACGTTTGCGCCCTCCCGGCGGGTTGTCAATTCTTGTCGCCCAACGTCTCGGCTTGTATACGAGCGCCGAGCCTAGTGTCCCGATTCCGAAGTTCGCAAGGCACTGCGGCACACTCTCGTGCGAACTTCGGAATCTAAGGGACACTAGCAAACTTATGACTCTAGTGTGGTTTTTGGATTTGAAGTTCCTATGCGAAGCTCGCTGCAAACTCGTAGGAACTTCAAATCCACCACACTAGGGGGTCATTTGACGGAGCAGCGCCATGGCGGCGACTGACAAGCTATTCGCGGGATCGATCCCTGAAATCTACGATCGCTTCTTGGTCCCCCTCATCTTCGAATCGTATGCGCGTGACCTCGCCGAGCGGATGGCCCGGGTCGAACCGCGGGACGTATTGGAAACGGCTGCCGGAACCGGCGTCCTGACACGAGCGATCGCATCGCGGCTTCCCGCGCCAGCGCGCATTGTCGCAACCGACCTCAATCAGCCGATGCTCAATCATGCGCAAGGGCAGTCGCATGACAGTCGGATCACATGGCGACAGGCCGATGCGCTCGCTCTGCCGTTCGAGGATCAAAAATTCGACGTCGTAGCCTGCCAGTTCGGCGCGATGTTCTTTCCCGACAAGGTTCAGGGTTATCGGGAGGCGCGCCGCGTGCTGAAACCGGGCGGCCATTTCTTTTTCAACGTGTGGGACCGAATCTCCGAAAACGAGTTTGCCGATGTCGTAACGCAAGCGCTGGCGACGCTCTTTCCGCAAGACCCTCCTCGCTTCATGGCCCGCATCCCGCACGGCTATCACGACGTGGAGGCGATCCGCGCGGAACTGATGGCCGCGGGATTTGGGGAGATTTCAGTCGAGACAGTCGATGGCAAAAGCCGGGCCTCTTCGCCGCGCGATCCTGCGATTGCCTACTGCGAAGGAACTCCGCTGCGGAACGAAATCGAGGCCCGTGATGCGTCCCGCCTGGAAGACGCCACGAAAACGGCGGCTGAAGCGCTCGAACGTCGATTTGGAACAGGGCCGATCGAAGGCCGCATCAGGGCCCACGTGATCGGCGCTGTTTGCTAGAGCATGTGCTCAGCGCAAAGTGACGCGGCGCAGTCGGTGCACTCCGCTCCCCCTTGTGGGGTGGGGTGGGGGTGATGAGATTGGCGCACCGCTGCCCCTATCCCTGGCTCTTCACCAAGATAGCGTTTGCCTCTTCGAACCGGCGAACGGCGCGGTCGGGATCGAAGGGTCCTTCCAACAACGTCTCTGGATCCCACTCGCTCCTGCGCTCAGGATTGAAAAAATCACCGCCGTACACGTGAATCGCCCCGGTGAAGCGAGGAATCGGGTTGGTCACGGAATGGATGATGTTGTGTCCGAGAGGTTCGGCATCCTTCTCGCAAAGCGCCTTGGCGCCGGCAGCTTGCACCCGACCTCCGCTGCCCGGGAGCCGACGCCAAAAGATATTGTCCTCTCGGCCGGTATAGATGCCGATGACGGCCCACATATTATGGTTGTGGGGGAGGACGGTCATCATCGGCGCCCAGACGACGTTGAGGATCGTCAGGTCGTTCGATTGATAAAGCTTGTGAAGCCCGGCGCGCTTAGGTTCGCCCAAAGCCCTGAGCACAGCCGATGGGTCGCAGACTGCGCGGGCTACGACTTCGCGCACATGCTTGGGCGATTTGCTGGCCGCCAGCGCAGCGCAGCAATCGGCGATGAATTGGTCGAGGTCGAACATGGTGTCGGGCCGCAGTTAAATGACAGCAGGATTTTGGCACCGGTCTTCGATCTTAATCGCGATCGGAAGGAAAAGCCATTCGATCGATTTCCCACGCCATGCCGTTTTCACGCCAACCGAAGCGGACTTGGACGCCGCTATTCCAATGCTTTGTCGGCGCGCATCGGCTCCTGCGAATTGTCGTCCTCGCAAGGGCGCGACAACCGCGCGCTACTCGGCGGTCGGATAGGACCAGGGGCAGGCCTGTTCATGCGTTCGGCCGAGCGGGTCCCAATCCCCGAGCGTATCCCAGATCTGCTCGGCTGCCGCCTGGGCTTGCGCGCGCAACTTGGCGAAATCGACGCCCGGAATGACGGCGCCCTCCATCACCACTTTGCCGTCGACGATGACGGTGTCGACGTCGTCGCCCACGCCGCATTCGACGACGCTCTTCACGGGGTCGCGCACCGGTCCGTAGCGCAGCGTGTTGCGCCCCGACAGATCGACGATGATGATGTCGGCGAGCGCGCCGGGCGCGAGCCGGCCGATATCGTCGCGGCCGACCGAGATCGCCCCGCCGAGGGTGGCGGCGCGCAACACGTCCGCCGATGTCGCGGCGAGATACGTATGGCTGGTGATTTTGCCGAGGTAGGACGCGGTGCGCATGTTCATGATCATGTCGCGCGGATAGGTATCGGAACCGAGACACAGATTGACGCCCGCGTGCTGGTAGCGCTGCCAGTTGTCGAGCGTGCGCGCGCGCCGAACGATGTTGATCGGGCAGTGCGATACGCTCACCCCGGCGCGGCCCATGAGCTCGAGATCGCGGTGCGCCGAATAGTTGAGGTTGGGGTTGTCCGAGATGAAGTTGCCATGCCCGATATTGAGGGTGGG
>WNFX01005267.1_pt1 | contig 18832 bp, 21 predicted proteins | sample 5400111 | NCBI WGS metagenome assembly WNFX01 (sample SAMN13153363, study PRJNA577476) | soil metagenome | isolation source: 40 cm soil or saprolite under grassland replicate 1 | place: USA:California | collected 2016-06-15 | reverse complement strand
TGTGATTGCATGACTTGCAAGTACACGCACTATCACTAAATTGTGTAGACCTAGCAGCATTATCATCTAAATTCAATTCTCACACATTTAATTATTAATTACAAGGAATTTAACCATTTCCAAATATGGTAGAAGCTTTCGAGACTTTGCCCTCCTTCGTCAGACTTGTTAATGCGTAACGGGCTTTATACATGCTGCCAACTAATGCAACTAAATAGATATAATACTCGTAATGAATAGACTTCTCTTTATGTAATCAGTAACCTGATCTTTGTATCTAAACGCTTTTTTGTAATTATCTTCCGAATGAACATTATACGAATGAAGGGGGTGAGATCAAAAAGAATTGAATAGTAAGCAACTCATAACAGTCGAACTAATTGGACTGACTATAGTGCTAGGAATAATCGTAGCGCATTGCGTTCGCACAAGGAAGTCAAAGCTTACAAAGAGTCTGTCCTCCAAGTCATCAATGCTCATGTATCAACGGTATTTTCCGTGACTACGACCCACAAACAGGGAAAGTATTTACTCTCAACAATGGCTGCGTGGAGTAGTTTGCTTTTTTATCTTTTCTAAATTCTTTCTTCTTTCTCGTATGTTTGACATGCAGTACTAATACTAAGCAGCATGCAATTTATTGATTATTATATCTGATGGGATACGTATATAACAAATATAGTATAAATTATATCTACTAGGACAAAAAAACGAAAATTTGCAAAACAGTTGTTTCAATACACGGTTCAGCACTCATACCAGTACGTAGACAATTAAGCCTATTTCAAAGAACTGAGATGTTTTTTTTCATTACCAAATCTATAATAAACATATTCTTGTTTGAAAACTGATTTTCAATTGTAAAATCTAGATGAGGGGGCAAACATTATACTTCAGATGTAGTATAATCATTAGATTATATCAATTGCTTGAAATAGTAAGGCACTACATACTGCACTAGAGCTTAATACATATGTTGAAACTGAGTCCCTCGCTTAGAACAGCCTATTTGTATGCCTAAGCAATCTATTATTCAAAAAATGTTGTTTTTTACTTCATATTTTATGTCCTATCCAACAGAATCTCTTAGAGCACCTGTAAAGTAGCTCAATTTGCGATAAACCTAAGCAGCGCTCTTAACAAATCATAAATAAGTGATATCGATCCAAAAATAGCAACGTAGAATTATCAATAATCAGGTTCAAAAGTTGAATATTAATCTACAAAAGGATCAAGAAGCAGAAAAGACTTGACGAGAATAAAGCATAAGCAAGAAGGAAATAAAAATTTGGTATGTGTAGCTGATATTCTAAGAGCAATATCTGATGACAGGTCTTTACTACTTTTTACTGCTGTTGCAGTTTCTAATTCAGAAAGTGGTAGTGATATTCTTCTAACTAAATTAAGGCTTACAAGAAAGCAGTATTATTCAAGGATATCCGAATTGGCAAAAGCTAATTTGGTGACTAGGAGGAATGGAAAATATTTTCTAACTAGCTTTGGTAAGATAGTATATTTATATCAAACAATTATTCAAAAGGCTTTGCATGATTACTGGAAACTTAAAGCAATTGACGAACTTGAGATATCTGATGAAGAAATGCCAAAGGAAGAATATAACAAGATTATTGATATCTTAATAGACAATGAAAAGATGAAAGAAGGATTAATACATAAAAGCTATCCAATTCCCACTGAACAATTCGGCGCTCCAAAGAAGACATTAAAAAGAATGAAGTGAAGTATCGCTATTTAATCAAACAAACAGAATAGAAAATAATATTTTTTGTTTCTTCCTTTGTTTTGTTTTTAGAATAGATATGTTTAAGTATGAACAATTGTTAGCACATTCGATTTCATAAAACCTTGTTTGTTATTAGGTGATCTTCTTGTTGAATACTTAGACTAGAGTTTTTTAAAATGGAGGAAGACTTTTCATTAGTAAGTATAAAGTGCATTATGCATTAAGATGTATGATAAAAGAGGGAAAGATTAAGAGAATTAGAGCTTTCGGAACAGTTGGAATAGGATACTTCTATGAAGATGTAATAAAATGAAAAAACAATCATTGATTACCAAAAGACCTGGCTTTTCAGTATTCCTGTATTATCATGTGATTGTTGCTGGTTAACAATATTATTATCATCATCATTTTGCTTATTCTCTACATCTTCCTTTCGTTTCTGAGAGACAAATCTAATAGCATCATCGACAACAGTAGCATTGGTAAGTAGTTCAAGTTTCATACTGTAATATTCTTTGGCTAATGACAAGGCTTGTATCTTTTCTCTCTTATCTTCAGCATTGGTAGCAGTGTTCCATGCTTCTCTTAGGATGGAAGTTAATCCAACCATACATTTCTCATATTCTTCAGGCAGCCTTTCATAAATGTATTTCTTGATATGTATCTGTATGTCTCTCTAAGATAAATGCAAATAAAAACTAAATTCTTTTTGTTATATCAAAAGAGATTTTATGATTTATTAGTCAGGAATGCAAATCTTTTTTCCACTGTTACCATCTTTATTTTAATTGTTCCTTGGATTTTCTAGTGATATGATCCTGTTTATTCGCTCAATCATCTCTTCATTTTTCATAGGTTTTAGAATAAGGTATTTCTCATCTATAAAATGGTCTTCTCTAAATTCCTCATAAAATAGTTCACTAGCTGTTACAAAGCAGACTTTGACTTTATTGTCTATTTCCTTCATTTCTTGATATAATTCAAATCCATTCATCTTAGGCATTTTGATATCAAGGAGTAAAAGATGATATACTCCAGGTTTGAAATTGCTTAATGCTAACAGCGGATCAATGTATGCATCTACTTCAAACTCATTCTCTTCTAAAATAATCTTTAGTGTCGTATTGGCGTCAACTTCGTCATCTACTACTAAGACCTTTTTCCTATTGGCATTATCTATACTAGTATTTTTTTCTGCTATTGGAAATGTCACCTCTTTGTTGTTTAAGCATTTGTAGTTATCGTTGTTGTTTTTCACTATCAAGAATTGGTAGCGTAAAATAGAATGTAGCTCCTTTGCCTTGTATATTATTTTCAGCCCAAATCTTTCCTCCATGAGCCTCAACAATACTCTTTGAAATAAACAACCCCAATCCAGTCCCTTTATCTGATTTAGTGAAAAATTTTGTGAATAGGTTCGGAAAATCTTCAGGATCTATCCCTGGACCTGTATCTTTTACACCAATAATTATATCCTGATTGTTGTTCATCGTTTCGACAGTTATAGTTATTATTCCTTGGCCATCATCATTGCTAAAATTAATAGCATTACTTAATAAATTGGAGATAACCTGTGCCAATCTGTTTCTATCCGCTTTTACGATAATATCATCATCTTTTTGCACCAATTCATATGATATTTTTAGTCCTTGCTGGTGCAGTTGTCTGTATTTGTTCCTTTTATCTTCTATCTTGCCTCTATACTCCTTCAAAACTTCCGAAACGACAATGTTTAGATTTATCGGTTCTTTGTTTAGCTTTAAGGATTGACTCTCTATCTTTGTTACATCTAATACATTCTCTGTAAGTCGTTTTAGTCTTTTTGCATTTCTTATGACAACTTCTAATAATTCACGATGTCTAGTGTCTGTCACTTCTGAATGAACAATATCACTCAATCCAAGTATAGGCTGTATAGGGTTGCGTAATTCATGAGCGGCTATATTTATGAATTCTTTTTGCATCTTGTCTTGAATTTTTAATTGTTCAAACAACTCACTCTGATTCCACAGACTTTCAAAGATAGAGACGTAAGATAACACAGTTGGCTTGCTATTAGAATAGATTCCCAGTCCTATTGCCTCATAAGAATTATCTTTGCTATCTTCTTTCAGCTCTACAGCTAACGAGAATTTTCTATCTGCTATCAAAATTGTAACTTTTGTCTGCTGAGGCGATTCTATATTTCTAATTTCAATATCAATTTTTTCGTTTTCTCCTAGGCCGGTCAAGTCTCTGATCGATTCAGATACTTTTTTGTTGATAGGAGTAAGGATTCTTACTTTTGCATTGTGATCTATTGCCTGTTTAGCAACCAACATTATTGCACCTGCCTTTTGTTGACGTAGAAATGCGTTAGCTGTAGAAAATATAATCAATACATCTTCGTTAGCTGATTTAATAAGATCAAAACCAAGGTTTTGTATTTCCTGCGGATCTCTAATGGTCTCAATGAACTCTCGTTTAAGTCCTTGTTCAATTTCCATTATTCTCTGTTTTGCAGGAATTGCCTTATTCCAGAGTGTATTAAACATATATTGCTGCTGCTCTACAAGTGCGTTGACATTACTATAGATAAGCTGTTTTACTGGTTTTTCTACTTGTAGGAGTGCAATAGCAAGATAAACTTTCTCATCACTTACTACAAAACCTCCTTTAACGTCATCTAGATGGCGAAGTTCTGCGATTTTCATTATTTCTTTGCAAGAAGAAACATTTTCTTTTGTTATATCAGTAATCCACCTTATCTTAACACCTCTTTTATTAAGTTCATAGTATGCATTCTTTACTTCTTTAGATGCAAGAATTACTGATGGCATTGCATAATTACCACAAACATCTACTCTATTTTCAACCATTGACAGACCATATGCAGAGAATTTCTCTATATTTTCATCCCCATACACTATCTCTGTTCTTTCACCACTTGTAATATCTGGAAGTGGAAATGCTGATGACAAATGCTGCATAGTATGAAGGGTTCTAATAAATTAATATTTTATTAAATACTGTATAATTCCTTTCCAAAAAAAGAGAAAAACTCAGATAATATACAATTTATAGACAAAAACTACGTTATTTGCGGTTTAATTATCGCCTATCAAATTCAAATTATCTGATATTTTTCCATCCTATTTTTTTATCCGTAATTTACAAATTCAGAAAACTTGATTTGTAGGTCTAGTTGTGCGTTCCGATTTGCCGTTAATGGTATCTCGTAGTTGCTCATATCATTTAAATTCTTACGAGACTATATAATATACAGATGAAAGTAACTGTCGATAGTAAATGGCTTTTATCCCATCTTGATGATCCTAATATAATTATTATAGATGCAAGAGGAGTTATGCCTTATAGATTTGGACATGTTAAGAACGCATTCCCACTTGATGTCGAGCGTGTTATTTCACTTGCTGATAATGGAGCTAACTTAGTTATTGATGCACCAACAGCTGAAAAACTCTTCAGTGGTCTTGGGATTGGGACTGATGGTTCTAAGATGGTTGTAGTCTATGGTGAGTATACCGATCCTTCAGCAGCTAGAATAGCTTGGAGTTTAATGTATCACGGACATCAAAATGTAAAAATGTTGGATGTTGGATTCAACGAATGGCAGAAAGCTGGATTGCCAGTCACAAGACAAATTTCAAACCAAAAACAATCAAACGAAAATGTTCAGTTCAAGTCAAATATAAATTCTACAATTAGAGCTGATGCCGATATGATAAACACAAGACAACAAAATCATTCGAACACTATAATTGTTGATTCCAGGACACCAATAGAACACATGCAAGCTAGGATCCCCGGTTCGATATTAGATGACTGGGAGGAAGGATTAGGTTCTGATGGTGAAATGATGAAGAGTAAAGAGGAATTGGGAAGGGGTTTTGAGGAGAAGCGGATTAGCAAAGACAAAGAGATCATATGCTATTGCCATTCTGGAGCCAGAGCATCACACAAATATTTGCAATTTAAACAGGCTGGCTATGACAATGTAAGAGTGTATGACGGCTCAATCATTGATTGGGCGCAGCGTCGTAATCCCATAAGATAACTAAACGTTGCTTCTACCTCTTTTTCTAAAAAAGTATTTTTTTAGGTATTAACATCTAAAAGACAAGACACCTTAGAGTAAATAAGAAGCAGGAACATGGATTAGGATTAGTTGTGTATATGGAAAAATGGGTCTTAGGTAATCGATAATATCTATCCTGTAATGCGGGCAACTAACAGGACAGGCAATAACAAAAATAACTTTAGTTTCAATTACAGCGCTCAGGATACTTATCAGATCTTAATTCTTAAATTATTGTTATAAGAGCAGAAACACCTCGAAGGCAGCAACCCCCGTAGAGATTTACTTAACTCCTAGCTACTTTCTATACGTTACAAATAAGAAAAGATATGTATAATAAAGCTGAGAAATATTAGGCATAACTTGTCTTTTGGAGGAAGATGGCTATCGTGGTTACGAGGCAGCGATAAAGGAATAATAAATAAGATAGAAAAGCAAGCTGAAAATTTGGTCAAGATAACATCTGCGTTAGTCGATTTTATATCTAACTATGAGGTTCTTGACAGCCTATAGATTATTGCTTTTTAAAATAAGACCTAACACCTATATGTTAGAGTTCGCAAAGACCTTGCTTTTGGCATCTCAGGAGATTTACTCAGCAATAAGTAAATTGAAAGAACTAAAGAACTCTCAGAACCGGATAGTAGACAACTGTAGTAAGATAAAAGAATATGAGCATCAAGCTGATACCATATATAGGAATGCAATTGCAGAGCTATTTGAGACAAACGGTAATGCAATCGAAATAATAAAACTGAAAGATATTTACGAGAACCTAGAACAATCACTAGACAGATGCCAAGATGTAGCAGATATAATAGAAGATATTACTCTTAAGTATGGATAATGATAATAGCTGTAAAGAGAGATAGGAGCAGAAGGTTCGGGTAATTTCTATATGACAGGTGGAGGAGGGGAATTCCTAGCTATCACGTTTGGAGCAATAGCAGCTGCTTTATTCTTTGATTTTGTTAATGGTTTTCATGATTCCGCTAATGCCATAGCAACAGTAGTTGGAACTAGAGTTCTCAGACCATTATATGCAGTAAGCATAGCAGCGGCGGCGAACTTTGTGGGACCATTTGTATTTGGCACTGCAATAGCAACAACAGTGGGAAAGGGAATTATCAAACCTGAGATTGCTACTGTCGATGTAATTTTAGCAGGTCTAATTGGAGCAATAGTTTGGGATTTGATTACTTGGTATTTTGGTCTTCCTTCTTCGAGTAGCCATGCGCTTATCGGAGGCTTAGTTGGCTCAGCATTAATTGCAGGCGGATTGAACGTTCTAGTATATTCAGGTATTGAAAAGGTTCTAATCTTCATGATCGTTTCCCCAATCACAGGATTTATAGTTGCATTTGCACTTGCAATATTGATGATGTATTTCTTGCGAGATTCAAAACCATCGATGGTAAACCATATTTTTGGAAAGCTTCAGATAGCTTCTTCAACATTCTTTTCTTTAGCACATGGAGCTAACGACGGACAAAAAACAATGGGAGTAATTACAGCGCTGCTTATAGCAAGTGGTTATTTATCGTCAGATAAATTTGTTGTTCCAGGATGGGTTATCCTTAGTGCGGCATCAGCAATAGGAGCAGGAACATTCTTTGGTGGATGGAGGATTGTAAAAACTATGGCATTTAGAATTACTGAACTTAAGCCTTATCAAGGATTTTGTGCAGAGACTGGAGGAGGTGTAATTCTTACTGCGATGGCTGCATTAGGAATACCTGTGAGCACAACCCATGCTATATCGGGAGCTATTATGGGAGTGGGTTCAACAAGGAGATTGTCAGCTGTTAGATGGGGAGTTGGAAAACGCATTGTTTCTGCTTGGCTTATCACGATACCAGCTAGCGCAGCAATAGCAGCTCTTATTTTGCTTGTCTTTAAAAGTATTACACTTTTACATTAATACCTGTTTTTATATGGACAAACAATTGTAGGACTGAGTGACAAAGGAATACCAAACAAAAATAGAGAAGTATTGTTTAGAGTATCTACTGATGAAGGATAGACATTTGATGATAAAATTAATCTAATTCTACCAAGTCTGACTCTCAAGATACACAAATAGACGCATCAGAAGATAGAGCGTTTGTTACATGGTAGGAGAGAGATGCGACAAGTAATGAACCAGTTCTTAGAGTTAGTAATGTTAATGGAAAGACATTTGTCCTTATACTGAAACTTTCAACGAGTATTGGAGGAAGTAGTGGAGATTAAGTATAGGCGCTAGAATGACCAGCCAATTCCAACCCCCTTAATTATTATATCTACTGTCAAAGTCATAAGATCTAACTAGAGATATCCACTAGTAAAGAGTTATAATGCAGTTTTCATGTCGATTAACTAGATCATTATCATTGTAATAAATTCTCATTTTTATAGCTTAGTGAAACTAGCACACTATGTTTCTTAACGTAGTTAAGCCAGAAAGATTTAATGTAATCAGAGTTATGAAGAACAACAATACTTTTGCAATCATAGCAATAGCAGCAGTAGCAGCATTGCTAATTGCCACAACAGCAGTATCATCGCTGACAAATCAGGCATTTGCTGGAGGACACAAACGAACTAGTTTTCACCAGACTGCAGCTCAGTCTTGTATAAACGAAAACGCTAGATGTCAAAACGTCTTAGGCCAAACACAAGGACACGATAACGCAGGGACTGTAGTCGGTAATCAACCATAGTCAACATAAAATCCTGTGAAGGATACTAATCCATAATAATGGCGAGGTTTACTCGACTCCCATTTATTTTTTTAGATGACGCTAATAGTTTCGTAGATGAGAAAAGGAAGCAAGAAATTATTTCTAGTAACGATAATTATATGAAACAAGATATTAACTTAAAAAAAGTAGATGAAAGGGATACGTCACTTCAACTACATACAACAAACGACAAGATATTCTAGTCCTAATCGGTATCTAAAAAAAGAAGAAAGATGGACATCTAATATAGTAGTTAGGCGTTTATCGTTCTTCTCTCTTCCAAAAAGAAAAGGAGTAGAAGGAGAAAAGCCATGGCGTTGAGTTTATCTGTAAGAATGTCAGGCCGTTGAAGAGAATAAAGATGGCGGCGAATGGCAATGCTAAAGATACACTTGCTGCGTTTGAATTTCATACATGTCTGTACTGAAAATCAGCGTCAAGACCATTGTTCCTACTATTCCAACTGTTTGTGCAAAACTCAGCATGTCCGGAAATCCTATTATGCCTTCAACCATATCTTTATGAAAGTGTAATTTTGTTATAATGTTTGGAATCTAATTCGGTAGTCTTGGCTCTATCTGTGTCGAATAGGATTGGCTCCAAGAGTCAAATCAAACATCAAACATTCATGTAATGGGAATTAATATAGATGATAGTAAAATGTTTGATCGAAAGCTGAACCTTGTAGCATATGATATATCCCCTTGTTGTTTCATAATCGAATTGTTTTCCTAACTGTGATGAATATGGACAACTTCATATAAATGTGGGTCTGGCTGTGATAGCTTAAAACATTCATCTAAATGTTCCCTAGCATGAGGGTTTTGTAACATTGCTTCAAGATCTTCTTTCCGCTTCCATTGAGCGTAGTTTACAACCCTAGTACCATCCAAACTTTTATGAATATTTGCCGAGATAAAACCTGGTAAACTTTGGATTACAGATTCTGTAGCTTCTTGAAGTACCTTGACAAGTTTTTCTTGGTTCTGAGGATCAACAGCAAAGACATTGATGAGTGTAGTAAGAACGTTCTTGTCGGAAATATAAGTAATAGGTCTGCTGCTAGTCATACTGTTATTATTTATCGTTCACTTTCTATTAATCTCTTCGTCATAGTATGTATATGTCAGATGCAGTTATGATGATCGAATATATGGAAAAAAGTAGCAAGCATGAGATTATCATGTTTACGGAGTAAGAAAAATTAGCGCCCGGAATAAAGAGGAAGCAAATTGGGCTTTCTAAAATTGCCCAAAGAAGGTAATTTATATCTGTCTGTCGACAGTCTAGGTAGTCATCTGTTAACTTGTACTGGGATTATGCCTATCTAGTTTAGTATTTGGTTATGACGATTCGTGTTATTCGCTAGATTTGTCAGTATATTTGGCTTGGGTATGCTTATACTGAGTTATGTACTAGGAATTAGTGGGTACAAATTTGTCTACAAGATAGCATTGAAATCGATCGTCTTCAATTTTATAATACTAGAAGAAGGACTCAGCAGTCGACCCAAATAGGATATGGATCACGATCTAGCACATTAACAGACAGATGCACAGCAATTTATTCACTGCATTAAGGACAGAAGTAGAGAAGTGTGAAGGGAGCCTGGACAAAGAAATAACTTCGTATAGTGATTGCTTTGATAGTTTCAGATTATCGTTGATGTTTTCGCATTAGTCTCGGATTAGGTCCTTCTTTTCAACTTCGATAAGGATGTCTCCTACAGTGTCCTCAACTGCAATCAGTTTAACTTTGCCTAATGTTAGGATCGTATCCAGTTCATCCATCTCTATACGGCGCGATGGACTGCCTTCCCTTCTGGATACCTTTAGTAGGTAACCGTGAGGATAAATTATAGTCGGTATTCCTCTATCCTTCAGAAATGCCTTGGCTTCCTCAGCATTCATTTTTTAGAGTTATCTGGCCGATATCGCTTAAAAACACTATGGACTTAAATTGCGCATTATGTTTGTCTGTTCAGTTTTGGCATTAATTTGATTACTACGATTTGGCTTTGGAAGAAAAAAGAAGGAATTAATTAGATTCCATCAAAGTGTCTAACGGCTTACATTAGTTCACGGCTAGACGTGCCTCTGCTACTTGAGAGTCTCAATTGAAACATTCCATCATGAAAACCCGATGAAGTACAATTCTTGTTGTTAGTTGGTTAACGTTGGAATCCAAATATTGAACGACTATTGCTGAATCCAGAACCATAGGAGAAATCTCAACCCATATATGATATCTGGATTCTACATGATCGTAATGAATATGTTCTTCATTTCTTTTACTCCACTTAATAGAATCTTTCTTTCTGTCAAACAATTTAGCTGCCTAAGTCGCTCTAGCTAGTATTCATCAAACTGATAACCTCATCTAGAACACGTTGATAAATACAATAGTCAGGGTATCCATAGCTGATAATGTAGACCATATCAAGTTAGTAGGAGTATACTATTATGTTATTATAAAACTTCTCCCTATAAGTTGACATGACTCTGGTTCATCTAATAGAGAATGACACCGATCTTTCAAGATGTGCAATCTACTATTGGGCTCTGGGTAAACAGGGGGCAGTGAGAAAAATGCTAAGAGTAGATATTATTCTGGGAAGCACTAGTCCAGGGAGAAACGGCGAGACAGTAGCAAAATGGGTTTATGAAGTTGCCAAGACACACTGATGGTGAATTTTGAGTATGTAGATATCAAAGACTACAATTTTCTGCTATTAGATGAACCAATTCCATTTTGTGGTGAGTTTTCTATATTAGTTGACAAAATAAATATAATATGTAATGGTGTTTAGACGTAAAGGAGACGTACTTAATGGGTACTCATGTTTCAATTTTGGGCCGCGAAGCTGCTGATCGTTTGGAAATACGTGAACTTGTGGATGCATATGCACATTGTGCGGATAGACGTGACGCGAAGGGGCAAATGTCACTTTTTACCGAGAACACACACTTCCTTGTATTCATGGATGCTAGATCCGAGAAACCATCAATGGAATTGAATCGACGAGAAGACTTGGCACCAGTATTCGACGAACTGAATAAATATGAAGTTACAACTCATTTCATGGGTCAAAGCACTGTTGTTCTAGATGGAGATCGTGCAACTGGAGAAACATATTGCATTGCCCATCATGTGTCTGCATCTGAGGGGAAACGGACTCTTTTTATTGCTTCTCTTCGTTATTATGATGTTTTCGCAAAAGTCGAAGGAAAGTGGCTTATTGCCGAGCGCAAGCTCATGGTTGATTGGACTGACACCCGGCCCATAAATGTTTGATTAGATCTTTGAAGCGGTAGCGCGAGTGAACCATCATGAAATTCACTCCGGGCAAGATGTGCCTGTTTCAACAGTATATATTTTCTTTGTAAAGATTAAAAGATTTTCGAGTCGGGTTGTAATACTGTTGTGAATAGTCAGGACGAGTGCCATTAGTGGTAAAAACCTGTTCGAATATCGAGTCCCTAGAATACAATATAGACAAGGAAGTAACGTTCGGCTCTAAAATTCTTATCTCCTGTTTTTGACTCGAAATACTCTAAAAGTTCCATTAGCAGTCTTGGCAAAGTCGATTAAGTCGACATGATTTATTACAATTGACTTTTCATTTCGTTTAATTACACGATAAGCCCAATGGTTTTCACCTATAACGTCTAGAGCAGTATACTCTTGAGTCCATAACGATGGCTCTATACCTTTATTAGGGGACTGTAGATTATTATTTTTCCATATTTAAGATCAAAAAGGAATTGTTAGTATTAATTTGCAGATCAATGTCATACCACTATATTGGAAAACTTGGCTAATATTCCCTGATTAATTCTGCGCTCCTATCTATGCACTATAATGAATCTTCAGGTTTAACACTTTGTTTTGCACCTCTTTCTTCTACCGGTGTTTTAAGCCTGGTGACATCACGCTTGAAAAATAAGTCTATGAACCAATCAATCATCACCCTTAATTTCTTTTGTACCGTTGGCAGGATTGATAGATAATAGAAACGCCAAAGAACCCAAGCTATAAATCCATGCACTTTGTATCCAAAAAGAATACCAACACCATTCCTCCTGCCTATCAAAGCCATTACACCTTTTGTTTTGTAATCAAATAACTTTTTCTTGTGATGTTCTGACTGTCTAATTTCAGAGACTATATTATTTGCAGCTATCCTCCCTTCCCTTAATGCATGTTGCGCAGTTGGAGGATACGGATGTCCTGTTTTAGAATCCATTATCGACGCACAATCACCTAGTGCAAAGACGCTATCTGTTTGTCCTTGCACCTCTAAATAATTATTGGTTATTATTCTTCCACTATTATCATGTTCACATTGAAGGTTTGATATTAGAGGATCAGGCTTTGCACCGCCAGCCCAGATTATTGTACTACTTGATATTCTATTCTCATTATTCAAACTAACAACCTTTGACGTAACTCCTGTTAGACGTGTATTCAACATTACATCGACTCCATTCTGTCTCAGCTTCAGGAGAGCAAAATCTGCCAGATCTTCGGTGACTTCGGGCAAGATCCTTCCGCCAGAGTTTATAAGTATTATTCTAGCATCCTCAAGATTTAGATTATGGTAAAAGTTTTTTATCGAGTCACGTACAAAGTCATTTAATTCACCAACAGTTTCAACACCGGAAAATCCTCCTCCAACCACTACGAAGGTCATCAAATTCTTTCTAAGATCAATGTCATCATGCTCTACATCTGCCTGTTCTAACAGGTTTATGACATGGTTTCTTAAGAGAATAGCATCTCCTATACTCTTTACAGTAAAAGCATTCCTAGCTACTTCTGTAATACCAAAGAAATTTGTCTCACTGCCTAACGCTATAACAAGGTAATCATAATTCAATGAATGATTTCGCCACTCAACAGGATCATTTTGTTTTCCTATTGCATGGGTTATAATAACTCGTTTATCTTTCAAATCTACCGATTTTATATTAGCTTCATAAAACTTTGCCCTATTACAAAAAGCTCTAATCGGTGTTACTATATTTCTGGTTTCTATCATACCCGAAGAAACCTCCGGAAGCATCGGTGTAAAGAGGAAAAAGTTATCCCTACTTACCATAGTTATATCCACACTGATATCATTTTGGAAAGCTTTCTGAAGTTGCATTAAGACTTCAATGCCCCCAAATCCGCCTCCTAAAATCAGTATGCGTTTTTGATGAATCGGACTTACTCCGTGAACTAGTTCCATATGCTTTTGATAAGAATCTATCCTAGAAAAAGAGATATCGTGAATAGAACATCTATATCTACTACCAAATTTTATAGATAAAACTGATGAAACTGCTCCCGCTGTGACACCATATACCAGGTGTATTATAAGCCACCCAATCATTATCAACACAAAATGGTTTACAAGATACTGTTCAGGATACTCTGAACTCGCGAAAGTACCCATGGTTCTAGCCATCTCAGGAGCCAAAACAAATAGATAAACGGGGATAAAGAAAACAACAAAAACAACTCCACCAATAAATAGACCGTATACTAGCCCATTTGATAACTTGCTTATACTCAGAATGCCAGTTTTGTACAGGAATACCCCTATCGCAATTCCTATCGAAATGGCAGTTATCATGTGAATTGTTACCCCTGCGAAGATCGAGGCAGACGCCGATGAGTATATACCAATAACATGTCCAAATGCTATCCATGAAACATAATATGGCAGACCAGTTTCAATATCCAAGATTGTTATTGTTAATATCATCGTTATAGCTCCTACCATTGAGCCTACTACTACGAAGAATACTTCTCTCTTGAACGAAAAATCTACTCTTATCTCATCAGCTGTCTTTCTCATAAAGATGAGGGTTTATCGCAAGTTAAAACCCTTTACCTCCGCAGAGTGTTTAGTGGACTGGGCGGGATTATATCCCTTGTGGTTAAGGGGTTCGCCTACTTTATCATGGGGCTTTGGTTATTGCATATCAAATTACCCCTAGATTCTGTCTACTTATAGAGACACATTTAAGTCAAGTTCGAAAAAATGTTGGCAGGGTCGATGTCCTATCCTTCCACTAGTTCCAAGTTTCATTATCGGCCCAAACGTCTTTCCATTATCTGTGCTAATGCTTTCAAACTGACGTCCAAGAATTAGAAGGAAGAACCAATCAATATAGAAATCATCATACCGCGACAATCCTTAACTACTAACTATAGTTCAGAGTATACTATGATTTCAATAGGACGCAAATTATTTGAGGAAGTTGATATACCTACAAAAAGTAAAATCATTTCTGAAGATGTAATTACCAAGGCAATAGAAAGAGAAAGTAGCTGGACAGCAGAAATCAAAGGCATAATTCCATTTCCAAATGGAAAAGCATCAGGTAGCGGTATCTCCTTAATACATAGTAACGGTATCTCAATTTCGAATTGGCAAGGCATGTTTACTACCCATAATGGGGACCAAATCATATTTAAGGGAAGGGATATGAACAAGAATGGTAAATTCGTAGTATTAAGAACATATTTTACTGACTCGCTGGAGCTGTCATGGATGAATGGCCTAGTTTGCTTGCTGGACGGACATTTCGATTCTCAAGATAAATCCTTTAAATGTGACGGATATGAATTAATGTAACATCATTAAGTCTATTTTATGTATATGGAACTAACAAAAGGTCTCAGAATTTAGATAGTTCTGCGGAAGGAATCATCATAAAAATCAAAGATAATTCCCTACGCAGTGGATCGTTAAACGTGTCTGCCAATCGTCGGACAACTTCTCTTAAAGACTCTACTGATGACATCAGAGGGATATGTAAAGGTATTTTAATAAAGTTTTTCTATGCTTGCATTGCCTTCCAAGATGCCTAAAAGATTATTACTATAGGTTAATTCTCTGAATTGCTTCGATATCACTGTAAGTACTAACTGCTGCTCCAATCATTCGATTATGAATTATCTCTTTACAGGACAATATCAAATCATAAACACCTATGGATTAATCGATGCAGCAATCGAAGAGCATATTTTTTGATAAAATCGAGTCACCTTATCTGCAAATCTACTTGATACTAAATTCCTGCCTATGATATCAGATACTACAATTTAATAAGTGCTGTTTAATACTGACACGGAGTTATGAAAAGTGCCCGGTTCAATACATTCCTTCAAGCAAACATCAGCGTCATTATTCCGGTAGTCCTTACTGCATTAGTTATAATTCTTGGCGGTATCGCTGAATATCTGGTAGAACACAGACAGCCAGGAGCGAATATAACTAACCTAGGTGATGCCCTTTGGTGGTCTGTGATTACGATTACAACTGTAGGATATGGTGATTATACTCCAATATCGCCGATCGGGAGGCTAATAGGGGTAATAGTGATGTTCTCAGGAATCGGTATCGCCGTAACATTAGTAACCGTAGTCTCGCAGAATAGAGTGCAGCGTATGCAGGAAAGATTAAAGTCAAAGACCGGAGATAAGGCTAGAGTATTAGCAAATGAGACGAAGGTAACCATACAAAACAAAATCGAGGGAATCGAGAAATTGACTGAAGAAGATTTTGAAGGGCTGGTGATCATGATGAAGAGTCTGCGTCTAACTCTGCTTGCGCAGTCTAAAGATGTTTACAAATGCCCAAGATGTGGCAACGACTACCGCACTAAGCCTAAATTTTGCAGCAGTTGTGGTCTTGCTGCTACTTAGCCTATTTGGAGCACGACATACCAAGTTCGAGAAGTTACTTCCGGTGGTAGTATCTGCTACTAGATAACTCCAATACCTTGTTACGACGCCATTCTAACCTTTCCATATTTGAACTCATATTTTCCACCTTTTCCTTCGTAAGTTATAATGGCTTTCCACGCCCGCAGGCCTAGCAGCGTTTACTTAGGAAACATATAAGAGAGACATGCGCAGGACTGATAACAGTAAATGTTGACGATAAATAAAGAAGATGTCATAAGAAGGGAAGCGGAAGAATGGTGGGTATTGATTATGCAAAGTGTGGTAAGTAAGGATGCCGCGTTCCCTTCTTAGCTAGACTCGGCAATAAATCTATAGACTACATTTAAAATAAATGTATCAAGGTATAGAGATAGCTTCACATATCTAGTTATAATGAAGCAATGACGACAGAGAGACATTATTCATTTTGTAAGTAATCATATAATATATAACTTCTCTAGTCATTGACTGCGAGGTAACTCGTCACATGAGTGAATCATTAGCCTAGTCCTTACCTTGTCTCTCTAGTGCGCCTATTGCCCTACCATGGACCTAGCTCTATGCCTACTACCCTAGCTTATAGCCTATGACTACCCTAGTGCTATATCCTATATGTGCTGGTACCTATGTGTCTATGTATATGGTGTGTATGTTATGTTGTTAGTAGTATATGCAATGCTATGATGCTTTGTCCATGGTATGATAATATAGGGTACGCTACTACACAGCTATACCTACGTGTATGCCTACTGCCTACTACTACCTAGATACTACGACCATGCTACTACTATCACCATGATCCATACATACATACAGCATTATACAGGACTCATACACCATACTCCAACTACTGCACCTACCACGTACTATCATGTAATGTGTGCTATCGCTTGCTTACGTTATAGTAACCTGTAGTGTTGTGTGTATTCACAGTTTGTATAGCTAGTATACAATGGTTAGCCAATAGCATATGTGTCACAACAAGATATAAAGAAGGACGATAAGAAGGGGGATAAAATGGCGAATGAAGAGTTTGAAATGGAACCTCCCCCTTCTTATCTAACTTGCCAATATTCTATAGACAACATTAAAAATAAATCTTTCAAAGCATGATATCCAGGTGCAAAATGTATACAATTTGTGCATGCTGTAACCAAGTAAGCATAAGCATAATAATCCTTTTTACTCTCCATTTGTTTTCTTTCTATCGATAGTCTCTGAGTTGGTTAAAGTCTTTGTTATGGCAGGTGGTGAGGGAAGCAGATTTGCTCCCTACTCCAAGCTTTTAGAAAAATCAATGTTACCTTTAGCTGGTAAGCCAATAGTTCGAATAATAGTAGAACGACTACTCAAGAGTCTAGAGATACCTGCTTCTGATATCACTATTTGTATTCTTATGAAGCATAAGGACCATTTCTATCATGAGTTTAGAGATATAGAAGGCATTCAATTCTCAATAGAAGAGACACCAAAAGGTACAGCATCTGACTATTTCTTGGCTGCATATATGAGAGGGATAGAAGATAATGAAGTCTCTCTTGTACATTATGCTGATTGTTTTACTGATATCGATTATAATGGAATGCTGGTTAAATATTATAATGCAAAGCATGATGCATTGATTGCTATTACGCAAAATGTAAGACATGGTTACTCAGAAGTTCAAGTAAAAGTTGAAGTACCAGTATCTAGAGTATCAACGATAATAGAAAAGCCACTCCTGAGAATGCCAACTTGGACTGGTATTGCTATCTTTCGTCATCGAGCCATAAAAGAGATAATAGGTGGATATACTGAAGCAACAAGACAAAGGTTTGACTTTGGATATGATATTCTACCTGCTCTAGTTGAAAAAGGGGAGGTTGTTCCGTATCTTAATAGTTCGGCTTGGTACGATGTAGGAAATGTTAATCAATATCAAAGACTAAGAGAATTAGTAGAGAAGGGAGATATAGAACTATAAATGGCACTAGGCTGTAAAGAAGTAATGGTGTAACGAATTACGTGAATGAGCTTTATAAACAGTAAAGCTGATTTTATCCCTAGCTATTTCCAGAAAAATAATAATGGCTAAAGTTACTTGTTTTTCTTCTAAAGTGCCTATAAAGATTTGAATGCTATGATTTAGTACAAGAAGGAGAAAAGGCTCAAAGCTGCTGGACGTGCTCTAGTACGTATTGATCCTCATGATTGGAGCTTGCATCCATTTATGACAGAACCTCTTATACGACCAATTGATGTTCGCTTCAATACTGTCAACAAGTCTCTTTACGTACTTGATTTTGGTCAATTTGAAATCGGTCAGAACTTGGACATTTTAGCCGATGCAAAGAGCGGAAGATTATGGCGAGTTACTCCTGTCTGAAAAAGGTTGTCATTTTTCATATGGACTGTTTTTAGAATTTCGTATTTCTGACATTCAAAAGTAGTACGTGAAAATTCGCTTGATCTCAGTAGTGATCAGACCACATGAAACTTTCAAAATATATCTCCCTATATATGAGGCGCTTGAACTCAATCCTAGCCACCGCGACTAGGGATAGAGAAATAAGTCCTTTTTTTACC